>Ga0210019_1000490_pt1 | contig 49877 bp, 41 predicted proteins | sample CryGeyCG2114_020_2_FD_183969 | JGI IMG/M metagenome (GOLD analysis project Ga0210019, IMG submission 183969) | Groundwater microbial communities from aquifer - Crystal Geyser CG11_big_fil_rev_8/21/14_0.20 (SPAdes) (version 2) | ecosystem: Environmental > Aquatic > Deep subsurface > Groundwater ...
GAATACGGCCGCCAGCCTTCGGGTTGCAAGGTTTCCCAGTCTGCACGCAGGCCATAAGGATCTGTCTTATTCACAGGATTATTGCCCACGTATGCATACAAGTTCATTCCATCTGCATATCCCAACGGATCGCGGGATATGAAGCGGCCAATCTTTGGATTGTAATACCTGTTGCGGAAGTTGTAGAGGCCGGTTTCGGAATCCAATATCTGGCCGGTAAAATAGAACGGATTTTCAATCGTGCTTGCGCCAAGCTCATTGCCAACTGCGTCTGTGATGGTAACGTTGCCAAATGGATCATAGGCATACTTTTCAACTACTTCACCCGCTGTATTTGTTACCGCCACAATGCTGCCTTGATAGTTATAATGATAATAATAAATGTTTCCATCCTTCATCATCGCAACCGGTTCATCCAAACCGCTATAAATATAATTGGCCTTTACATTGTCATTAACGTCCCGCTCCTCGATCAACTGCCAACCGTCATAAATATAACGTGTCGCATCTCCGCTGACCGCATCCTGCTTGGAGACGCGCCGCCCAAGGGCATCATATTCATAGCTCGCAACAAGGAGACCGTCCGAAACGTTATAGGCCTCTGTGATTAAGCCTCTCCAATTATATTCATAGCTGAATTCAGAGTCTTGGATCAGGTTGCCGTCGTCATCATAAACAAGGCCTTCGGTATATTGATTGAGGTTACTTGCGGCGTAAACTTTATTATCAATTTTTGTGAAGTTGTCTGCCTTATCATAATTATATATATGATCCTTGTCGGCTGTCAGGCGATAGATGCCGTCATACTGATAAATATTGTTGCCATCTTGCAAAACATTTCCGACCTTGTCGTGATCGAGGACATAATTGACTATTGCAGAGTTATTTGGCCCGCTCCATTTTTGCTTATTTAACCTTGCAATATCATCATATTCAAATACGGCGCCCGAATCATTTGCATAATCAACCGATGCCTTTCGATTTAATCCCGCATACGTGATATCTGAGATCGAACCAAATGTACCTTCATTAACCCCCGCAAGCCGCCCCATAGAATCAACCGACAGGTTTAATGAAACATCCGATGGATAGAAAAGAGAAGTCCTGTCTCCGCTCAAGTTATAACCGCTGACAACAGAATGTCCCGACTGCGAGTTGCTGACTAGATTATTAAAGAGGTCGTATCCATATGAAGAGGTCTGCAACTGAAGGCCATTTTTGTCATAAGAACCATGGCCAGTAAGCCGACCTATGCCGTCATATCCAATCTCGTCTTTTCCGATATACACGCCATTTTGAGCTATTTCGCGTTTCACCAACTTCCCCGTCGGATCATACGAAAAATTGACCTTGTAACCTGCCGGCGAACTATAGGCCTTTGCCATCGAGTTGGCGTCATACTCAACTGAATATAAACTGCCATCGGGGAGATCCGTAGAAACTTTTCTATTGAGCGAATCATAATCAAAGTTCGTGGTGTTCCCATTTGCATCCGTTGCCGAAACAAGCCTTGAATTGTCATCCCATTCATATCCGGTAACAACCGTGTCTAATGGAGAGCTGTTTTCTGTCTTTTTAACAAGCCGTCTTATACCGTCATATTCAAACGCTGTTATATTACCGTTAGGATCCGAAATCTTTATTAAATTATCAATGCCGTCATAATGATATTGCCACTTGTTCCCCAAATCGTCGGTTTTACTAATAAGACGATTTAATGGATCATATCCATATTGAAGCGCGTTTACCCCATCCGCCTCGCCGTGCTTTTCCGACAAGGCGTTGCCGTTGGCATCATATATATAGCTAACCTGATTACCTCCCGCATCGATAGCGGCAACCAAACGTCCGGCGGCATCGTAGGCATAGATGTCTCCATTATTGAGGGGATCTATTTTCTTGGTTGGTCTGCCAATGGGATTATATTCATACAAATAATTCTTGGTTCCATCGCCTTCACTGGACTTAATGAGTCTATCTGCATCGTCGTATGTAAATGCCTCCTTGAATAACGCCCCATCTTTACCGTTCCTTTCTACTCCCACCACAAGTCCGAGCGGGTCATATTGATAAAGCGTCTTACCACCGAGGGCATCTTCTTCCTGGATCCTGTGGTCAAAGCCATCGTATGTGTAAGACACGGCATTTCCCAAGCCGTCTATGATCTTCACCGGATCTTTATTGTAATCGTAATAGATTGCAGTTGTTGAGGCATCCTTGCTACCATATCCCTTCGTGACAAGATACGGCAGGTCGCGTTCATCATACTGGATGAACATGCTGTTTCCCTCTGGCTGGATGACGCGAGCCAAATTTTCGTTCAGGTCATATTGGTATTCGGTCACAATAACATGATCGGCATCCACTTCCTCCTTTTTCAAGATCGGGCGGTCAAGGATATTATATTCAAATTCCGTGGTAAGCCATTTATCGATATTTTTTCTGTCGATTTTTTCCACTTTATCGTTCTCATCATAAAAATATTTTGTAATATTGCCCAACGCATCTTCTTCCTTGGTTACATGGCCCAACACATCCAATTCATACGTAAACACATTGCCGTTGGCATCCGTAAATGATGTAATATTACCCAGCGCATCTCTTACGACAGATTTGGTCAGTGCAAGTCCGACCGCATCCTGAACCGACCCAATGATATAATCGTCCTTATATAGATAATCGGTCACTGCCCCAGCCTCATCTATCATCTTCGTGACCTGTCCGTTATCGTTATATTGGAACTTTCTAACAAGCCCCATCGGCCTCTCGATCGAAACCGCATTCCCCTTGCTGTCGTATTGTATCGCGATTGTCCTCTGCTTCGGATCTGTGATCGCTACGGGCTTGTTATACAATGGTTCATAAACATAGCTTGTAACCAGCGGATCGCCGCCGCCACGGTCAGGGTCGGCTATCCTTTTTACCTCTTTCAGGTTGCCGCGGGAAGGCTGTGAGACATCATCATATTTAAATTCAACGCTGTTGCCTTCGGGATAAGTGGTGGACGTGATCAAACCATCTAAATTGTAGGCATGCGTTGTTATATAACTATCGGGGTCATCCGGGCGGATGCTCCGCGTAAACTCCTCAACCTTTAGGGGATTGCCCTGACAGTTAAAATCATATTTCGTTAAATTCTCGCTCCTGTCCCTGACAACGGTTCTATAAAGGACATCTGTTAACTGTTCCGCCTTGTTACATTCGGATACCGCCGCTACTTGATGATATTCAAACTCAAACCATCCTTCACTTCCAAACTGTTGTTTCACCACCCTGTCAAAGACCGAATAGACATTATAAAGATACGTTTGGCCTTTGGCGTCTGTAGCTGAAATGAGATTATGATTCAACTCACCCTTATCTTCGGAGTAACCGCTCGAATAGGTATATGTGGTCTTTCCGCCCTTTGGATTTTCTACAGAAATTAGATCGAGATCATCATTATAAGAAAAGGTTACGGCCCTGCCGGCAAAATCAACGATTCGGTGAAGTTTTCCTATTAGATCGCCGGTTGCAAAATATTCATATTTGATCTTCCTCCCCAGTGTGTCTGTTACAGTGGTTAGCCGTTTTTCACTGCCAAGATAATCATAATCAAAGAGGAGCGCGTTGTCATTACTATCGGCTATTGATGTGATGTATCCATCGCCATCATATAAATTAACCATGCCATGACGATCTCGAATCTTGTATGTGCCGTTATCAAACTTTGTCAGCAGATCAAACCGGCCGGAGGGTGAAAGATAGCTTCCGTCCTCATTCTTAACATAGATATCAAACCTTGCATCACCATCGAACCTCGCAATATTGCCATTTTCCCGGACTACCAGCTTTTTATTATAATTATGATCCCAGTTATACCCAAGCGAATCGTTCATTACGATCCGGCTTCGGTATGTCCGTTTAAATTCGTAATCCATACCTTTTCCCGGAATTTTCAGATCAATCACCGATTGTGTTAGGTCACCGCTGTGGAGCAGAACCGGATCTCCGGCATTGTTTATATCATTGCTAGTAGTACTTGAGGTCTGTTGCTGTTGGACGGTTGCGGCAGGTTTATCAGGTTCTTCTTGGAGTCCGCCAACGTTGGCTGGTTTTGACTCGAACTCGACGGGTTGCTTCCACTCGTTTGCCCCTCCTGCAGGTTGAGGCGGCAGGCCGACGCCAGTTCCGGTTGAAATCCCGCCTGCTCCGCCGACTAACGTTGGCATCAACGTGCTTGATGGAGGCTCAATAACAGAAATAGATATTGTTATAGGATTAGGGATATCAAAGCTATTGCCGGTTGGGGGCAATAAATCAGCCGTTGGATCATACTGAACTAAATCGCTTACGTCAGAGTAGGAATCGTCCAAAACTACTGATTCGTCGTCACGTCGCTGGAAAACACTGTCTATCGCATTTCCAATAGCATCTCCCCAGTTTCTAAGGGCATCCCCTAACGGATTTTGTCTTGGAATAAAACTACAAAGAGTCAAAGTGTCATTACAATTACTTACTGCCGCTACCCTTTCAGCATACTTTTTATTACTATATCTGCCATCGGCCTCTGACCCAGAACCAGGCGATAGGACCAACGACATCATATCCATGCTCGAACTCATCCCTCCACCAATCCCCAAAAAAGAAGCCCCGGCATTAACAAGCATCCCAGCCATAATCGCTCCAGATGGATCAAAACCCCCACCTTCCATCCCAACCCCACCCATCGGCCCACTTATATCACCACCTCCTGTCAAATCTATAACCTCACCCCCACCATCGATCGGTCCATCCATACTGCCGCCGCCAAAGCCGCCCCAGAGGCCAAAGATGTCCTTTTTTACCAATGGGTTATTGTCAGTGTAGATATAATGATTAAACCCTTGGGCAAGGGGGTCACGGCTCAAATATCGCCCCAATTGCGGGTCATAATACCGTCCGCCAAAATATATAAGGCCAGTTTCTCTATCGAACGGCTTGCCCGCAAAGAGATATTCATTTGAATCCGGGCCGTTCAGAAAATTGGTATTCCCGAAAGGATCATACCTGACTGTCTGTGTCACCTTTCCATCTTCATCGGTAATGCCGATCGTGTTGCCCAATTCATCCGTGTGATAGACTTTTAATTTGTCTCCCTCAACTGCCGCAATGCGGAGGCCGCCAATATAAATATGCGCTGTATCAATTTCTCCTTTATCATTCACCTCAATAAGGGGATCTAAAGACTCGCCATATCCATAATAAGTGGTTTTACCATCTACGACTTTAGATTCTCTCCTACCGACATAATCATATGTGTAGGTTGACGATGTCTCAAAATTAATTTGATCATCCTTAACATCGGCGCTGATAAGCCTGTTATCGGCATCGTATGAAAAGGACCTCTCCAGCACTAATTTTCCACTGTGATATTCTTTTTGTGAAATTTCATTTCCGAGTTTATAATTAAACTCTGCTTTTATCTCCTCATTATCACCGCCAGAGCTGTAACTTTGCAGTTTATTTGATTCAACTTTGTATTGGATGTTCTTTACGGAATCCTTATAAGTTATCCTATTCCCATCTACATCATAGCCATATTCCTGGACATCGTAAAAAGTATCCTCTTCATTGCGGTAATATTCGGCCTTTATGAGGCGATTGATGGTGTCATAAGAATAGACGGCTCTCGACCCGTCAGCATGCGTAACGCTTTTTTTGTTCCCGCGTTCGTCATATGCGTATTTCTCATCAATAAAATATCTGTCGCCTTTATGCGTTGTAATCTTTGTTATCCTTTCGGCAATGTCATAGGCGTATTCCGTTTCAACCCCATTAAAATATTCTATCAGCGTAACATCTCCGGCAGCGTTATAACTCAACTTGGCAAGTTTTAGGCCGGTCTTTGAACCAACTCTCACCTCTGTCACACGCCTGTCATTATCCAACACGTAGAAGACTGACAAGCCGTGAGGATAATTAACTTGTGTGACATTGCCAAATATATCCTTGTCATATGCAAATGTATATTTCTGATTAAGGGCATCGATCTTTCGCGCAGTCCCCTCAATTGAGCCGCCTCTTCCATACCAAAAAGATGTATCCCCGGAGTAGTCGGCTATCTCCCTTAATCGCCCGAAGGCGTTCTCTCCGACATCGCCATAAAAAAGCGTAATATCATTCAACTCCTTGCCACCTGTCGCAGATAGATCAAGGGACGACAGAAGATTGTTGGTGGTATATGTCAAACTCGTTTCAACCAGATTTTCATCGGCATCGGCGGTAGATGTCTTTGTCAGGAAGCCTAATGTGTCCACATCGTCAACCTTTACCACGTCTCCGCCGGGATATGTCCTTGCAATGGTGCCATCAACATAGTTTATATTATTATCAATAGAAATACCCGACGGGCTGGCGATCTTTGTCACATTTCCTAATGCATCACGTTGATAGGTGGTAACAAGTTCTGCATCGTTCAAATATTTGGATTCAGAAATAAGCCGGCCCAAAAGGTTCTTATTTCCCTTATAAACAAGACTGCCATCAAGATAGACATTTGTAACGTCATTTAATAACAACTTTCCTTTATCTGAATCGGCCGCGTTGACCGTGTAAACATAATGAAGTGGCGTAACACCGGTAAGGTATTTATCCAACACCCTATCAAAGCCATCATAAACAATAGAGAGTTGCCGCCCGTCGGGATATGTCACAGAGCCAAGTCTTTCCAGTGAATCATAACCATATGTCTTTGCCGAACCGTTTTTATCTACCTGGACAAGCTGTCCCGTTCCATTATATTTCCTTTTTACCGAAAAATCCCCGCCGGCAAGCCCGTCGTGTATAACGGTATTGATCTGATTAGGCGATCCACCATCATTTTTAAAAATATATTCATGATCAATCTGGTATAATAACCCCTGATTGAATGTCTCCAGCTTTGTCAACTGCCCAAGGCTATTATAAAGATAATTCGTCTTGGAACCGCCGCCATATTCGGCGGTGAGTAGTAAGCCGGTATTGGAGTCATAACTATATTTCAAGACCTCGCCGGAACTTGTGATCTTTGAAGTTGGAAAGATATGATTTTCATCGTATGAAATTGTGGCGTTTGGATTAGAAAAACCTCCTTCATATGTCTTTATTACATTTGCATAAGCATCGTAGCAATCTTCAACCTGTTCTCTCTCCTCGCCACCGCCTATCTGTTGATACCTTTTTTTCGCCATCCCTATCGGAACACTTCCCCCGCATTTGTCGCTACCATCGTATTGAAAATACTCCCTGTGTGTTATTCCGCTGACGTCTTGTTCTATACTGGTAACCAGATTCTTCTGTCTTAAATTTTCAGAAATATCTTTAGGGGTCAGTGAGGTATCCAAATTTAGCGAATCGTTGATGATCCCGGATGGAAGTTTATATGAATATATCCGCTTGTTGCTATTTGCATCGGTGATCGTAAGCGTGCGACCGGCATCATCGTATTCTGCCGAATAGCTTGTATATGATGCCCCATCCCTTGCAATATCTACTTTTTTAAGACCACTTACGGTTTTTTTGTGTTCATCAACGGCCCAATTATAAGTGTCAATCACCTCACGTCCATTTGCCACAGCCGTCTTGGTTTTCAAAAGAAGCTGGCCAAACTTCTTTTCGAACGTCAAACCGACCTTGGCTCCGTCTTCACGATAGACTTCTGTATTAACCGCATCCTTTTTATCCTGAACACGATAATACTTTTGAAAATAATCTTTTATGTTATTTGCGTCTGGAATTTCCGTAACAACAACATTTTTTGTTGCAGTTTCGTATTTTAGCTCAGAGTCATCAAAAAACTCGTAGCGCATGTAACCGCCTGTTGGATAACCGACCTGAATAAACTTTATTGGATCGGCAAATTCATCGAATCCAAATCTCCTTACAAATGGAAATACCTTAAGCCCCTCCTTCGGATCATATTCCAAGGTTGTAATGTTTCCGGCAGGATCGGTCACATTGGTAAAACGCCTCTTCTCATCTACACTCAAATTCCAAACGCGGTTTCCATCTATCCCGGGCGCTACCCATTCCTCATGATCACTGAATATATTACGTTCAATTGTCCTCCACAGGATTTCCGATTGCCCATTTGCCCCCTGAAAGAACATTTGGGCCTTTTGACTCTCTCCAACAACAGGCGCAGGGTTGTCAGATCTTACTATATTCCCATATGCATCTTTATACTCCTTTAAGATAAATGCATCCACCTTCCAGCCGGTTAGATCATAGGTATCATGGCACGTCTCATGATGAAAACCCTTCCAGCACCCATAAGAATAAACTGCATTATAGAACAGGGAATCTTTATAGTGGGGCACAAAGGTGTATAAATACCCGTTATCATCCTGCACATTTAACTCAGAAAGTCCTTCCAACGGATCCTTGGCTTCCTCAGGCGATCCTTCCTTAGGAATTACATTATCTAAGAGAACGTTTCCGGAACCGCGTGTAAAGCTCTGGCCTGTCGCCCCGTTAAATAATTCTAACTCTCCTCCCGACTTAACTAAGATTACATCCCGATCGTGCTTGGTACGGTTCGGACTGACATCGGTTAAGACAACGACGCCCCTGAGCGGTGCCCACGAAACGTCCCAGCCGTTAACCTGTGGATCATAACTTATTTCGTTTGATACAAGGTTAGAGCCCTTGTTCTCCGACACCGATTTAACCGAACCAAGAGACGGGATATTGAGTTCCTTATCGTAATATTCTATTCTGTCGATGTCTCCATTAGCTTTATTATAAAAACAACCGCCCGATGTGCATGCTCCCTCCACATCGCTTAAATAATAATGATTTTCGGCCCCTTCGAACAATCCATTAAAGGCCTCTATGGTAATTTTAGAATCAGAAGCATAACTCCTGCTAAAATACAATGAAGCGCCCGATCGCCCCGGCACGATGGCATCCTTCCACTGCAATAAGAGATTGCCATTGCTTAAGTTGATCGCCTCGCCATTGCTGAAATAACCGAATGGTGTAAATGAATTCAAACCATTCGATATAGCATCTGATTGCAGTTCTTCTGCAAATGCTAATGGGATCAGTAGCAAAAATAATAATGGTAATTTACTAATATATCTTCTCATATCTAAAATACCTGCACCCTACTGCGGTCGGTTACATAGACCTTTCCGTTTTTATCTATATCCACCGCCGTTGGGGATAAAAACTCGGCCACACCCGCGCCTGCCGAGCCAAAGCTCCGCACAAATTCATAGTTTTTATTTACAACCACAACCCGTGAGCTTGCATCATCCACAATAAATAGATTTCCCGATTGATCGAATGAAACACTCCTTGGCTTAAAGTCAAATGGGGTTAAATTGAGAGATGAATTGTCGATCGTTCCAACAAAGTCAAAAGCGGCATTGTATAGTTGGACACTAAAGTTTCCGGTATCGGCGACCGCAATAATTCCATCGCTACTAACCGCTATATCTTGCGGGTCCAAAAACCCATCCAACGCCTGCCATGTCTTGCCTAGCGCATCGTATCTCTGGATCCTATTATTCCACGTATCCGCGACATAGATATTTCCTCCATTATCAACATCAACTCCCCGCGGTGATACAAATCCACCGGGGCTTCCGTCCGGCTGGTGTTCAAATATCTCTTCAACCTCCCCTGAAATTTTGAGTTTTATAATCCTGTCATTGAAGGTATCTGCTACGATAAGTTCATTGTCTCCAAAAGACGTTATATCGTTCACATGTAGAAGTTCATCATAGGCTAGAAACCCGTTTGGTACCCCGTCCTTGGTAAAAACCCTCACAGCATTATCAACAAAATCCGCTATATAAATGGTTACGTCATTGGCTACCGAAAGGCCGAATCTGTCATGTTCTTCACTTTCAATCTCCTCGTATGGCCTGAATTCAAAGGCCAAATAATAATCCAGCGCATCAATTATACCGTCATTATCATGATCCGGCACATTACTTAGATCGTTCCCGACCTCGACCATGTCATCATACCAGTCCGCATCTGAGTCAATGCTGTTAGGATTAGTCCCAAGAAAATATTCAACCTTGTCGCCCAAACCATCGCCGTCTGTATCAGCGGTATATGGTGAAGAACCAAAGGCGATTTCCTGCTTATCAGTAAGACCATCGGCATCGCCGTCCAGAGGAATAGAAGCGGCATCCAAAGGATTTGAACCTTCCTGCAGTTCCACCTCGTCCAGATAGCCATCATTGTCGTCATCTAAATCAACCAAGCTGTCAACACCATCTCCGTCATGATCTCCTGCCTTCTTTGGATCTTCGGGAAATAGATCAACTGCATCGGGAAATCCATCGCCGTCGTCATCTGTATCGGCATTATTGCCTATTCCATTGCTGTTTGTATCCGACCACTCATCTTTATTGAGAGGAAATACGTCATCCACATCGAGTATCCCATCCCCATCGTCATCCGAATCCGCATTATTACCTATGCCATCGTTATCGGTATCCGCGCATTCCCTGGGATCATAAGGGAACGCATCTACTGAATCGACACAACTGTCGTTGTCATTATCAGCATCCATATCGTTCGTAATTCCATCGTTGTCGGTATCGTTTGGATATAGATCGTTAATGTCCCATATCCCGTCGTTGTCAGCATCCACCAGCTCCTGTTCTGACTTGCTTGATCCGCACCCTGTTGAGATTAATATTGAGAAAATAAAAACGCTAATCAGGGAAATGACCCTTTTTAGCTTTGATGGGTATCTTATCATAAACAACCCAATCTACGAACACATGCAATAACATATAATATACAGCACTCCTAATCGACAATTCGCATCTAGCCCTATTATCGGCAATTGTCAAAAAAGGTTGCGTAATAGCTGGCCGAAAGTTGAAGATAAATTTTGAGTCAAATTTAAGAAAGTGGGATATCTATTGGATATATAATAGGAATTAGCAATTAAGTAAAGATGATGTTTTTAATGTTTTCAAGAAATTTCTTTCTGCTGATTAAAAAAGAAAAAGCTGGCATTGCCAGCATTATCGCTTTCATAAATAAGACGCGGGACCTTAAAATGGCGCGCCAAAGGAAAATTTTCGCGCAAATTTTTATATAGACTTTTTGGCACAATTTTAGTTTATACCCTGTCTGTTGAAATCAGGTTAGAATTTGGAGGTATAGCGACCACATTAGAACCGCTTGGCGAGACGCAGGCCAAGGACTGGCCGGGGAGCTTGGTTAGCGGTTCTTATGCCCCGAGCAAGGTCGAGGGGCTAATCTCTTGGTCGACCGCAGGCCCCCGTAGCTCAGTGGATTAGAGCACCAGCCTCCGAAGCTGGCCGCGGAGGTTCGATTCCTCTCGGGGGTGCATATGAATACTATCATACTCGACCTTGAGACAAAGTTCACGTTCGACGAAGTTGGCGGACGTGACAAATTCGAATCGCTCGGCATAAGTGTGGCCGGGGTATTCGATTACTTGACCGGCAAATATGAGGCCATAGAAGAGAAAGACATCGCTAAACTCGAAGAGCGCCTCCAGTCAAAACCTCTGGTGATAGGGTTTAACTCCAAGAAGTTTGACATGCCCGTCCTTAAGCCCTACCTTCACTTTGATCCTTCGGCGCTCCCTCAACTTGATATAATGGAAGAGATCCAGAACGTCGTGGGCCACAGGATAGGACTTGAGGCCGTTGCGCAGGCGACTTTAGGCAAGGGCAAATCAGGCAGCGGACTCGACGCGATAAGGTATTTTCGCGACGGCGCGATAGACAAGCTCAAAAAGTATTGCCTAGATGACGTAAAGGTGACAAAAGAGGTCTTCGAATACGGATGCAAGAACAAAGAGGTATTCTTCACCTCAAAGTTCGGCGGAGGCAGGGTTTGCGTACCCGTAAACTGGCAGATGGAAAATGAAGAAGAGAAGAAGGACCAATTAGCGCTATTTTAAAAAAGGTGGTCACATGTACGATACAATAATAATAGGAGGCGGCGCAGCGGGTCTTTCGGCGGCTATATATTCCGCGCGCAACAAGTTCAAGACCCTGGTCATTGACAAAGGGTTTGAGCACGGGAATGCCGGAACGCTTGCAAAGATAACCGATTTCCCCGGTATCGACGAGAACATTTCAGGGGCCGAATTCCTCAACAAGATGAAGAAGCAGGCCATTAATTTCGGGGCGGACCACAAGAACGCACAAGCCACATCCTGCACCATAAAAGAAGACATAAAGCAGGTCACGACCAACGAGCCCGCCACATACGAGTCTAAGGTGATACTCCTTGCCACCGGCAATCAACCTTACGGCGATTCGCACACATACGCAGGCGAAAGAGAACTTAGGGGAAAAGGCGTAAGTCACGATCCCGATGCCGACGCGAACGCCTGCAAGCAGTGCGCCATTGCCATAATCGGAAAATCCCAGTCCGTGGCAGAGACGGCTCTCAAACTTTCCAGAACGGCCGAGAAGATCTACTGGATAATACCGGCGAGCAAACTGGACCTCCCTCAGGAACTAAAGAACGAACTGGAGGCCGCAAAGAGGATCGAACCTTTCTTCAGCTCAAGCCTAAGAAAGATAAACGGCATCCACGAGGTCTCATCGGTCACCATACTTACGGCCGGTCAGGAAAAAACGCTTACCGTCAAATATATATTCCTTCCCCATCAGCAGTATAAACCAACTACCGACTATCTGAACGGGACGGGAGTTCAAACCTCCCCGGAAGGCGTTGTAATGGTGAACGAGCAGTTCGAAACAAGCGTGCCGGGAGTGTTCGCTGTTGGCAACATCCTCTGCCTCAAACCGCAGATCAATGTCATCTGCTCGGCACAAGGGACCATCGCCGCCATGAACTCTGAGAGATATCTGAAGTAGATCAGACAACCTTTAAAAGTTCGACCACTGCAGAATATTTTCCGAACGGAGGGAATATGTAGGCCCCCTTGACCCGCTGCATCTTCTTAGCCCCCTTCAATGATTCCTTTGCAATTGAAAGCCCCTCTTTTATCTGAAGTTCACGGGTCTTGGCGCTTCGTATCCTATCCATTATATGGGCCGGTATCTGCATACCAGGGACCTCATTATGCAGGAACTCGGCGTTCTTGAGACTTGCGAGGGGCAATATGCCGACAAAGAAGGGTATCTCTTTTATATGCGCCGTCTTCTTGAAGAAATTCTCCAAAAGCTCTGCGTCGTAGACCGGCTGGCTGAAGACATACTCTGCCCCCGCCTCCACTTTCTTGGCAAAGCGTTCCACCTCAAGGTCGATATTGACGGCCCCCGGATTTACTCCGCATCCTATAAGGAACGACGTAGGCGCGTTCAGCGCCCTTCCGGACATATCCTGCCCCTTGTTCATTCCGTTCACCATATGGATAAGGCCTATCGAATCGATATCGAATACTGCCGTTGCCATGGGATACGTGCCCATCTTCGGAGGATCGCCTGTGACGATGAGAAGGTTCCTAAGGTCGAGCGCGTGCGCGCCCAATAGGTCCATCTGCATCCCCAGAAGATTCCGGTCGCGGCAGCAATAATGGACTATGGGTTCGATACCCGTCTCCCGTTTGACAAGCGCCCCCAGGGCGATAGGGCTCATTCTTGCAACTGCCCTCGGTCCGTCGGCAATGTTCACGGCATCAACCCCGTTCTTATGCAGGAACTTGGCGTGTTCTATCGCTTCCTTGGGACAGAGGCCCATAGGCGGATCAAGCTCTACCGAAACGGCGAACTTATTTCCAAGCTTTGCCGCAAATGAACTTTTATCTTTTGTGGGAAGAGATGCAAATTTGGGTTCGGCCCGCAACTCGACCGAAAGCATTTTGAACACCCTCTTTCTGTGCGGAGCGACAGATTTTATGAAGCGGCTCATCTCTTTTATTTCGTCAGGCGTCGTTCCGCAGCATCCGCCAATTATAGAAGCCCCCGCAAGAACGAGCCTTCTTGCGAACTCGCCCATATACTCTGGTGTGGCAAGATAAAGAAGGCGCCCTTCTACCACCTGAGGCATGCCGGCGTTCGGCATTGCAGAGAGTTTTATCTTAGAAACTTTTCTCATCTCCTGTATCGCGTCCAGGACCCCTTGCGGTCCGCTCGAACAATTCGTCCCTCCAACTGCGACATTCAAGGACTCGAGCATTTTGACCGCCTGGGTCGGGGTAACACCCACGAATTCCTGATCGCGGTAGTGCTTGAATGAGACCTGGGCGATTATCGGGATATCGGTTACCGCCTGAGCGGTCCTAACCGCTATCTCTAACTCGTCTAGATTCATGAAAGTTTCAAAAATGATGGCATCCACCTTCGTTTCGGCCAACACTTCGATCTGTTCCTTAAAGACCTCTCTTGCCTCATCCACGCTGTGCCTGCCAAGCGGCGCAAGCGTTACACCAAGGGGTCCGACAGCTCCCGCAACGAACGCCCTGTCTTTTGCTATCTCCCTTGCGATCTTTACACCGGCCGCATTTATCTCTTTGACCTTTCCTTCCAGTCCGTAACTGGCAAGTCTCATCCGGTTAGCCGTAAAGGTGTTCGTCTCTATCAGCTCGGCGCCGGCCTCGAGGTAGTCGGCATGGACCTTTCGGATCATGTCGGGGTTGACAAGGTTGAGTTCGTCGTAGCACCTATTGAGATACACCCCGCGCTCGTAAAGAAGGGTTCCCATCGCCCCGTCGGCAAGTATCACGTGTTCGTTTAGCGTATCTAAAAAGTTTTGCATCGCTTACATCCTCAGAAAATCGCCCACACTTTTGAACTGCATGTAGGGATTTCTCTTCTTCTGTTCACCCATCGTAGAGACCGCCTCGCTTCCATAATTGTGTCCCGAGTAGACAACAACACCGTCCGGAACCTTTGCAAGCTTCTGCAACGACTTGAACATCTCCTCCGGATCGCTCCCCTCAAGATCGGTGCGTCCTATGGCACCCACAAAAAGGGTATCACCGGTAAATATCGCTTTATCAACAAGAAAGCATGCCGAGCCGGGCGTATGTCCGGGAGTATGGATACATTTAACGCTCACATCTCCAATTTTAATCGTGTCGCCGTTCGCAAAGAGTTTCTTGTCCTTTAAAGAACATGGTTCCAATTCGCCAACATATATCTTAGCGCCGGTTTTTTCGGCCATTTTTTCGGCTCCGTTAGCATGATCAAAATGCGCATGGGTCAAAAGGATGTGAGTTATCTTTAATCCATCCTTTTCGGCAGCCTTGATTATTTCGTCCACCTGCCAGCCGGGGTCGATGACCGCGCAGGCGCTCTTTTTATCGTCCGCCAGAAGGTAGGCAAAGTTACCCATAGGGCCTATTTCAAGCTGTTTTATTATCATAGGACTTGACCTATCGCCAAAAAATCAATATATGTCAACCGTCAATTGACCACCGGTCACGTAGGCAACAGCATTTGCTCCGTGACCAGTGGTTTGTTTTTTCAGGAGAGATTATGCAAAAAATGCCGATGACACCAGACGGTTATAAAAAACTTCAGGAAAAACTGAAACACCTGAAAGGTGTCGAACGTCCGAAAAACGTTAAAGCGATAGAAGAAGCTCGCGGGCATGGCGACCTTTCCGAGAACGCCGATTACGCCGCGGCAAAGGAGCACCAGGCGCATCTCAGCCGGCAGATGCAGGAGATCGAACACGCGATAGCCTCCGCACAGGTCATAGATCCTGCAAAGATCGAAAGCGAAAAAGTGGTCTTTGGCGCGACCGTAAAACTCCACGATATAGACAACGGCGAAGAGGTGAAATATATGATCGTCGGGGCATACGAATCCGACATTTCAAAAGGAAAGATATCCATTGAATCGCCCATTGCCAGGGCCATGATAGGAAAATTTGAAGGCGACGAGGTAAAAGTAAGGGCCCCAAGCGGCATGCGCACCTACGAAATTCTGGAAATATCATTTTCTTAAGTTCCGTCAAAAAAACACCCATCCCTCGGTATAAATGTACCCATTTGATAAAGTCTGGTGATCGGTTATCGGTGATCAGTTATCGGTAACGTCTTTTAAATTATTTATGATTTCATATGGTTAACGTCTTGTCTGCCGAACATCGATAACTGATCACCGATCACTGCAGTTGGCACAAGATATGCGCAACCTATGAGTAGGACCCGCCAAACAACATGGCGGGCAGGGGTGGTTTATGATAAAAGGCACGGTAAATACGTTAGATGTCATAAGGCGACCATACACCATGATAAGGCTTTTTGGGTGGTTTGAATACGTCCGTCTCCTTGGTAAATGTATCAGCCCGGCCACCTATCTCTTCCTCAATATAATGCCTAGATGACCCGAGCGTCAGCGAAGGATCTCCTGCACATATCTTTCTATCGTCCCTATGTCATTCCATCTCCCCTTGTGTTCAATGGTTGCGACGTTAAGGCGCTTTTCCAGGAGTTTTTTGTAGCCCGAACCGATAAGACACGAAGGTCTCTTAAGAAATTTGAAAATTATGGGATCGAATATCTGAACGCCGGTGAACATGAACTTTCCTGCACCAAAACCTTTAAGAATGCCTTTGGAAACGTCAAGCTTTGCGTAAGCCTCGCCCTTTTTGAGCCTTCTGACGACCATTAACGCCGACGGCCTCTTCTTGAGATACGCCGAGCTCACCCTCTTCAGATCGATATCGATAAGGACGTCCCCGTTAATAACGAGGAACGGCCCGCCCTTTAGATGTTTTTCCGCGTTCTTTATCCCGCCTCCCGTACCCAATATCTTTTTCTCAAATGTATATCTTACCTTAAGTCCGTATCTCCTGCCCGAACCGACATATGATTTTATCTGACCTCCCAGATGATGGAGGTTTATGACCACATTTTTAATGCCTGCCTTCTTAAGAAGATAGAGTGCATGATCGATAAGCGGCATGGCCCCGACCGGGAGCAGAGGCTTGGGTGTCCTAAAGGTCAGAGGTCTCAGACGCGTGCCAAGGCCTGCGGCAAGGATTATGGCGTTCTTGATTTTAATTCCATTCCGGGACATATTTTTTTAGTGCTTCGCACAGTGCGTAAGTGTTTAGGTGCGTAAGTGCGTAAGTTTCTTCCAGCGCATTTTTAATATACCTTAACGTTGTCGGAATATATTGTAAAAAGTTCGGGTTCTTCTTTACGCGGTCGATATAGATGAACCGCCCGGCATCCTTCATCTTCCGCTGAAGCGTGACCAGGTTGAACCACTTTTGAACCGCTTTTGAACCGCTTTTGAACAACCCGTTTTCGCTATAATACTCCGCTAAGCCTTCCACCATCCCCCACTCCAGCTCCACATAGGAATCGCGCAGCAGCGCAACAAGGTCATAGATGCACGGGCCCATCAATGCATCCTGAAAATCTATCAGCGAAAGCTCTCCGTTATCTCTCACGATAAGATTCCTGCTCTGAAAATCGCGATGGGTAAAACAATATGGTATCTTGGTTATCTCATCGGTTATCTTTCTTGTCTCCTTCTCGAACAATTCGCGGTCCTCTTCCTCCATCTCTCTTCCAAGCCTTGCTTCGACAAGATATTCCCTGAAATGATCGAACTCCCAATTGAGAAGATACGGATCGAACGAACGCTGAAGCGCAACGCACTCTGCCTCATCTTTTATGCCGAATGTCTTCTTTTGAAGATTCACCAGAAGGTCTATTGCCTTCTTATACCATTTCTCGCACGCCCCCCGGTCGGCATCCTTGACACATCCGGCTAGAAGGCTGTCCCCAAGATCTTCAAGGACCATCACCCTCGCTGCCTCATCATATCTTTCTATCTTAGGAACCGGAAGACCCAGGGATGCAAGGAACCTGTCTATATTTACGAACGGAATCTCTTTGTGCACGCCTTTGAAATTGGTTATCTCTTCCGAAACGCTCGATCTGCCCTTTGGCATCTGCATTATTATTCGCGTGGTGCCGTCATCAAGAAAGGCCCTGAAATATTCCCTGTAAGAAGCATCGCCGTGGAGCTTAACAACATTCCTAATCTTCCTGCCCGCGATCTTTTCTATAGTCTCTTTCATCAGTTTACGTTAACCGACATATTGGTGTTACTTGTGTTGCCAATAACAGAGACATAGACGGTCTGTGTGCCGGCAGGAACGTTCGCCGGCACCACTACGGTAATGGACTCTATTTCATCTGATGTTGGTGTGGTGAGAATGAAATAGTTTTCAGAGACCGTAGAAACATCACCGAACGTAACGATATTATATCCGGGCACGATCGAATAACCGAGTCCAAAGATGGTAAGAGTATCGCCAGGATTGACGATAGCGGGATCTATCCTGTTTACATAAGGCGGAGCCTGGGTGGAAACGGTGCTATTGAAAGGCGTTCCGGAACTGCCGCAGGAAAGGAGCGTAACGCTAAAGATGAGGAACAAAAAGAAAAACAGTTTCTTCACAATCGCGCCATTACTAGAACAGAGACAGGAAATCAACAATGAAAGGTTTTACTTGTGGGAATGAGACCTTCCTCCATCAGCTTTTGCCTGATATTCTCGTCGCCGCTTTTGAGCCATCGTTCATAAAGATTCAAAAGGTCTAAATTTGTGGAGGCGTTCGCCTGTATACCCAGCGAGGCAAGGGCGCTTGCAAGGCCCTTGAACTCTCCGGAAAGCTCCATGTAAAGGCTCGCAAAGATATCCTCAGAACTGAACTGAGATGCAAGCGAAGAATAGGCAAAGCTCCCCATATCAATGTAGTAATTTATGCCGACCGGCCCCCTGGAAATATGGTTTTCGAAGAAACCTGTAAGATAAAGTGACACATCCCCCAGCCTTTTTAGTCCCTTTATCTGGGAAGCCTTGTCACCGGTAATGGCCCTTGCAAGCATCATGGCCAGAGGCTCCTCAACATAGCGGTCATCGCTTAAAATATAGAGACACTCGGCACGCTCAAAGTTAGTTAAAAGATTTACGAGATAAAACTCAGTGGTTTCGGCTATTTGCAAACTTTGGGTGGAAAACGCCTTCTTCAGCTCGTCTCTGAAATATTCCGGAAGGCGGGAACCCTCTAAAATATCTGTGGATCTTGTTGCCATAATACAACCTCCACCCGAGTATTATAGCAATTCCCGTGCCAAAATAAAAGTTATAAATCGCCGGAAAGGGCTGCCACATCTGGAACAGACTGGCCTTCTTTCTTTTCACCCCCCGTTTTAAAGAGGTCCTTCGAAACAAATTTGAGGCAGATGACACCCGTCACCGCCTTCATGATGTAGTTGGCGAGCATCCAGACAAGGCTGAATGACAACAGCAGATCTCCTGCAGTAGCTATCCCCTGCGCAATAAGGGGCGAGGTTATGAAGGGCTTTAAGAGCTCAACAAGGGCAACATTGCTGGCACCAATTCCGCCCGGCGATATCGGAAGCACCCCGATAAAAAAGATGATGGGAATATTTGAAAGGACGTTCACGAAGGGGACGGTGGCATTAAAGGGTTTGATTGCGATATACATCCCCACCATTATGAATATGTGCACAGGAAGCCTGTAGAGCCCGACCACAACATAGTCTCTTAGCCTCGCGCGGGAAAGGACGCTGAAAAAATCCTTCGTACGAAATTTTTCTAAAAACTTTATATTCCCGAACGCCCCGCGCCAGAAGAGGAGGTTCAGCGCAAAAAGAACGATACCAACAAGCGTGAAGGCGCGCACAAAGTAGGCGATGTTCATCCCCCATATCTCGAACGGCCACGTGGTAAAGAACGTCGTGACGAACGCAAGTACTGCAAGGATGTAAAGATCCAGCGCCACGATTATGCCGAATATCCCGAACATCTCAGACATCGCAAGCCCGTGTTTGCGGTTCTGATACAGCGCAAAAGCGGCCTGAGACGCCGCGTAGTTGATTATCATGATGAGATATGTGAGGCCCCTGGCAGGAAGGAGCTCTTTGAAAGACGCCTCGTGTCCAAAGTGACAAAGTATCTTTGTTATGACAAAAGTGTCCAAAAAATACATGAGAACAAAGTAACAGATAGCCAAGGCACAAAAATATGGAATATTCATTAATTTCAATGAGTTCCATACGTGTTCAATGGGATATTTATTGAATAAATAGGCGAAAATAGCCGCCGCTACCAGCCAAGGGAATATTTTTTTAAAAAAAGTACGCAACATTTTTTGATCCCTGCCGAACATAGGAATAGAAGTTTAATTTTCATTTGTCAACGACTTTGGGCAGTAACATGAAGGGAGAAGGCAGTAGTTGCTTGCCCAATCAACACATCCCCCACTCCTTCTCCCGATATTATTTTGAAGGCCGCGCGAGTTAATACTTGCGCGGCCTTTTTATTTTCTGTATTATGCGGCCCGATAATGTCGGTTTGTCATAGTCTTCGAGCGAAGTCGAGAAGCAATCATTGCTTGCCCCGAGCACAGTCGAGGGGTTCTCGACAAGCTCGAACAATATTATGAGGTGATAATATGAAAAAGAATATTCTGCTATCCTGCTTCTTACTTTTTACTTCCTGCTTTTTATTCTTCTCTTGCGGTAGTAGCACCTCCAACAAACTCACGGGTCCCGACCTTGATGTGGGCAAACTCACTTCTATAAAAATCGATCAGATAAAACTTACAGGCGGGTTAGAGGACGATAACGACACCGCGCTCGAAGCGGCCGTTTATTTAAGATGCAAGGAGAGCAGCAAATATCTTGCCTGCGCCGGACAAAGGCATGGGCTTGATCTGATGAAGATGTCGGGTGTTGCGTACGGAAAATTAGATATCTCGCTAGTTCCAGTGGATGGCGCCGATGGGAGCTGTCTTGATGTGGAGGTGGTCTTTGTCGAAAAGGACTCGAACGATTGTCCGAACACGGTGACAGGTGATGATGATATACTAGGAACTTCGTCAGCGGTAAGTATCGATGAAACCGGAAAGGGAGATCTCCTTGGCAGCAAGATCACAACAGCTGATGGAACCAATTGGGTAAGATTCTTCGGAGGCGACACAGAAGAAGCCACCGACATGGAACCTTCGGGAGCCATCACAGATGCCATTCTCACGCTGAACCAGATATATTTCACAAAACCCGATGTCTTTGGAAAACCCACAGACTATAAACTTGTTGTAAAGGACGAGACCGGCTCCAACGGATTCAGATGCGAAGCTTCGTTCGATGAAACCTTCGGCGTAACTAAAGAGAACATCATATACGGTGGACTCGGCATACAACTACTCGACGAGAGCAAGGCTCCGTGCGCAGTAACTACTGAAAACAGAACAACTATCGTAACCGTTACGCTCACGATACTTACCGATGACGGAAAGACCGTAGAAAATCTTGTGACAGATCCTAAAGATGAGTCAACGCTTGGAGATCTTGTTGACAATGATGGCATGAGAGAAAAATTTACGGACGATGCCGGATTTGTCCGTTTCTCGCATATTGATGGGTTTTAAGTTATTGTAATTATTGAATCTTTATAGTGCGCTATTTTTTGGGGGTTTTTTATGATTTTCTTAGCAACTTTTTTTGCCAAATGGCGATAAATATCTAAAAGGAGATGTCCAATATGAAAAGACTTCTGACGTTGTTGTTCGCAGTACTGATTGCTGTAGCAAGCGTGACGGTCGCTAACGCGCATCCTCATGCAAAGAAAAGTGCGGTGAAACATTCTCACAGCACGGCAAAGGCGGCGCCTCTTTATGCCGCGGCATCTACGCCGTTGGTTGAAGAGCCTGTCCTTGCATCTTCGGCCGAGACCTCCGTAACCCCGGTTGCAGAAACACCGCCCAAAACAGATGATGAGATAGTCGGGTACGATGGTGGTTTCTTCATAAGGAACAGTGACAAATCGTTTGTCCTTATGATAAACGGACGTATGCAACCTCAGGCCTATTTTCAAAAGACCACAGGTAGCGACAGCACGTGGACATTTGGTATCAGACGCGCAAGGCTCGATTTCGACGCAACAATGTGGACGAACACATCGTTTCATGTAACGTTAAATCACTCAACAAAGAGTGCCGCCTTTTCAACCGTGAACGTTTTCAATCTCGCCGTCGCTCATGTATTTGCACCAGAATTCAGCGTAAGCGTAGGTCAGGTCGGTCTTCCTCTTGATATCCTGCAGAGCAGGACATCTAACGGCTATCAGCTGCCAGAGGCCCCGAACATCATAAGCCAGATTGACGGCAGCGCGGCACAGTCGACACCTTTAAGATCGTCTTTCGGTGCGCCTTCAGGCATAGGCGTTTCACTTGAAGGTAAATTCTTTAAGAAACTTTATTATAGGCTTTCTGCCGTAAACGGAGCCGCTCAAGCAACGAATACCGTTACAGGAGGCGTGGTCAGCAACCCTTCAGGCGGTGAAGAAAGTGACTACACACTGAATTTTGACAAGAAGGTTTCCGTTGGCGCAAGGCTTGCATACGACATTTTTGAGAACACCGGCTCATTCGAGAACGACATGCCCTATTCTGAAAAGGCAAAGTGGATCGTAAGCATGGGGGGCATATATCAGGGAAAGAGACAGGACCCGAACTTTGCAGTTATGCCCACGATCAACTACCTTGTAACGGGTTCCGTCGGTTCATCATTTAAATACCGCGGTTTTGCAGTAACAGCCGAAGCGTATGCAAGAAAGACAAAGATAGGAAACCCGGGCAGCGCAACTTTCTATTCAAATACGCTTGATGACGCGGCATATTATGTGGATGGCGGCTATTTTGTCATCCCCAATAAACTGGAGATCGCGGCAAGGGGTTCGCAGCTCTTCCGTGAAGGTCCTACTAACAACTCCTATGAAATAGATGGAAGTATAAACTGGTTCCCCAGGGGAACGCCAAACTTAAAGCTGATGGCGGCTTACACGATGCAGAAGTTCTACGTGAACCAGACAAACGCCCCAACGGCAAGGAACCAGGCATTCACACTATTTCTGGCCACCTTCTTTTAAGTATAACACAGTATAAACCCCAAAAGCCGCAAGTTTAGAACTTGCGGCTTTTTTGTTGTTTTTCTTAGCAACTATAATTCCTGCCCCTGCCGATAACCACCATAGAAAGGAAGAGGTGGTTATGAAGAGACTTATCTTGTGGTTAATAATTTCAACAAACGGGTCTCTGCCGGCGCAAGGCTAGCCTACGACATTCTTGAAAATGCCGGCTCATTTGAGAACGACATCCCCTATTCCGAAAAGGCAAGGTGGACGATAAGCATGGGCGGAACATATCAGAGCAAGAGAGAGGACCCCAACTTTGTCGTCATGCCGACTCATTACAGGTTCGGCCGGAACATCGTTCAAATACAGGGGCTTTTCCATAACGGCCGAGGCCTACGGGAGAAAGACAAAGATAGACAACCCCGGCAGCACAACGTTCTATTCCAACACCCTTGACGACATGGCCTATTATGTGGACAGCGGATACTTCGTCATCCCAAATAAGCTGGAGATCGCAGGGCGAGTCGCTCAGATCTTTCGCGAAGGGCCTCACAACAACTCCTACGAGATCGACGGCGGCGTCAACTGGTTCCCTACCGGCCAGCCGAACCTTAAACTAATGACCGCATATACCATGCAAAGATACCACGAAAAACAGTCCGAAGGCTCTGCCGCAAGGACCCAGAAGGTCAGTAATTCTACCTTGCAACGCAGCAACTCCCCTGTTATATCTTCTTTCATGAACATAATGGATTATGTGGTTTAGAAAGCGGGGTTATGATTATGAAACTTGATTTTAGTTCCCCGAAAAAGGCTGTTAAAAGTCTAGGCAGAGCCATTACCCGAACACAAAAAGCGCCATCAGATGAGGAATTGCGTGACGCGGTGATCCAGCGATTCGAATACACATATGAACTTGCATGGAAAATGATGAAACGGCAGATAGAACAGGAGGCGCCGAACCCTGACGATATCGATCAATTGTCATTCAAAGACCTTCTTCGAACAGCGGCCGAAAAGGGGATCATTGCAGACGTTGAGGCGTGGCTGATCTACAGGGAGCAGAGGAATATCACATCTCATACTTATGATGAGGTCGAGGCCAAAAGCGTTTATGAAACAGCCTTAAAATTCCTTAAAGATGCGGAGGTTTTGCTTTCGAATCTGGAGAAACGCAGGTCATGATAGACATCCAAGAAGGTCATTTGAAAACCGTTCTTGCCATCTTATCAAAATATGTGCCCGGGTATGAGATTTGGGCCTTTGGTTCACGCGTCAATCAGAAGCCAAAGAAACATGCCGACCTCGACCTTGTGATCAAAACAGATTCTCCACTGCCGGTAAAAACCCTCGCCTTTTTGCGCGATGCCTTTTCAGAATCGAACCTACCGTTTAAAGTGGATGTCGTTGACTGGTCAAGAATAAACAAAGAATTTCAAAAGATCATAGAGAATAAATTTGAGATCTTATAGCTCACTTTTAGCCCTTGCTAAGCCAATTTTCCCCTGTTATATCCCCCTCCCATGAACATACAAGATCTATTTCATAAGCATATTCATGAGCAGCACGACATCTATGCGAACAATATAAACCCTCAATTTGTAAAGGTTTTAAGGACCATAGGCTTTGATAAGAACTACGTTAAGGCCGAGGGCCAGTACCTTTACGACAAAGAAGGGAACAAATATCTGGATTTTCTGGCCGGCTACGGCGTCTTTAACATGGGGCGCAACCATCCCAAAGTAAAAAAGGCCCTGCATGAGGCGCTCGACATGGACACGGCAAATATGGTCCAGATGGACGCCCCCCTGCTTGCGGGGGTCCTTGCAAAGAAGTTGCTTGAAAAGGTCAATTCATCCTACGGCGACAAAAGGTTGGACCGCGTCTTCTTTACGAATTCGGGAACAGAGGCCAATGAAGGGGCGATCAAATTCGCCAAATGTGCGACTGGACGCCCCAGGATAGTCTATCTCGAGCATGCATTTCACGGCCTATCTACCGGCTCGCTTGCACTTAACGGAAACGAGGAATTTAGGAGCGGTTTCGGCGACCTGCTGCCAGGATGCGTAGGTATCCCGTCTGATGACCTGAAGGCGCTGGAATATGAGCTGGCCAAAAAGGACATTGCCGCATTCATTTTTGAGGTAGTTCAGGGGAAAGGGGTATATGCGCCGTCAAAGGAATATTTTGCGCAGGCCGAGGCGCTTTGCCGGAAATACGGAACGTTAATGATAGCCGATGAGGTTCAAAGTGGTATGGGCCGCACGGGAAGATGGTTCGCATTCGAACATTTCGGGCTTAACCCCGATATAGTGACCATCGCAAAAGCCCTCTCCGGCGGGTTCGTTCCGGTAGGCGCCATACTTTACCGCGAAAAAATCTATGACAAGGTCTTTTCAAGGATGGACAGGTGCGTCGTCCACTCGAACACTTTCGGAAGGAACACCCTTGCGATGGCGGCGGGCATCACCACCCTCTCCGTCATAGAAGAGGAGGGGCTAGTTGAGAACGCGGCAATTCGCGGAAAAGAGATAGTCGAAGGTGTCGCGGCCATGAAGGAAAAGTACGAGATGCTCTCGGACGTCAGGGGCTACGGTCTCATGATAGCCATAGAGTTTGATCGGCCTAAGTCGATGAAATTAAAGATCGGGTGGGATCTTATTCACAAGGTGAACAAGGGCCTGTTCGGCCAGATGGTCGTGGTGCCGCTATTATCAAAACACAAGATACTCACGCAGGTAACGGGCCACAACTGCGATATAGTGAAGCTCCTCCCCCCACTCTGCATCACAAGCGAGGACGTGCGATATTTCCTCGCATCCCTTGAAGATATAATCGCCGACTGCCACAAGTTCCCCGGAGGCGCTTGGGAAGTTGGCAAAGAACTTGCCAAACGCGCAATTTCAGCTTAACTATCGCTCATCCTGAACCTGTCGAAGGATGAACGGATCTAAATGAGAGACAGATTACTCCTTTTTATCTCACGCCTGGTGACCAGACACCCATGGAGGGTCGTTCTCGCAAGCTTGATCCTTGCGCTGGCGAGCATCATCATATCGTCACTTTTCCTGAAGATGAACACGGATCAGGACGACCTTGTCTCAGAAAAACTTGCCTATCATAAGAACTACAAAGATCACTTAAGGGAGTTCGGTGATAAGGAATATCTCTACATTGTTGTCGAAGCGGACGACAATCTTCCGCAGGCAAAGGATTTCACAAGGGCCCTTGCAAAAAGGCTCTCATCGATACCCGACGTAAAAGAGGTCACATATCAGATATCGAACCCGAAACTTGAGAAGAGCTTTCTGTTGTATCTTCCGAACGGTCAGATAAGTACGATAGGCGAGTATCTACCCAAAATGGAAAAGATAGGCTCGTCTGCAGATGTCTTTGCAATGATGAACGAGACGATCGAGCATCTTCGCGAGTCACAAGTCGCCGGTAACGAATCACGGCAATTAGAGACCGGTTTTCTCTTCTTAGATAAGCTTTTGGACGGCCTCATAGGTGCGGCAAAGGACGACGAGGCCTACAGACCCTTCCTTCAGCAGGCCTTTTTCGGAGGAGACAGGGCGTTCGATGAGGACGGTTTCCTTCTCTCGGAGAACGGAAAGCTCCTCTTCGTGATGATAATGCCCGACAAGAACTACAAGACCCTTGCCGTCATCGATGAGCCTCTCAAAAAAATAAGGACTGCCCTTGACGGAACGCGGTCCGAGTTCCCGAACATAAAGGCCGGGCTTACCGGAAGACCGGTCCTGGCCGCAGATGAAATGAGGGTGTCGGATACCGATATGACGCTCGCAACGATCGCGGCCATCTTTATAGTTGCGCTCATATTCTTCATATACTTCAAAAGGCCCATCCGACCCGCAATGGCCGTGCTCGCGCTTATTTGCGGTATCTTGCAGACCTTAGGTGTAACGACACTGATAATAGGACATCTCAATATCCTTTCAATCGTCTTTGCCGTTATTCTCGTAGGCGCCGGAATAGAGTTCGGCCTTCAGATAGTTTCAAGATACCGCGAAGAACTTGCACACCATAAAAGTCCGGCCAGAGCCGTTGAGACCTGTATAACACAGACCGGAAAAGGGAATATGACCGCCTGTTGCACGACCGCAGCTGCGTTCTTTGCGATGTGTCTCACGAACTTCCTGGCCCTGCAAGAGCTTGGTTTCATAGCGGGCATAGGCATCATCTTATGCCTTATCAATATGCTAACGATGCTCCCCGCCTTGATGTTCATAGAGGACAGGGGTAAGCACCCGGAACATCTTCACACGACCCTTAACATCAACCTTACAAGGATAGCCTCGATATATAACAGACCGAGGGTCGTCCTTATCATAACGCTTGTGGCAACGGCGGCACTTGTCCCGGGGCTTTTCAGAGTGAGCTTTAACCATAACCTTTTGGACCTTCAGGCAAAGGGGCTTGAATCGGTGCTTTTTGAGAAGAAGATACTCGCCGAATCGAGCCAGTCGACATGGTATGTCCCATTCGTAACCGATACAAAAGAGTCCTCGCTTGCCTTGGCACAAAAAGTAAAGGAGTTGCCCACAGTTGGAAAGGTAGAGACAATAGAAGAGGTCGTGCCGGCCGGACAGGATGAAAAGATAGCGATAATACGTGTCATTGCGAGCCCGAAGGGCGTGGCAATCTCCCGAAATCAATCGCGGGGGATTGCTTCGTCCGCCGCCGGCGGCCTCGCAATGACGCACGAACTCAAAAAATTCAGGGAAAGTATATCGCACCTCACCGAGATGGCGTTCTCCGCAGGAGAGACGGAAGCGGTCGAATCGCTGGAGGAAATATCTACTAAGGCCGGAGAGCTTATTCAACTTATCACCGGTCACGAGACCAGGATAAACAAGTTCGATAAAGATTTCGCGGGCGACCTCTCAAAACATATCGAAATGTTAAGAGGCGGGCTAACGCCTGAAAGGGTCACCATAGAAGACATGCCGGAGACGATACAAAGAAGGTATGTCAGCGCAAACACTGGCAGATATTCGTTCTACGCGTATCCAAAAGAGGATGTCTGGGACCCGGCTAAAATGTCGGCCTTTATAAAAGATATCCGCTCGGTAGACCCGAACGTTACAGGAGTTCCGGTCGAGGTATATGAATCGAGCAAGCTTTTAGAGCGCAGCTTCCGACAGTCTGCAATGATCGCCATACTTGCCATCTTCATTATTGTGTCGCTTGACTTCAGGAACCTTAGATACACGCTCCTGGCGCTCGCGCCCCTTTGCTTTGGTGTATTCTGGCTTTTCGAGCTGATGGGCATATTTGGCGTAAAGTTCAACCTTGCGAACTTCTTCGGCATACCTATTATTTTGGGCGTCGGCATAGACAACGCCGTTCAGATAGTCCACAGGTACATTAAGGACAGGCACATTGAAAAGGTCTCTTCATTCATGACCCGCTCGACAGGGGTCGCCGTTCTCTTGACCTCCATAACCACATTTGCAAGCTTTGGGACCCTTATATTTGCCAGGCATCAGGGAATAGCTTCGCTCGGGCTTGTTATGAGCATGGGGACGCTTACCTGTTTCATAGGTTCGATGCTGGTGCTCCCATGTCTGTTAAAGATTTTCGGGCCTAGGGAATGATGATGGTCGGGGCCGTAATAGAGCCCTCTTCGTCCGGAACTTCAATAAGGTCGGAGGCCTTTCCAATCGGATAGATACCGTCAACATATGCCCTGAAAAGTATCTTGTCTCCCGCCTCGAGTGTTACATTGGTTATTTTGTAACTGCCGTCGCCAAACCAGTTAGTGTAAGGTTTACCAAGCAGATATGTCCCGTTGTTATCCTCGAGACCGATCGTAAGAACGCTGTTCGTCTTGCATGTTGGACATACCACCTTTCCCATGATGGTAAAGACATATGCGTGGGGATACTTGATAAGACCCGCCTGATCCACTATCTGCATTTCCGCATCCCGGTTGGACGAACCTGCGCAGGCCACAACAAAAGCCAAACAGACGACCGAAAGAATAAGATGTTTTCTCATGGGTCAAATTATACCACGGACAAATATATTCTCAACACTTGTTTTTGTATCTGCTTTGTGGTGTAAATAACGCCATGAACTCTAAAGAACGGTTCTTAGCAGCGTGCGCCCGCAAGGGGGTCGACAGGCCCCCCGTGTGGCTTATGAGGCAGGCGGGAAGATATCTCCCGGAATACAGATCGATAAGGGCCAATTATGACTTTTTGGAGATGTGCAAGACCCCTTCGATCGCCTGCGAAATATCCCTGCAACCATGGCTTCGCTATCATATGGATGCTGTCATTGTCTTTTCCGACATCCTCTTTATCCCCGAGGCCCTCGGGCTGACCCTTACGTTCAGGAGGGATGAAGGCCCAAAACTTTCTCCCCTTCTTAAAAACACCGCCGATGTCGATTCACTTAAAAAGGTCGATGCCGAAAAAGCGTTCGATTTCGTATATTCCTCCTTAAAACTTGTGAGAGAGAAATTACCGAAAGATGTTCCTCTGATCGGTTTTTCCGGCGCCCCTTGGACCCTTGCCTATTACATGACAGGAGATAGGGCCAATGAATGGATACCAAAGGACAAAGAGGCCCTTAAAAAACTCCTTTCCAAGATAACGGACGTGGTCATTGATTACGTAAAACTTCAGCAAAAGGCCGGCGCCGATGTGATTCAGATCTTCGACACGTGGGCGGGCGAACTTTCAAGGGAGGATTTTACGGAGCTGGCCCTTCCCTGCCTAAAAAGGATAGTTTCCGAAGGAAAGGTCTCGGCCCCGTTCATCATATATTGCAGAAAGTGCCATCATATACTTAATGAACTGGCGGATACGGGCGCAGATGCGATCTCGATAGACCCCGACACGCCGATCGAAGAGGCCATCAAGGTCATAGGCGACAGGGTGGCAATTCAGGGAAACCTTGACCCAAAACTTTTAACTACCACAGAAGGTTTCGTACGTCAGGAAGTTTCGCGTCTTCTTAGCAAGATAAAGGGGCGAAACGGCCACATAATAAATTTAGGCCACGGGATCCTGCAGACATCGAACGTCGAATGCGTGGAGTCTTTTGTGGAGACGGTCAAACACAGCCTTTAACTTATGTCCTTTAGAACCATCATAGACGGCCGGAACGTTGAAATATCGGAGTCGCTTCTTAATAAGTACAACACTAACGCCCCGCGGTACACCAGCTATCCAACAGCCCCGGTCTGGACCGACAAGTTCGGCCCCAAAGATCTAACTCACACACTTACGCACTTACACGCTCACGCACTTTCTTTATACTTTCACATCCCCTTCTGTTCCAAGCGTTGTCTCTTTTGTGGATGCTCAACTATTGCGACCGATAAGCACGAAATAGCAGCAAGATACATCGAGGCGCTAAAAAAGGAGATGTCCCTTACAACAGAGAAAATGTCGTCCAAGGAAAATGTCGTTCAACTTCACTTTGGCGGCGGGACGCCCACCTTTCTTTCGTGTCTTGAGATCGAACAGCTGTGGAAGGAAATCGTTTCTAACTTTAAGATCACAAAGGACGCCGAGATAGGGATCGAGGTCGACCCCAGGGTAACGACATCCGAACACTTAAGGCTATTGAGCTCGCTTGGATTTAACAGGATAAGTCTGGGCGTGCAGGACCTTTCGGACGACGTACAAAAGGCCATCGGCAGGATCGAGCCATTTGATCATGTCAAAAAGATGATAGATGAGTGCCGGACTTTGGACTTTGAAAGCATAAATATAGACCTTGTATATGGACTGCCCTTACAAACATTTAATTCGTTCAAGCGAACCATCGCAAAGATAATTGAGCTTTCGCCAGACCGTATGGCGCTTTTTAACTTTGCCTATCTTCCGAAAATGCTTCCTCACCAAAAGAGGCTTCCACCTGAAACGCTACCCTCTTCGGATGAGAAGTTCAGGATATTCTGCATGGCCATCGAGGAGTTCGGAAAGAACGGTTACGACTTCATCGGTATGGACCATTTTGCCAAAAGGAACGACGAAATGAGCGTTGCGGCCCGCGAAAAGACCCTCTGGCGCAACTTTCAGGGATATACTACGAAATCCGGAACCGATCTTTTGGGTTTTGGCCTCACATCGATAAGCGATGTTAACGGATGTTATGCGCAGAACGAAAAGAAGCTGATAAAATATTACAACAGGATCGAGGACGGCAAGCTTGCAACGGTCAGAGGATGGAAATTGAGTGAAAGAGACAAGTCAAGAAGAACGATGATACGCGAGCTCTTTTGCAACGGAGAGACACCTACAAAAGAATGCAGAAGCCTGATAACTGATCACCGATCACCAATCACAGAACTTGAGAAGGATGAATTGATCAAGATCAACGACTCAACTGTTCAGGTAACACCGCTCGGAAGGCTCTTTGTAAGAAATATCGCAATGGCGTTCGATGAATATCTGACCCCGGGTCCGATCGGATTTTCTAGGACCGTATAGACATCGGCTTCGCGGCGCTTGAGCGAAACCGGACACCGGTCGCTCGAACACCTTACCCGCCCCTGAAAAACCGGTCGCATATTGGACATTATGTCAACTTCGGTTGTAGAAAAAGGTGTTGGTGCTTGCGGGAGATCATTTCTTGAACAATGCGTCCAGTTTTGACTTGATATCGTTCTTGTCGGCCACTTTTTCAACCGCATCGCGGCCGAAAGAGAACATGTCGCAATAGTTGGGGCGGTCCTTTTCTTCTACCCGATATTCCACACGCTCCTTGCATTCATGAAAGGCGCCCCTGTCAAAGAACTTGCATTGAAGACAACAGTGAAGGGGGTTGCCGCACGAATCACATCCATCGCGAACCCCCACCCTGTCAATTATCTCTATCTCTTTCTGGCAGAAGACACATTTGGACATATGCTTATCTCATCCTTCGACAGGCTCGGGATGGATACATTTCACCCGTTTATATCATCATCGGGATCTTCGCGCTTGTAAAAATCATCTTCGTCATCAACGCTTCCTTCGACCTTCAGGTCCCTGAACGCTCGCCAGGATTGAAAACGGTCCCAGAGCATCTTGCTTTTCCTGCGGGTCACTATCTCTTCAATGATGCCGGTCGCAACATATGTAAGTGTCAGAAAGAGCATCGTGACCTTGGGTTCTGTGGCAATTAGAAAGAATATTCCCACAATGAACACCAGCACAAAGAACGACCATCTGCCTCTAAAATCGACCTGCTTGAAGCTATAGTACCTAAGGGTAGACACCATCAGTATCGCCAGGATGACGGTTATTATAAGGACGAACCAGCTCTTTAGGGGCGGAATGCCGTAGAGATAATCGTGAAATATGACCATGTTCGCAACGACATAGGCCGCCACGGGAATGGGGAGCCCCTGAAAATAGCGCTTTTCTACATTATCTATCTGGACGTTGAAACGGGCGAGACGAAGAGCTCCACAGGCAAAATAGAGGAACGCGGCAAGCCATCCCACCTTATCGAAAGGCTGTAGGGCCCAGGTGTAAAGAAGAACGCCCGGCGCCAGGCCGAAAGAGGCAAGGTCCACGAGCGAGTCGTACTCAACTCCAAACTCGCTATAGGCTCGTGTGAGCCTTGCAATACGGCCATCCAAGAAATCAAAGACTCCGGCAAAAAGTATCGACCATGCGGCAGTAACGAACTCCCCTTTGAGCGAAGATATGACGGAAAAAAAACCGCAAAAAAGGCTCGCAGTCGTGCAAAGATTGGGAAGGAGATATATCCCCTTCTTGATGCCTTCTCTTTTTACCGGCGTCTCATCCATACATGCCACCGTTTTTGGGGTCATTTTGGGGTCAGGCTTGACTTCTTGACTTTAAGCCTAAAGTCAAGAAGTCAAGCCTGACCCCAAAATTCCTAGTATTGTGCTACCAGCGTGGACCTTTTCCCCCTTTACCACTTTGGGAGAAAAAACTCCGGAAATATAAACATCGACCCTTGAACCAAATCGGATCATACCGAAGCTCTCGCCTTTGACAACAGCGTCTCCCTCTTTTAAATAACAGACGATGCGCCTAGCCACCAGTCCTGCTATCTGAACGAACTTGACGGTCCTGCCACCTTCTTCTTCAATGGTAATCGCGTTCTGCTCATTATCAAGAGAGGCCTTGTCCATAGATGCCACCAGGAACTTTCCCTTGTTATAGTCTATCTTTTTTATAACTCCCGAAACCGGTATCCTGTTCACATGAACGTTAAATACCGACATGAATATATTTATCCTTGTCCCGCCGCCTTCAAGGGGAAGAACGTCAAGCACCGTGCCGTCCGCCGGGGAAACTAGCATGCTCTTATCTTCCGGAATATCGCGTTCCGGGTTCCTGAAGAACCAGACGACAAAAAGAAGGAGCGCCAAAAATGGCAACGCCAACAAGGAACTTATCGTTAATATAATGACAAAAATCGCGAGAGCTATCCCTATGAAGGGCCAGCCCTCGCGAGCTATGTAATAATTCATTTATTTTTTAGTGCCCCGGCTTGTCCTTCTCCCTGTATTTTCTAAGCAGCATCTCTATTTTATCCTTACCGACGAGCTTCTGCTTCTTTATCCGCTGTCTTTCCATCTGCTCGTTCACCGAAAGATACGATTTGTTCTCGAGCTTTTCCAGTTCTTTTTCATACTCCACATGCTCTCTATAAAGCTCGTCGAGCGTGTGGTCCTGGGTGCTGAACTTTGCGATCAGCTCCATGTCTCTCTGCTCCATGATACACCTCCTATTATGATGGGGGGAACGTCTCGCCTCCAAAGCGAGGCTCCTCCCCCCCAAGCCCCTTTCGCTCGCGCGGATTAAATCCGTCGCTCGCTCACCAGTATTTAAAGACCGATGGTATCCTCATCCCCATGAGAGACCGCTTCAGTGGAAAGAACCTCGGCAACAACGACCGTTATGTTGTCATCGCCACCGTTCTTGTTAGCAAGCTCTATTAACTGGTTGCATGCATCTTTAGGAGAAAGCTCGCTCACGACCGCTACCATATCTTCATTCGGCACCATGTTGCTTAAGCCGTCAGAGCAAAGAACGAACTTATCGCCGACCTTCACAGGTTTTACGTTCACATCTACATCGACATCTTCCTGAAACCCGACCGAGCGGGTGATTATGTTCTTCAGTTTGTGGTTCTTGACCTCAGCGGGCTTGATGACCCCGGCCCTAAGTTGCTCGCCAACCAGCGAATGATCTTCTGTAAGCTGTTTTATCTTTCCGGCGCGGACAAGATAACATCTGGAGTCGCCGACATTTGCGTAATACACTTTGCCTTCGACGAACATGAGAGCAACTATCGTTGTCCCCATCCCGTGAAGGGAAGGGTCGTTCGCCGACTTTTCGTATATTCTCATGCTGGCAACGGATATCGAATATTTAAGGTACCCTTTATAATCTCCCGGCTTTACCTCCATGTCCGACTGAAGCGTCGTGTCCGGGTCTACCGAAAGTTCGGAAATGACCTCTTCTATTGTGGCGGTGGCAAGCTTGCTCGCATATTCACCACCCAAATGTCCGCCCATTCCGTCGGCTACGACGTATAAGTTGTGACTTGAATTGATAAGGTACGAGTCTTCGTTTCTTTCACGGCGGCATCCGATGTCGGAAGCACCAAATCCTGATATCTCCATAGGCGGTTCTCAAGCTATACTAATTGTTAAATTTTTCAAACAAAATATTCAAGTTCCGCTAACCGACAATCCCTCCACCAAAAGGCTGACCCCTCCGGTCAAATGCCAGAATTTGAGGTCGTTTCCCACCCCGGTCACATGATTAAGCATATCATGAAGGTTTCCGGCTATAGTAACCCCCTTAACTCCGTGAAGATCCTGTCCATCCTCCACCCAGAACCCTTCGGCCCCTACAGAAAAATCGCCGGTTATCTGGTTGACCATGTGGAGCCCCATGACGTCGGTAACATAAAACCCTACCTTCATCTCCCTTTTCAGCTGATTTAGGGGCTTGTTCCCCTTTTCAATATAAAAGTTCCTTATCCCTATCTTGGGGGTCTGGCTAATAAGAGGCCTTATGCTAGATGCCGTAGATGGCAAGCCTACCTTCTTGGCATAAAAGGCATCCGACAGAAAGTTCTGAAGTATGCCTCCCCTTACGACCGGGGTTCTCTTGCTGGCCGACCCTTCGGCATCGTAAGGGACCGACGCAAAGCCGTTGGGCCTTGTGGGGTCGTTAATCACACTTATATTCGGGGAGTATATGCGGGTGTTGAGTTTCCCCCGAAAACGCGACCTGTTCTTGTGAACCGCATCGGCAAAAAAAGAGGGGGCGATCAAAGAAAGTATCTCCGCAACCACCTGCCGGTCCAAGATAACGGGGGACATGGTAGAGGCTATCTTTTTGCTGTTGAGATAGGAAACCGCCCTCTCCGAGGCCTTCTTTCCTATCACGGAGGGGCTCAACTTCTTCGGATCAAAGGCATATTCCATTTCCGATGCGCGTTCCGAACCTTTTTCATCTTCCGCAATTGAAGTGACCCTGAACGCGCAGAGGGCGGATGCAAAACTTACATCGACCCCGTTCGAATTCACAATATGGACTTCTTTTAACATCTCTTCGTAACAGGGCTGACGGACATTCTTTATCCTTTTATCAAAGGCCAAGGCGGCCGATTCAAGTTCCCTTGTCATGCCTATCTTTTCATCAAGCGTTGCGGAAAAGAGGCCCGCGGAATTCTCGCCAATGAAAGTGGATGTTGTAACTTCGGGAAATACAAGCTCAGGCTCTACCTGAACACTTTGAGAGGCGCCAACCGCCATTTCTATGAGGTCCTCATCTTTTGTATCGGGGCTCGTCGAAAAAGCGAAGCCCAGCCGGCCGTCCTTGATAACGCGAACGGCCTTCCCCTTTTCTACCGATGTATCAAGGGCCTCAACGGCATCATTCTTGATTTCAATATTAAGATTCTTTGTGACCTCGCTGTAGATCTCGTACTGGAGCATAATTATTGACCTGATAGTACATAAGTTATAGGCTTGTGTCCATGCAAGAATTATTCAGCGAGCCGGAAAAGAGGGGTTACGAGCCCCTTGCAGAGCGTATGCGTCCCCAAAATATCGACGATGTCGTGGACCAGGACCATATTCTAGGTAAGGACGGCCCCCTGCGCGGTGCCATAAGAACGGGCGAACTTCCTTCGATAATACTCTGGGGCCCTCCCGGTTCGGGAAAAACCACCATCGCCAAGGTGATAGCAAATTCTATTGATGCTCATTTCTTTTCGTTATCCGCAGTCCTTGTTGGGGTAAAGGAGGTGCGCGAGATAATCGACACCGCCCAAAAACAACGACGGCTCACCGGCAAAAAGACCATACTTTTTGTAGACGAGATACACAGGTTCAACAAGGCTCAACAGGACGCCTTTCTTCCGCACGTTGAGAGCGGCACCGTGATACTCGTCGGCGCGACCACAGAGAACCCCTCATTTGAAATAATCTCTCCCTTGCTCTCACGCTCCAAGGTCTATGTGCTAAATCCCCTCACCGAAGAGGGAATTGTTGCCATCCTAAAAAGGACGCTTGCGGACAAGGAACGGGGGCTCGGCAAAAAGAAGATCAAGATAGACGATGAACCGCTAAGGGTCATAGCAAGGACCTCTGACGGCGATGCCAGAAGGGCGCTCAATACGCTGGAGATAGCCGCATCGCTTACCAAAGGTCGAACATCCAATACGAATCACGGATCACGAATCACGATTCATGAGATACAATCTGCGCTTCAAAAGAAGTCACTCATGTACGATAAGCTCGGGGAAGAACATTACAACATAATAAGCGCCTTCATTAAGAGCATGCGCGGAGGAAACCCCGATGCCGCACTCTACTGGATGGCAAGGATGCTAGCCGCCGGCGAGGAGCCTCTTTTCGTCGCAAGACGAATGGTCATCTTTGCCTCCGAAGATATAAGTAACGCCGATCCCCAAGCCATTCAGGTCGCCGTATCCTGCATGCAGTCGCTCGATTTTGTCGGGATGCCCGAAGGCTGGATACCGCTTGCCCAATCGGCCGCCTACCTTGCAACCGCGCCAAAGAGCAAAAGTTCCTACCTCGCCTACAAGGCGGCCCTAAAAGATGTGGAGGAGCATGGCGCCCTGCCTGTTCCCATGCATATCAGGAACGCCCCCACGAAACTTATGGATGAGCTCGGCTACGGTGACGGATATAAAGATCCTCACAGATTTGACGGAAATTTCGTGAAACAGCAATATCTTCCCGACAAATTAGGTGCCAAGATATATTACAGGCCTACAGAAAATGGATACGAGAGGCATATTTCAGAAAGATTGAAGAGTTGGCGCTAAATGGCATGGCACTTGCAGTTATAAGACGTTAGAATGTGTGATTAGTTGAAATTATTAGGCATTTATAGCGTCAAAATATCAATATTCGTCAATTTTTTGACGATCTTATCGAAGGAGGATATTAAAATGATAAACAAAAAAGTCGTTTTGGCAATTATGACGGTTGGTATGATGGGGCTGTTCTCTTCATGCGCAGACAATAAATTCACGACACCGGGCGAAAAATTGACCACAAAGATCGAGACCAGTATAAACGATCTTATTACCTGTCCCACAGCCGGAAGCAAGGAGTACAAATTTATCGATGCGTTCAAGCTGAGCGAACCGGCCGTAAAACCGGAGGTTGATCCGACAGTTTTGGATGATAAGTTTATAGTGGCGGTTCAAGCTAAGATAAAAGCCAAACACATGCCTAAAACGCTTAACTACAATGATATCTCATTTACCTTGAGTGTGGCATATCCGTTTGGAATTAGTATCGCTGAAAAAGAAAAGCCCCCAAAAGAATGCGACCTCATTGATATTGTGCATTCTTACGATTGGGGACTTTGGAATTGGCAATACCCTTATAGCGCCTGTCTTTGCCATCGGTAAAATTTTTGGTCTTAGATCCGTTATTATCTCAGAGCTGGTCAAGGACGGACAGATCGACTGCAGCGCCTTCAAGGCCTCTCCGCAATGGCCGATAAAAAAGATACTATTCGCCAATTCCCAAGATAATACCCGGGAAATGGTCACAAAAGAGACAATTGTGAATGAATCTGGCGCGGAACTGGGCGTTTCGGCCGGAAAAGTGGTAGAAACGGCTTCTCTTAACGCCCCTCCGCCCGAGGCAAAAACGGACGTCGCCAAAGAGGACAAGCATGTACTATCTGATTATATATATTTCTTGGCCGCGGATGACTGGGTAGGAAGAATAAAACCCTCAATGGTCGAAGGGGGATGCGTTGAATATCTATGGGATATTTCAAAGAATCCAGATCTTAAAAATAGTGCTGTGGTCAAAAATGAGATCGCCTTGCAGGGGAATAGCCTCGTCATTAAATTCATTGAGCCGAGCTTGGCTGGAACACGCAGTGCTTTGGTTAAAGAACCAAAGACAACCGCCACAATATCCATAGATCTCTTGTCAGGCGAGACAAAAGTGGAAAAAACCCGGTAGATTTCCTTTGCATTCTCTCAATAAATAAGTAAAATGGGACAAAAGTCACCATGGCTCGACAAGCTCGCCATGAGCGGTGTAACTATGCCAATTTACGAATATAACTGTGCCAAATGTAACAAGCATTTTGAGGTCGTCCAAAAGATAACCGACGAGACTAACGCCAACTGTCCCACTTGCGGCTCTTCCTGCAAGAGGGTGATGAGCCAGACCAGCTTTTCGCTCAAAGGAGGGGGATGGTATAAGGACGGGTACTCTTCATCATCTGGCGGAAAAACGACCGAAATCAAAAAGACCGATAAAAAATAATGGTAGATCGAATCGATAAACCAGAGCCGATCACTCCTTATCATATAGATGAGGCGGCAAGCGCCCGCAAGGACAAAGATCGTGATGAAGGCCAGCAACAAAGGGATTCCGACGAATATTCCGGTTCTCACGCGGCACCGGGCTGGCAAAAGATCTACGCCGCGTCAAGCAACAGGCGCTACTTAAAGGTTCGCCGCGAAGAGATCACCCGCGCATGGTACAGAGGTACGGCGATGCAACGCGGCATCTCCATTGTTGAGGCCGACCTTGAGGTGGGTAGGGGTAAGATCATCAGGGCGGCCCATATCATCCTGCCGGCGCGCGAAGACTTTTGGACGCTAAAAAGATTTCAGCCGGGACAGGAGATCCCGCTTAACATACTTCTCAAAGATCCCGTTCTTGAGATAAGCGTTCCGGCTCCCAGAACACCTGTCAACACTACCTTGACGAACGAGGAAGAGGCGATCGTCGGCACAAAGGACAACAAGAAACTTATGATATACGCGGCGCTGGGGGCCGCTATCTTGCTAATAGCGTTAATATTGCTCCTTAGGTAAACTCTATGCAAACATTTGAGCCAAAGCAATTCGGCAAATATTATCTTCTGGAAAAACTCGCGGTAGGGGGAATGGCCGAGATCTATAAGGCAAAGACCTTCGGAGTTGACGGTTTCGAAAAGCTTCTCGTGATGAAAAGGATACTTCCGCATTGCAGCGCGGACAAGGACTTCATTACAATGCTGGTGGATGAAGCAAAACTTTCGGTCACGCTTTCACATGCCAACGTCGTACAGGTGTACGACCTTGGAAAGGTAGGCGACGATTACTTCATATCGATGGAGTATATAAGCGGCGTCAACCTTCGCGACATAATCTACCGTTGCCGCGAAAAGAACATAAGGATACCCGAAGAGCTTTCAACTTATATATTGAGCGAGGTCTGCAAGGGCCTTGATTACGCCCACAGAAAGACAGATGCGAGCGGAAACCCGCTCAATATAGTTCACAGGGACGTATCACCGCAGAACATTCTCATCTCATACGAAGGCGAGGTCAAGATAGTCGATTTCGGCATCGCCAAGGCCGCCATGAACATCTCTCATACCATGGCCGGCATACTAAAGGGTAAGATCGCGTATATGTCGCCCGAACAGGCGCTTGGCAAATCGATAGACTATCATGCCGACATCTTTTCGACCGGCATCGTGCTCTATGAAGCCCTTACCGGCGAAAAACTGTTCACAGGCGAATCTCAGTTCGAGGTCCTTAAAAAGATACGCACGACAAAGATGGACCTGACAAAGCTCCCGGGTACCATGCCGGACGGACTAAAGAACGTTCTGGCAAGGTCTCTAGCCTATCTTCCAAAGGACAGGTATGCCTCCGCGGGCGACATGCAGATAGACCTCACGCGCTATCTCTACACGTCTCACGTGGACTTCACGCCGCAAAAACTTGCGGCCTTCATAAAAGAGCTCTTCTTCGATGAGATATCCAAACAACGCGAACGCGGTGCCCTTGAACAGGTGCTCGAGGCGCAGACCTCTTCAATAAACGTCTCCGAAGAGGCGCTACAAGAAAACCTTGTCCATCGCGAGGACACTTCCCCTACGATACAGGCATCCGAACATACAAGCGCATCGTCCTACCAAGGAAGGGAAGCGACCGAGAAGACTTCCTCCTCAAAAAAAAGCCTGTTCCAAAGACTTGCAGCGACCGCCACGGTCCTGACGCTACTCGTAGGTGTCGGATTTGCTTATTTCAAGTTCATTCATCCGCAGCTGACCGGCAAAACGGATATTACAAGACATGGTATCGAAACCGGCCACACCGGCACGGCAAATGTATTTTCGAACCCTTCCGGCGCCAAGATATTCTTAGACGGAAAAGATACGGACCTGACAACGCCGTCCATTCTTGAGAACCTCACGATAGGAAAGATATATAAGATCAAGCTTGCCAAAGAAAAATTCGACGACTTTGAGAAAGACGTAGCTATAAATTCGGCGGAACCTGTCATGATGGAGACCGAGCTTCGGACGGAATCGGGCACTCTTGAGGTAAAGAGCGACCCCGACGGCGCAATGATCTATGTGAACGGTCTCCCCACCAACCAGTCAACGCCGGCCATACTTAAGGACCTTCAGTTAAATAGCGACCTCAAGATAACCCTTGTAAAACCCGAATACAAGGATCTGGACCAGTCGGTAAAGCTTTCCAACTCCAAACCGCAGACTCTGATAGCAAAGCTGATCAAGGCTACCACCGAAATGGGCTCGGTAATGATCACATCCACCCCTCCGGGGGCGCAGGTATTTTATAACGGCCGCGATACCGGGATGGTCACGCCGTCCACCATTTCAAATATTCCCGTTGGGGAAAAGAGCAATATTCGTCTCGCAAAGTCAGGATTCGAAAATTTTACACAAACCGTCACTTTGAAAGACGCAAAGCCGCTCGACATTACCGCCGAGCTTAAGCCGACCAAAGAAAAACCTGTTGCCAAGGCAAAAGCGGCGGTCACAACGGCAAATGTAACATCGAGACCGTCCGGAGCCAGAATATACCTTAATGGAAAGAGCACGGGACTTAGAACACCGGCCACATTAAAGAACCTTGATATCGGAAAGAACTATTCAGTAAAACTCGCGAAACCAAAATTCGAAGTGGCAATAAGGGAGTTCACGGCAACCGACAATGCCGCATCTGTGAGAGCGGACCTTAAAGAGATAGCAAAGGCGGAAACTCCCATAACGCCGGAAGCCCCGAAACCCGTGGAAAAACCGTCCGAACCGGACACCAGCTACAGAGCCGGTGCGGAAACAGCAACGTTAAGCCTTAGCTCGGATCCTTCGGGAGCGGAGGTCTTTGTTAACGCCGAGTTCAGGGGCACGACCCCTATAACGATAACAAGCCTGCAGCCCGGAACGGTCCGTCTTCTTATCAATAAAGAAGGGAAGGCGCGCTATTCGCAGAAGGTCTCTTTAAAACCGGGCGAAAAGAAGAACCTTGGAACAGTGAAACTTGGCGAACTTTACGGGTCGGTGTCAATAAGCTCATCCCCATCGAGGGCAAGGGTCATATTTGACGGCGAGGACATTGGGGCAAAGACCCCTGTCACCATCAAAAAAGTGCGCCGCGACAAACAACACAACATCAAACTGGTCCTCGGCGGCTACAGGGCGTGGGAAAGAAGTTTTGACATGCAGGATGCCGACGACAAGAAGTTCAATGTAATAATGGAAGAATAAAATTATGGCAAAGACCACCAAAAAAGAATCAAGGAAGGACTTTGAAAACAAGACGCAGATAATAAAAATGGATGAAGGAAGCGCTTCCATCTCTCTTCGCAAATGTCAGCTTTCTGTCATTGACGGACCGGACAAGGGGAAGAAATATTCTCTGGTAAAGCCTATCACAAAGATAGGAAAGAAGGAGAATAACGACCTTGTCCTTGCCGACACGACGGTATCCAGAACCCATCTTGCCCTTGAATATTCCTCCGACAATTTCCTTCTTCGCGACATGGATTCCACTAACGGCTCCTATGTCAACGGCACCCGCGTCAAAGAGTCCTACCTTGTTCCCGGCGACAGGATAAAAATCGGGAACACGACCCTTGAATTCGTGGCCTTCGAAGAAAAGGTAAAGATAGAACCTTCCGACAAGGAGATCTTCGGAGAGATGGTCGGCATATCGATAAAGATGCGCCAGATATTCGGCCTCCTTGAGAAAATATCGGCCTCCCTCGCAACCGTCATAATAGAAGGCGAAACGGGGACCGGCAAAGACCTCGTCGCAAGGGCGATACACGAGAACAGTCCGCGGAAGAACAAACCCTTCGTCGTGTTCGATTGTTCTTCAGTAGCCCCGAACCTTATCGAATCCGAACTGTTCGGCCACGAAAAAGGCTCGTTCACCGGCGCCATCAAGACAAGGCGCGGAGCGTTTGAAGAGGCCAACACAGGGACGATATTCCTCGACGAAATAGGAGAGCTGACGCTCGACCTTCAGCCAAAACTACTGCGCGCACTTGAAAGCAGGGAGATAAGACGCGTAGGCAACAACATTCCGACCCCTATCGATGTGAGGGTCATCTGCGCCACCAACAGGAACCTCAAGAAAGAGGTCGCCGAAGGAAGGTTCAGGGAAGACCTCTACTACAGACTTTCCGTGGTTCGCATACTGCTACCGCCCTTAAGGGAAAGGGCGGAGGACATTTCTCCCATAATTGAAAAATTTCTCCTTGGAGGAAAGTTCAACAAGAAAGAGGATGGCTCTCTTCACGTCACCAAGGTCGACGATGACGCGCTGAAGGCATTGCAGCGATACCGGTGGCCCGGAAACGTGAGGGAGCTGCAAAATCTCGTTGAAAGGGCCGCCGCCGTGGCCGGAGGCGAGACCATAACCAAAGAACAGGTCGACTTTGTCTTTTCGGAACTTGAAAGGGACGATGACAAGACCGAAAGAATGGAGGTCGTCAAGGACATCCCCTTTAAAGAGGCAAAGCAAAAGGTGGTAGAGGTGTTCGAGCGCGACTATCTTTTGGACCTCCTGCGCAGGAACGGTTATAATCTCTCCAAGGCCGCGCGAGAGGCCGGAATAGACCGCAAGCATATCCGAAATCTGCTGAAAAAGTACGGGATACCCACTAAAGATGATGAATAGAGGGCACCTCTAAAAACCCATTGTTATGTCATTGCGAGGAGCGTCCAGCGACGAAACAATCTCCATAAATCAAGTGTTTATGGGGGATTGCCGCGCCCCTTCGGGGCTCGCAATGACAGAGTGAGTAGTTTATAGAGGTGCCCTAGAGTCAATCCCGATCGTGGTGAGCTCATCGTGAGCTTGTCGAACGACGAACCATGAGCACGTATTTATCCTTCGACAGGCTCAGGATGAGCGGTCAGCAATAAGGTCATTTCTTCTTTGAGGCGGCATCCATAGTGCGTTTGAGCGCTATCACCAGCGAGCGGGCACGGTTGGCCCAGAGGTTCCTTCCGGACATATCCAAAAGGATCGCATTCTTAAAATCTTCGGCCGCTTTCTTAAAATTCCTGTGGCGCAGGAATATCTCTCCCCTGTTAACGAATGAGCTTATATCCTTGTTGTTTATCTGAATGGCCCTTGTGTATTCAAGTATAGCCTCGACCGGCTTGTTCTTTTTCTGATGAATGGCGGCCATTACCGAATGAAAATAGGCGTTCCTGTGATCGAGCACAAGGAGGGCCTGGAATATCTTGTGCGCCTCTTCAACTCGCCCGTGCTTGAACTTCACCCAGCCCGCCTCGGCAAGCTGAAAGAGCTTCTCGCGGCTTATACCTTTAAGCTCGGCGAGCGAGATCTTGTCTTCCAGAAACTTGGTAAACAGTTCGATGATCCTTTTTTTGCGCGCTGGAGTGGGATCGAGAATAGGAACGTGTCTTGGATTGCCTGCTGTCTGAACCGCTTCTTCTGCCATATATTATCAGCCTCCGAGCCCTATCTTCCTGCCCATTTCCATTGTAAGGGTCTGGATCATATCCAAAAGGCTCTTTCCCGAATCGAGAGATGTCTTTGTGGCGGTAGCAGTAGCGTTAAGATCGTTCATCGTGAAGGTCATCAACTGATTCACTTCCTTTAGCTGCGTGCTGGCTGTCATCGAGTCTTTCTGAAAATCGAGAGAATCTTTGAGCTGGTCGGTCACCTTCATCGCCTGCTTGTTATAGTTCCAGACCTTTTTGGAGAGCTGGGTGAAAATAACGCCGTTCTTTTCAACATTGACCCGTGTGAGCGCAACGACAAGAGTTGCCGCGTCTATCAAGCCTGCCTTTGCCTTCTTTAAAAGCTCCGCCCACTGTTTTTCAAGCTCGGCGCTCTTATTTGCAAGCTCCTGACTGAACTGCGCCTCCATAATGGAAGGCTCTAAAATATCGGTCCAAAAATTATCCCATTCGTCAACATGGTTCTGAATGTTCTGAAGGTCGGGTTCACCCTGTCCACCTCCCTGATTATCAGAAGGGGCATCATCACCCTTACCTTCGACCATGGCCTTGGCAAAGATACCGCCAAGCGTTTTTTCATCATTGGCAGAAAAAGCAGCGGTCTGATCGTGCATCTGAAAGTGCTCGATATTAGGGGGCGGCATGGCACCCGTCACCTCATAAAGGGGCTCCGGCCTTGATAGCTGTAGCCACTCCTGTCCTCTTTGATTTACGAACTGTTCAAGGTCGGATTCGGAAAGTCCGAGGATCTTAAAAACATCTTTGATGGATCCCTGCTTGAGCGCCGCCGCAACCGCGGGGTTATCAAACGGAAGCCTAACTGCGCTCTCGCCTATCGTCGCCTTTCCTATGTGGTCTATCGGCATGGATTACTTCTTCTTTTTCTTCCCCTTTTCGGCCTTTTTATCCTTTTCATCCGTCTTTGCGGCCTTTGCCTTCTGGGCCGCAAGCACCTTCTCCACCTGTTCTATCTTCGCCTTAAGAACGCGCGCCCTGTTCGCCCACTTGTTCTCCTTCTTGGGGTCCAGCGCTATCGCCTTGTCAAAATCGGCCGCGGCGTCACCAAAGATCTTATGCTGAAGATATATCTCGCCCCTGTTCGTGAGACTCACAACATCGGTCGGATTCAATTTTACAGCCTCGGCATATTCGGCTATCGCCTCGCCAAAACGTTTCTGGCGCTGCAATATGGAGCCCATCATCGAGTGATAATAGCTGTTGTTCCAGTCCATGATGGTAAGCATCTTAAAAAAACGCTCGGCCTCTTCGTAGCGGCCGGTCTGGAACTGAAGATAGCCGTACTCGACCATGTCGCGGACCATCTGCTTTGGAAGATTGAACATGTCGGACCAGGAGACCTCCCCTTCTATGAACTCTTTGACCCTGTCGGCCCCTATCTCTCTGAGCTCTTTGGGAGTATCTTCTTCGAGGCGCTTAAAGAACCTTTCAAGCTCTTTTGTGGCCTCTTCTTTGGACATGGTCTTGCCGGGATCATCCGGCAAAAATACAGTTTTTTCCTTTTTGGACGGCATATTTAACCCCGTTTGATAACAATTTACCATTTGTTAACGCCGTTTACCAGCAATTTCTACTACCCACTCCGCTACGTTCTAATCGAAGGGATGCGCTAGCTCGTCTGAGCAGAGACGCTTGACATGCCGTCTTTTCGGTCGCAGAACTTTTGTGGTTTTGAAAATCATAAAATTTGGCGGCTTCCATGCGACAAGCTCTGTCAGCCACCAAATTTTAAAACCACTAAAAGTTATGCTCCCTCATACGCCGGCATATCATCCCTCCGAACAAACGTTCGTCGGGAGCGCCAGTCTCTGCCCAGACGAGCTAGCGCATCCCTTTAGCACGAATGAAGACTTCATCAAAAATGGGTACAAGAAGCATTATAATTGCGTGAGAAGTGAGGCAGGTGGGGTGTGAGAGCGATATCGCGGAGGGCGCGGCATCGGCAGCCATTTTATAAACGCCGTGCCCGAGCGCTAAGGTGCCGGTTTCGCGGCGTTTGAGCGAAACCGGACACCGGTCGCTCGAACACCCAACCTGTCGCACTTCGAAATCAAGCAGAATGCCTCATTTATTATCCACATTTTTAATGTGGCGGAATGGATTTCAAAGAGCAGATAAAAAGGCCCCAAGGTTCTTTAGCTATAACTAAATCCCCGGGGCCCCTGGTTTCGTAACTAGTAACTAGTAACAAATTACGAGTCACAAGTCACTGCTTCTATTATCTCCACACGCTTAAGTTGCTCATCACCTTACCGGCCACGTCGAGCAAGCTCTTTTGGACGTTCGTGAGCGTTTCAACTATCTGCGTGAACTCTTCCATCATCTGAGATATCAATTTCTGCGAAGTTGCAACGATGCCTTCTTCCGATTTGATCTTCTGGAGCTCTTTTTGCCATTCGGCCTGCTCGGCCGCGCTTTCGCCAACCTTAAAATTTAAGAGCTTTTCCGTTGCCTTACGCGACGTCTCCTGAAGCTCAATGAGCTTTGTTCCCATCCATACGTTCTGAAGGGCCTTGTCGCGGGCGATAACATAACCGATAAATCGCATGAACTGGTACATGGCCCCGATATCGCCCGACATCGCCATTCTTGCATAATAGAAGAAGAGGGTCATCATATGCTGGCGCTTCTGCTGTTCTGACTGGATGTCATATAGATCGAGGAGTCCGCTATCGGCTCCGGGCCCTAAGTTAAGGCCGTTATTAGCATCAAATGCCTTGCCACCAACGAGTCCGTCGTAGGGAGAAGAGCCTCCCATCGCCTTTCCTGCCGCCGCCTGATTATTCGTCGCCGACGTGCCCGGGGCATCATCTCCGCCAGCCATTCCTTTATATGCAAGCGGTGTCTGGGCGGATGAACCCCCGGCTGAACCTGGTGCATCCGCACCAGCCGGAGCCTGTTTACCAAGAAATGTCATTACCTGTTTTTTAAGGTCCTCTTTAAGATTGATCGACTTATTATCGAGAGCATAGGTAAGTTTTGATTTCGCCTCTTCAAGCTCACCCTTTAAAGCCTTGACTGCTTTTAGTTGCGCCTGTTGATCTTGTAATGTCTTTTTTGCGTCACCCGTAGCCGCCTTAATCCTATCATCCAAATCCTTAATCTTCTTATCTAGATCAGCAATATCTACATTCTTAAACTTGGACTCAAGTGTTTGCGCCTTTTCTAAAAGGAGAGCAACATCTTCTGGTGATCCAGGATTTTTACTAACCGCTTTATCTAGCAAGGTCTCTAGTGAATATACATCGCCATCTTTGACTTCAATACCCTTGAATAAGCCAAAAAGCGTTGTAGGGTCAATTTGCAGTTCATTGGCCAGCGCCTTAAAATTATCATCATAGGCTAACTCGGTGCCATTTACAGATAACGTATTGGGTGCCGAACCACTATTTACAGTAATCGTCATAATCATTCCTCCAAATTTACTTGTTAAATACTACCACCTGCCGAGTATTATAGCAATCTGTGTGCCAAATTTCGTAACTTGTAACTTGTAACTTGTAACTTGTAAAAACATAACAATTTCAACATGTTCTCAGGGCGTTGCCTTTGCCAGTCACGAGTCACGAGTTACAAGTTACGGAGTTTTCGGGGTCAAAATCCCCCACCCACAACCCAATAATTCCCATGTGTTAAAGTCCCCCGGGCGCCCTGAAATTGTACCATTTGCGGACTAAAAAGACGATGAAAAAGACTAAGATCAGGATCAAGCCTCAAACTTATTGCCCATTCCGCGACATTTGAGATAAGCGGGTGACTGGCTGTCCATTCACCCGCTTATCTCAAATGACAACTTCATTTAAAGGTTACACAAGCGTTTTTCAGGAGGGGGTAAGGTGTGAGAGCGACGTCGCGGAGGGCACGGCATCGGCAGCCATTCCATAAACGCCGTGCCCGAGCGCCGAGGTGCCAGCTTCGCGGCATGTGAGCGAAGCTGGACACCGGTCGCTCGAATACCTTACCCGCTCCTGAAAAACCGGTCGTATATCGAACATTAAGTTGTCTAATTGTAATATCTGATGTAAATATGTCCATCTATCTGGCTGTTCTGATTATGACTATGACAGCTTATGGAATGCTAAGGACCGGTCTAGGTCTTGATCCTCATCTTAATCTATGTTCCTAAAATCCCCGCTTCAGCAATTCTATCACTCCTCCCAACTCTTTGACCGACTGAATTCCGTAATGTTCCATCTGCTCGACTACCATCGTTATCGCCCAGAAAATGGCGAGAACGCCTAAATATCCCTTAACATTGAAACCCAGCTCCCACACATTGATCTGCGGCGCTATCCTGTTGGCAACGCCCAATATTATGTCCGCAATGAGAATGGCGATTATGACGGGCGCCGCTATCTGAACGGCCAGGACGAATATCTTGGCCGTTAGGACCATAAAAAAATCCATAAGCGGCATGAGCCCTGTTCCAACGGCCGGAAAATCAAAGACCGGAAGGATCTGATAGCTCTCATATACCGCGTTTAAGAACAGCAGATGTCCTCCTATCGTTAGATAGGTAACGACCGCCAGCTGAAAGAGCATGGTGCCGAAAATGGAGCTCTGGGTGCCAAGCTCGGGTATCAAGATGCGGGCGATGGACATTCCGCGCTGTGCGTCTATCATCTGGCCCGCCGCCTCGAACCCGTAAAATATAAGTCCTGCGGCAAACCCTATGACAAGCCCGAAGAAGGCCTCTTTTAAATAGAGCATCGAAAGAAGTATCATGTCCTCCGTAACGGGAGGCGGGACCGCCGGGAGAAGATATTTGTAGGCGAACGCCGCGAGCACCATAGAAGCGCCGATACGGACCGTCTTGGGAACGGGCTTTCCGAAGAGAAAAGGGACCACGGTCATGATGGCAAGAAGTCTTACCCAGATGAGGGAGGCGAATATCAGCGGAAAGCTGAAATTAGCGTTAATACCCAATCTTCCCATCAACTCTTCCATAGGCTATTTTATGTAGTTGGCAAAGGTGTCGAATATCTGGGCGGTGAAATTAATGATCTGGACCACCATCCACGGACCCGCCACCGCCAGGGTCACGATAACGGCAACGAGCTTGGGAACGAAGGTAAGGGTCTGCTCCTGTATCTGGGTCGTCGCCTGAAGGATAGAGATAACAAGACCCACAAGCATGGCGATAAGGACCGGGGGGCCGGTTAAAATGAGCGTTAAGAACAACGCCTGTTTTGTGAGAGCTACGAAATATTCCATATATCAAACATATCCCATTATCAAACCTTTAGTTATCAAATGCCATCCGTCCACAAGCACGAACAAAAGCAGCTTAAAAGGAAGCGACAGCGTAATGGGCGATATCTGGAACATGCCAAGCGATAGAAGTATGTTGGCGATGACAACGTCGATTATAAGGAACGGCAGGAATATGACGAAACCGATCTGGAACGCCCGCGTAAGTTCGCTTATGCAAAAGGCGGGGATGAGATTGACAAAGTCCTCATCGGTTATCTTTGCCCTGTCATCTTCGTTCTTTACGAGCTTTAGCGCCAGATTGTAAAAGAGCGACCTTTCCTGCGGATGGACGTGCTTGAGCAGGAAATTTCTGACCGGTTCCTTGCCCTTTTCGCCGGCATCAACAAGGAGCGCCACCGACGTCTGCGACAGCAGCGGCTGATTGGTCCCCTGATTTATCACCGAACCTGCGGCACGGTAGACCTCGTACCCGACCGGCATCATGACGTAAATAGTGAGTATAAGCGAAAGTCCGGTTACTACGATATTTGGCGGCACCTGCTGGGTC
>Ga0210019_1000491_pt1 | contig 49859 bp, 50 predicted proteins | sample CryGeyCG2114_020_2_FD_183969 | JGI IMG/M metagenome (GOLD analysis project Ga0210019, IMG submission 183969) | Groundwater microbial communities from aquifer - Crystal Geyser CG11_big_fil_rev_8/21/14_0.20 (SPAdes) (version 2) | ecosystem: Environmental > Aquatic > Deep subsurface > Groundwater ...
TTATGACTTTCACATACATCTTTTAGGGTACGTCCATCCTCATCCACAACAGTGGTCTGTATAGACAGGTTCTTTGAATCGGGATCCACACAAGTCGGCTCTTCGGCTATGATGCATCTTCCATCGATACATTTGTAATCACATCGCTTGTATTTCTCAGAGCCGATATTTTTTCTGCATACTCTCTCAAGCAACATCTCTCTTGGCTGGCATTCATCATAGAACTGTTTTCCCCATTCGTCTATTATATATGATTTTGTGAAGAAATCCTCACCATCCATATCGACGCAAGCGATCGGTTCGACAACTGGGGCATCTACACATTTCCCTTCTATGCATTTATAATCGCAATAGAATCTTTTCTCAGATACATACGCGCCTTCGCATCCCATTTCTACAAGCGTATGGTAATCAGCGCAATAATCATTATGCGTCGTGCCATTGACATCAGTGACATAAGAAGCAAGACCATAATTGGATCCATCATTATCTGTGCATGTCGCACTTACAGAAATCAAAGATACCAAAAAGACTAATGTAATCAGTAATGCTCTGGTATTCATTTGGATATGCACCGTTTAATCATATGAAAAGGAAAAAGTGGCTCCCCTCGGGATATTTTGGGAGGGGTGGTTTCTTTTTAGAAGAAATCTATGGGGAGCCATTGGATCATGATGGTAGTGAATCTCTTACCTCCTGAACCCACATAAGTCCGACTTTTAGCATGTTTTTGTTGAAACGATCCGACAGCTTATAGACCTTCTTGTAAAGGTCGTAGTCAATCATTCCCATGCTTTTCATCGGTGTGAGTATACGATCGTAAAATTGTCTTTTATTATATGATATCTTTTCTGTCTGTTTTCTTTTGATGGGTCCTTCATCTTCAATCTCGAAAATCGTTCCATCATGCACGCGTGTCGCAAAAAGGGACATCTCTGTCTTTCCAAGCACGCCACCATGCCCTTTTAAGGTATCTATGAGCATTTTCCCTACTTTTGTCTGTTGCTCTGTGGCAAATATAACCTCAAATATGTCATCGCTTAGGTTATACATGTCAAAAAGGATTACCATCCTAACTGTTTAACTGCGTTAACTTGTATTTAAATGTTACGTTTTAGTATACTGGAATAGGTTTTGCGCTTATTTAACCGTTTTTTCTATACTAGAGTACTATTTTCGATTATGCGGATTTTCTTTTTTCCGGAATCACCGAATTATATAGAACATTTATATACTGGAGAATATATTATAATCTGTTTAGGGGTAAAACATGGCACAACGTCATAGGCAAAGCCAAAAACATAGAATCGCAGTATTCAAATTTGGATCATTTGTCGCAGCTTTGCTCTTGATCATATTTCTGTTTTTAGCATCAAAAGACAAACTGATATCTAATGAGATAATAGGTTGCTGGAAAGATACTATAGGTGGTGAGATCTCGAATAGTATCGTGATCACCACAGATGGTGTCAATGAAGCAATGACCACCAATACAAAGATAATAAGCAATGTGAATTGCAGCGTCATGTTTCCGGATTCAGAATGTGTCAAATATTCTGAAAAGACAAGCGAGAATGGTATATTTATAGGAGAAGAAGTGCGTGTCGGACCAAAAAAATATCTTGGCAGTTATATGATGATAGGAGAAGAGCTTCTTTATATCGACGAGATAAAAGATCACTTGCAAGCAGTATGTGAAAGCGGAAAAGATATCGGATTGATGATAAAAGACAGGGAATTCACATTGCATAAAATCAAGAAAAAAGATTATATCATAAATGGAAACAAAGTAAAATGTTGTCAAGTCCGTCTTACAGATAATGAAAATAATGTGGCTGATTTCTGCGTATCACAAGAACAATGCCATACAATGCTTGAGATCACACAAAAAGAAGGAAACAGAAAGCTGCAGAGCAAGGTGATCGATTACAGATTAGGGACTAGTTCTTGAAGAATTTTCCAATCTCTTTTATATAATCCATAGATATCTTGACGTCCCAGTCGATTGGGAAACACTTGAAATAATTATCCCAGACATAACGATGGTCTATGAACAGGATCGCGCCCCTGTCAGTGCCGCTCCTTATGCATCTTCCAGCAGCCTGCATCACTTTATTCAACGCAGGAAAAATATATCCGTAATCCCACCCGCGTTGGAATCTCATATCATAATACTTTATCAATTCCTTGGTCTCAAGATTCGGCTGATTCAAAGGAAGCCCGACAACAGCCACACATTTAAGATAATCACCTGGAAGATCAATCCCTTCTCCAAATGAACCGGATGCGACAGCCAATAATACTGCACCGATCTTATGATATTCCTTGAAACGATCCAATAGATCTTTCTTTTCCTCATTTCCAAGACCTGATTCTTCAAGGAATATAGTCTTCTTTGACAATGTACTGAAGAAATTGTACACATCGTCTCTCAATCTATAACTTGGGAAAAATATCGCGCAATTGCCAGGGACTGCATCTGTCGCTTCAGCGCATATCTTCGCGATCTCTTTGTATTGCGATTCAGATCTTGAAGAGAATTTCGTGCTGGTCTTCGGGATCACCAAATTCAGCCGATTGTCCTGTGGAAACGGGCTTTTGTATTTTTTCAGGATGGTCCTCTCGGTGTCGAATCCCAATATATCACGATACATGATTGTGGGAGTCAATGTCCCTGACATCAGGATTGAAGAATATGACCCTTCAAAGACTTCCTTGCTAACTATCGATGGATCAAGACATCTATTTTGAAGTATGACAGATGGACTTGATTTTTGGTTCTTGACTTCTATGAACCGCAGGAAACCTTTCTCTTCATGCAACCATTCTTCAAGGAATGTTGCTATAGAACCGACAAAAGACTGTCTCTGCGTCTCACGGATAGCATCACCTACGGCCTTGAGATCATCTACAATATCGCTGTATCCTTTGATGTCTTCTACACGCTTCATAAAATTATCCCGTCCAATGATCTTCTGGTCCTTGACACCATTTGATAGGTCATTTAGGATATCCTGAAGAGAGACAAGAGTCTCGATAGTATCGAAATATTTGAGTTTCTTCGCCTCTTTTATCGCGGATTTCAGCATATTGCTCGAAAGCCTCGCAGTCATTATTTCTCTCAACCTGGCAGGCACATTGTGCCCTTCATCGATTATCAGGATAGATTCTTCAAGATTCTTTGTCGATCTTAGAAAAAAACCATCTCTGATCCTTTTATTGAAGATGTAATTATAATCACAGATTATGATATCAGCATCCTTTGCCATCTGGTTAGTTATCTCATATGGACAAAGATCATTTTCTTTGCAGATCTTTATCACATCATCGCATGCGAGGATATTCTTGTCTCTTATGTATTTGATGACTTCACTCGCTTTCTCTGTCATCGCTGTCCCTTTCTTTGTCTTCTTGAAGAACTCACACGCATTTGTCTCTTTGAGTCTCTTGCAATAGTCTGCGAATTCACCAGAATATAGCAACTGTATGCCTGGCACTAGACACATCCATTTCTTTCCTATTATGTCGATAGCTTTTATCTTGACTTTATGCCTTTCAGTTATGGCTTTTATCGTCTCTATAGCGATATGATGCTGAGTATGACGTGATGTCAGGAAGAACACAGTAAGATTGTTATCGAGTGCATGAGTAAGAGCAGGAGCTATCGTCGCAGCTGTCTTTCCAAGACCGGTCGGTGCATGAGCGATCAGGTGCTTCTTTGATTTCAGTGCTTCATCTATATCAACCATGAAGTCAGACTGGATCTCCCTTATTTCATCATATGGAAACAGATTCAAGATAAACCCCTTAACCTCTGAATTGAAGCACGTTATATAAATCTAATGTCAACGATATTTTCACTCCGGAAATAGCACCAAAAAAGGTTTTTACCACCAATAAATAGTAAACTTTAAATAGCCAGGAATCATACATAAATCATGAAAAATGAAATCACTAAGCTAATAGCAGGTGCTGTCGCTTCTATCATGTTATCTTGCGCTCCAATGCATGAAACAAGAATAGAGAATAATATAAATCAAATACATGATAAAGCAAAATCCACGCAAAAATTTAAGACTCCTGAAAAGCTATTTAATTGGCTCATAAAAAATATCAAGTACACATCCGACAAGACACTTTATGGCACAGATCATTGGGCATCTTTAAAGCAGACATTAAAGTCGCATAAAGGTGATTGTGATGATTTTGCTATAGCAGCTGCAGCGAAGCGATGTGATGGTAAAAATAATGCAATTTTTTTGGGTTTATACAAAACATATAATGACATTGCGCTTGGAAAAAATTATGATTCCGGACATGCAGCTTACATCTTTAGGCAAGACAATAAATTGGGTGTTATCGATAATAATGGTTTCTTAAATGCTTCGTATGACAATCTTGAAAAACTTGTGAATACAATGAATAAGATGCGAAACGAAAAGGATCGTTATCATAATTATACAATATATGAACTTGCATGTAAAGATGCCCTTGATGGAAATGGCAACCTAAAAAATATCGTAGCAGTAAAGGAGGGTAAATCATTTTTCACACCAGAGATGATTAATTTTTTGCGATTCAATCATTTCCCCAATAGAGTGCAAAGATACTTATCTGATCTTCAGAACACGGAAAATCCTAGAAAAGATGATTTCTTTGACACATTTATCAGGGTCTTCTATTCAAAAACAGCAAGCAAATCCGATGCAGCAATAGCTGCTGCTGTCATGATGAATGATGGTTCTTACCCGATAAGGATAGCCGTCTTTCCTAAAAAGACATTTGCAAACGCAGCATATATATTTGAAGAGAATGGAAAATTTGGCTCAGTCAGTAAAGATAGAGAATTTTTCAGGCCTGCAGAATACAATTCTGTAGATGAATTGATCGACACTTTTGAACTGGATCATAATCCAAAAAAGATAATAAGCAATAGGGAAGACTTGAACCTCCCACCATATCCTTCGTTCTGACTTATGTTTTTTATTATATTTGATATATGATTGATAGCAAGATTTTTATGAAGAATTTCCATCACATATAGATATGAAGCGGATTATATTATTTATTATCTTTATTGTATCATTCTTTTGTGGATGCTCAGCAAAGGAAGTCACATTCGGTGTAATTGCAGACATCCATCTTGAAGAAAATCATGTCTTTGATAGCTTGGTGTCAAAGCTATCTGAAGAAGACCTTGATTTCATAGTCGTGCTAGGTGACATGTGCACAGATGCAAGGCTTAGGAACAGCACCGATAATGTCGACGACCAAACAGAGATATATGATTCCCTTTCTACCTTGTCTTCTCTTAGCATACCTGTATATGTGATTCCTGGAAACCATGAAGAGACGCTACCATATTACCACGCGCTTAGGGATCTATATGCACAGAATAGTTCCATCATCGATCTATCACCTCTTGGATATTTTGAATTCTTTGGATTTGGTTTCGCCGCTCTTGGTGGATATCATGATGTCAGATATGCTCCCGGATATGATTTCATATATGGAAAGAACAAGCTTGCTACACTTTCAGATATGCTTCATGGAAAGAAAGACATCGTCCTGTTCACGCATGGCCCGCCATTGACAGAAGGCTCAGATGGGATAGATTATGTGCCTGGTATCGGCAATGTAAGTGATAGACAGCTCAATACTTTCATGGAAGAGAACAATATCGCATTCTCGATATCGGGACATATCCATGAATCCGGACAGGATGCAGTAGACAACAAGAATGATATAGTCCCCGAAGATACATGGTCTGAAAGCATGCTGCTAAATGCTGGCGCCGCTATCGATGGCAAGGCAAGTATCGTGACATTAAGAGAAGGAAAGATGAAATATCGGAGTGTTTTGGTGAGATGAGATTAGATGAGAGAGTATGGGCTTTTGTCAGCAAAGTGCCAGAAGGCAAAGTGACCACATATGGTGAGATCGCTAAAGCGCTTGGGACAAAAGCATTCAGGGCGATAGGTGGCGCGCTATCCCGCAATCCTACTCCGATTGTTGTTCCTTGCCATCGTGTCGTCAAGAGCAATGGTGGTATAGGTGGTTTCTTTGGCAAGAAAAGACTTATCTCAAAGAAGAGAGAACTGCTCGAAAAGGAAGGAATACGATTCAAAGAGAGGTCTGATGGATTATACGTGGATGATTTCAAGAGAATGCTCTTCAGATTTTAGATTATTGTTCTTATGATTGTGTTGATTATTTAATATTCGCATCTTGAAATCGATTTCTATCTGACCAGAAAAACACAATAAACAGCACTACCATAGATTTTAAATACATCTTAAGCCAAGGAAAATATATGTTCGAACTAAGAATCCATGGAAGAGGCGGACAAGGTGCGGTAGTCGCATCGAAGATACTTGCGAACGCAATGTTCCTTGAAGGAAAATATGTGCAGTCTTTTCCAATGTTCGGTGTAGAAAGAAGAGGCGCGCCAGTGCAGGCATTCCTACGCGCAGACGACAAGCCGATCAGGATACGATGTCAGGTGTATACTCCAAATCATATCATAGTGCTTGATCCAACTTTGATAAATGTGGTCGACGTGACAAAAGGTCTCAAGAAAAGCGGGTGGATCATAATCAATTCTTCGCATGATGCATCTGATTTCAAATTCAAAGGATATAAGGTAGCCACGATAGACGCGAACAAGATAGCGGTCTCTTTAGGACTTGGAAGCAAGACAGCACCAATCGTGAACACAGCGATACTCGGAGCATTCTCAAAGATCACTGGATTGATCTCGATAGAATCGATCCTGAAATCTGTCTCTGAAGAAGTCCCGATAAAAGTGCAGTTGAACAAGCAAGCAGTGCAAGAAGCTTATGATCAGGTAAGACAATGAGCAGAAAACCGATAACTTTCAGGACAGAAAAAGAGATGCCCATTATGGTCGTGTCATCTGGCACGACTGAAGTGAACAAGACAGGAAGCTGGCGATATCTAAGACCTGTCTATCAAGAGAAAGATGCTTCGTGCTCTGGTTTTTGCCTGTCAGGAAATGATGTGCGGGAATTTGTCACGCTTGTATCGAAGAACAAGATGAAAGAGGCATGGCATTCTATCATGAAGACAAACCCATTCCCTGCTGTGAGTGGGAGGATCTGTCCGCATCCATGCAAGAGCAACTGCAACAGGCGGGCTGTCGATGCGTCTATAAGGATAAATGATATCGAAGCAAAGATAGGTGATTTTGGGATCAGTAACAGATTTACACCTAAGGTCAAGAAAGGGAAGATGAAAGCCCTTGTCATGGGCAGCGGCCCAATTGGATTATCATGTGCATATCATCTCATGCGGCTTGGATACAGTGCTACTGTTTTTGAGAGCGGAAAAATAATCTGCGGCAGTCTAAGGACCGAGATGACGAAACACAAAGTGAAAGAGAAGATACTTGATGATGAATTAAAAGCATTGAAAAGAGCGGGGTTGGACATCAAGACAAACGTCAGACTAAAAGAGATCGATGGTTATGATGTGGTCTTTGTCGAACCAGGCGAAACGTTCGATAAGATAAGATCAGCGAAAGTCATCGCAGGTATCTCGTATGATACACATGGGAAATTCATTGGGAAAAATGATCTGCCAAAAGCTGTCCTTCCGACGCAGGCGATAAAAGCCGGCCGTATCTTGGCAGATATGATCGACAACAGACTTAAGAACAGAAGAATCACTGCAAAGAAAGTCGCCATCGTGAAGTTTGATATGATCAATAAGGATTATTTCGAGCAGATGGGTGAACATAAAGATCTTGTCAAAGATGCTTCCCGCTGTCTTTCATGCGGCAAGTGCATAAAGTGCGACAACTGCCTGATATTCTGTCCAGATTGCTGCATCAAAAAAACAGAAAAAGGGTATAAAGTGGATTATGATTATTGCAAGGGCTGCGGAATATGCGCTGAAGAATGCCCACGGGGCATAATCAGCCTTGAAGAGGAGGGTACATGATGAAAAAAGTCATGATGGGCAACCATGCTGTATCATACGGCGCAGCCCTTTGCCGGGTGCAAGTGATAGCTGCATACCCGATCACGCCGCAGACACAGATAGTCGAGAAATTATCAGAGATGTGCGGCTCAGGATTCTTGAAATCAAATTTCATAAAAGTCGAATCCGAGCATAGCGCGCTTGCTGCTGTGATGGGCGCAAGCGCGGCAGGTGCCCGTGCTTTCACAGCGACATCCGCCCAGGGTCTAGCGCTCATGCATGAGATAATCCATTGGGTCGCTGGAGCGAGGCTCCCTATTGTCATGGTGAATGTCAATCGCGCCATGGCGCCGCCATGGTCTGTGTGGACAGACCAGAATGACAGCCTGTCACAGCGCGATACCGGCTGGATGCAAATATATTGTGAGAGCAATCAGGAAGTCATCGATACAGTAATATTGGCATACAAGATCGCAGAGAAAGTGCAGATGCCATGCATGGTGATTCTCGATGCGTTCGTGCTTTCTCATACTTCCGAGATCGTCGACATACCAAAGCAGAGGAATGTCGATCTTTATCTGCCGCCATACAAGCCGAAGATGAAACTTGATATAAACAATCCAAAGGCATTCGGTGCATTGGTCACTCCTGAATATTATATGGAATTTCGTTATAAAATGCAAAAAGCGATGGACAAAGCAATTGATGTCGCTGCATCTGCTCATGCTGATTTCGCGAAGACTTTCGGCAGAAGATATGATGTCATCGAAGAATATATGACAAAAGATGCCGAGACTGTCATTGTCACATCAGGTACCATCACAAGCACGGCACGTGTTGTCATAGATGAGCTCCGCGAAAAAGGCGAGAAGATTGGCCTTCTTAAGATGCGGTTCTTCAGACCATTCCCAAAAGAAGCTGTCATCAAGGCGTTGACTGGAAAGAAGAAAGTAATCGTGCTTGACAGGAATATCTCATTTGGCCACCATGGTATATTTTTTCAGGAGATAAAGTCAGTTATGTATGGCAAAAAAGACGCTCCAGAGATCTCGGGCGTCATCCTCGGGCTTGGCGGAAGAGATGTGACACCTGATGTTATAAAGGATGCGATCTCTGAAGGCAAGAGAAACAGGACAGAAGATATCGTATGGATCGGTGTTAAAAAGTGAAGCAGATAAATGATTTTTCAAGGATAACAAAAGACGAGCTTCTATGTTCAGGTCACTTGGCGTGCCCGGGCTGCGGTGGTTCGCTTGCCATGAAACTAGTTTTGAAAGCGCTTGGAAAAAAGACCATGGTCGTGCTCCCTGCATGCTGCTGGTCTGTCATAGCTGGTCCGTTCCCATATTCTTCACTTAAAGTCCCATTGTTTCATACCGCATTCGAGACAGCCGCGTCTGTCGCGAGCGGTGTCCGTTCCTCATTGAATGCTCAAGGAAAAGACGATATCAATGTCCTTGCCTGGGCTGGTGATGGCGGTACATTCGATATCGGTCTGCAGGCTCTTTCTGGCGCTGCGGAAAGGAATGAGGATATCATCTATATCTGCTATGACAACGAAGCATACATGAACACAGGCATCCAGCGGTCATCTGCGACACCATGGGGAGCATGGACGACAACGACTCCTATATCTCATCCAAAAGACCGTCCGAAGAAAGACATAATGGACATAATGGCGGCGCATAAGATCCCTTATTGCGCTAACGCATCGGTCGCGTTTCCAGAAGATCTTATCAGAAAGGTGAAGAAAGCCGCATCTATCAAAGGAATGAAATTCATCCATATAATCGCTCCCTGCACCGCTGGCTGGAAGGAACCAAGCAACATCACAATTAAGGTCGCCCGAGAAGCGGTCGCGGCACGTGTATTCCCGTTATTTGAAATCGAACATGGCACGGATTATATAATCAATGAGATGCCTGCAAAGATCCCTATCGACAAGTATCTTTCTATGCAAGCCAGGTTCAGACATCTAAAGCCCATATATATAAAATATATCCAGAAACTTATCGACTACGAATGGGGACTTTTGGGAGTCAAAGCAAAAAACGAGATGGACAATGTCTATAGAAAGATATTCGACCCTAAACATCATGTCGACAAGAAACATGTCAAGCTTGAACGGGATTTCGAGCATAATGGTTAATCTTTGTCATCATACGGCAGATGGCTTCCACAGATGTGTTCTGCTATCTCATACTCGCCATTTCTTTCTGCTTCTGCAATTGCTGTCTTGATCCTCATGAATTTATTCAATTTGTCGACTGCGTCAAATCCAGAATATATCCTGGACAGATCATCTGTTTTCTGTTCCAATAAGCTGCGGGCAGAGTCAGTTGTCAACTCTCTTTTGCAGATAGCGAACTTGTAGTCTGCTGGATCACTGCCCATCTGAAACACATAGGCTTTACCTATATGCGGTCTGCCTTCTGGATCAGGAAGAAAATAGAGATTCCCATCCAATAACTGGAATTGATAGAGCTTAAGGACAAGTTCTGTGCTGGTTCGAAGAATATCCTTTGTTGTTTCAAGAATGTCTTTTATCCGATCATTGATATTGTCGTCTGCCATGCATGAAGTAATAATCTGAGAATATAAAAAATTGATGTATGGACTCTAGCATTTCGCGTTTTTCCACAAGAATTCAAAATACTGCCTGTACGCATCGGCTATTGCCGCATTATCAATCACGATTGTCTGCACGGTCTTGCCTTGATAGACTGTCAGAGCGACAAGTGAACCGCAAACTGATGTGGATACCGGCTGGTCGAGCTCTTTTGGCAGATAGCGGCTTTTTGTATATGGCAATCGGTTTGTGGTCTCTATCCTGGCCTTGGCATCATGGTTGAAAAGATGCCAGAGTTTGAGTTTCTGTTTTGCCCGCTTCTTATGATATTGGTCGAAGAAATCACCCATCAATTCTACAGCATTGTTCGGCACGCCATATACCACCCGTTCTTTACCAATAACCAAAAACTCATTTAATAAGTTCCGCCAGCCATTGACTCCTTCGATCATGCGCATCTGAGTCGTCATGATAGAGGTGGATCTCATAAGCTTCATCTGCGCGACCGCGTTCTCCAGGGCTTTTTGTTTCAATTTGGATTCTTCAAGGATATGGTCAGGTGATGATGCTATGAACATCTTTGAGCTCTTCCCTTGCGTCTCGCTGACAAACCCTTTGGCTTTCAATCGTTCGATAGCCTGATATGTGTTGGCACGATAGTTACCGGTCGTTTTCGCCACTTTCCCAGCAGAGACCGGGCCGTCTGCTAGTATCGATAGATAAGTAGAAACTTCAATTGGCGTGAAACCGGCATCGATGAGACATTGTTTTATGTCGTCCATCAGTTGGAATAAGTACCAGCATTATTAATACTTTTCTAAAGTGTAGTAATTGAAACTACAACAGATACATATATAACCTGGTAACATATTAAGACACATGATGACACTTGCAGAAAAGATAGAAAGATTAGCGAACAGAGAGCTCAGATATGTATCGTGCGATATGCATCTTGATCTTAACGGAAAGTTCCTTGAGCTGCCGATACAAGTCGGAGATGACATAGTGGAAGGCGTGTTATGCAACAGGTATCAGGGAAATGGATACTTGGTAGCTGCATCCCCTCAAGTAGGATGCCCTGTCGGCTGCAAGTTCTGCGATATGTCTGACATCGGCTATCATGGCAATCTTTCTGGTGAGATTATATTGGAGCAAGTCGCGCTTGTACTGAACAGAGCGAGACGGTTTGGATATGAGATAACAAAAAAGCCGCTCAAGATCAGTTTTGTCAAGGGAGGAGAAGGATTATTGAACCGAGAATTTCCGCATGGACTAGAACTCATAGCAGAGAATCTTCCGGTGCCGATGAAGGTATCGACGACATTTCCTGATAGCAAAGTGGCGCATGAGGTATATGGCAGAATCGAAAAGTTCACATCAGGATATTGTGAGACTGTGCAGATGCAGATATCACTCATATCTACTGATAAAGGATATAGGCAAGGAATGACACGCATGCCATTGATTTCATTTGATGGGCTAAGAGAATATGCAGAAAGCTGGCAGAAGAATGTCAAGAACCCAAGGAAATTCACTCTTTCATTCACATTGAACGAAAAAACACCATGTAATCCAGAAGAAATCTATGATAAACTTCCACCAGAACTCTTCGCAGTAAGAATTAGAAACTGGCTTCCGACAATTCCAGGATTAAAGGAAGGATTGTTGAAACCAGAGGAAAAGACTGCGATTGATATCGCAAACAGATTCAGAGATTTTGGATACACACTGATCCCTGGAAAACCTGGCGCGACCGAAAGCAAGTTTAATCTAGCTGCGGGCCATATAATCAAGATGTATAAGGGACTTATGAAAAGATAATGCGGTAAATATTGATTTTTTTCTCAAACATTTTATAATCTTGCATTTCCACTCGTCTATTGACGAGTGGTGATTTAGTGGAAATGCAAGGGTCCGAGAAAACGACCCGGAGCGAAGCGGAGCTAAGTTTGCTAAATTCTGCTTTAGCAGAATTTAAAACTGCTTTGCAGTTTTAAGCAAATTTATAATTCGCTTTGCGAATTATGCCACTGGTCTGTGACCAGGGGTGGTCGTTTTCGATTGACGGCGAATTATTAGAATTCATGCTAAAGGTGAACAATATGTTACAACAACTTGAAGATCTTTTAAAAAAATTAGAAACAGGAACCCGTTCTGCTGAAGAGATCACGCACCGACCCACTCTGATGCCCATGGAATTTCGTCCGTATGAAATGACTTGGGAAAACCGTTACCAAAATCCAACAATGAATTCTCTGATCGAGATAAGATTTGATAATAATTATGATGTCATCGCTTACTCTGAAATAGTGCAGGGCAAAAAGACTACATTCACTCATTCTGAGATCAGGAATCTAAAAGGCACGGGTATACTTACAAACTATGTCAGACACGACCCAAGATATGTCCTTGTTAATTGCAAAGATGACCGCCAAATTGCATCGGGTGTATTTGAAGTCATTATATATGATGACGATGCAAAAGAGATGGAAGACGAAGCAGATGACATGGCCCAGATAATGGGGAATATGGCATATATTGAATTTCATGCACAATTTTACTTAGATGACAATGATGATTTAAAGAAATTCACAATTGTCAAAAAATATCCAAAATTAAAAAAAGAGAGCCTGTTCACAGAGATCATATTTTCATAACTTGTTCCAAGCCGCTTCGAATTCCGCGACCTCTAATTCATTAAGACCTCGAATTGGACCCCCTTCAAACATACCAGAAAGCCCTTCGATCAGCTGCTTCATGAGAGATTTCTCTTCTTCATCCATGCCAGGCTCTTCTATCTGTGAAGGATCATCCATCAAAGATCGCATATTCTGTTTTTCTTCCTCTGAAAAATCTTCTTCTTTTTTCACTGTGTATATAAAAGGTTTGATATTGGCGCCGAAGAACTGCGGCTTGCTCTGTTCGACATACGATTTGATCCCTTTTGTTAGGTCTTCAAAATTGCTGAAATCATTTTGGTTGATATATTCAAGACAATCTGGTCGGATTATGCCAGCTTGGAAATTATATTTCCCATCAAATGAAGTTAGCTGTACAGCACACGACAATTCATATCCTTCCCCTATATCCGGAATCGTCTTGTGAAATTTGTTATATTCATCTTCTGACATGTGGACTAAATGTGGATCAATGATATCATAGAGATCACCTTTTTTCTTGAGTTCTTCTTGCCTCTGACGGAACCGATCTGCCCAGCCAGTGGTTTCTTTGTAATCCATCAATTTTTGGCGATATATATGGTTTATATGCTTCCTGGCTTCAAGATTGTCTTCAAGCATTTTCACACCAATACTCGTCAAATCCTCAAATCTGTCAAATACATTCACTAGTCCCATGTTGGACACCTCCGATAAGAGATAGAATAATTAAGAGATTATTATAATTATGTATTAAATAGTATAAATTGATATAAACAACAGCTATCGACACCACTGTGCGCCATCGACACGGATAATTTCGCCTGAGATATTCCGTGCATCGTCTGAAGTCATCATCTCGATCAAGAACATTATTTCCCAAGATCCTTCTTGAGCTCTTCAAGAAGCGCATACATGTCTTTCTTCTTATCATCTGACTGTGTCGGAGGAGCAGAAGGTGTCAGAGAAGGCGCAATCGGCACATTTGGTCCTGAGACAGTCGGTATTCCAGACACAGGACGCGTATCGAAATCAGCTGATGGCGGTTCAGGCACATCAAGCGACAATGACGGTGGAGCCGAGACTTCATCAGAACTATGATTATGCATATAATGAGGTGATGGGACATCAAGTGTATCTCCTACTGGCGCAGAAAGCGGTGCCTGCATAGGAGCTGGCCTATGATCCTGCGAAAACGCAGCATTGAGTTCATCATGTGGAAAAGGAGCAGGTACCAAAGGCACATCGACTTTCGGGACATTCGTCGGCCACTTGATCTCATTTGGCAATTCAGGCAATGAAGTATTCTCTTCCATAACCCGATTGGTCTCTTCTATCTTCCTGACGGTCTTATCAGCGACACTCTCTGCGACCTCATCTTCCATCTCTCTCATGCTCATCCTTTTGATTCTTTCTTTCTCCTGTTCTTCAAGAAACATCTCATCGATCTTCGCGATGCTGATAGGTGGTTTTGAGCAGATTGTATCTATGCGCTCTTTCAACGCCTGAAGCGAAGTCTTTGCGTCTGATGGATAGAAATCCGGGTCACCCGGCTTGCTTCGGATCGTCTTTCCGACACTCGCTATGGAATCATTAAGGCGATCGATAGATTCAGCAAATTCTTTTCTGTTTGTCATACCAGTTATTTTACCAGCCATATATACCCCTCATTATAGAAATCGCTTTGTTTATTTATAAACTTTATTCATCATCCATTGATGAACATCACTTATTTATATCAGTATTCCAACTAGAGATATATGAGGTGATCACTTTTGGAACAATATCATAAAAGAGGAATTATATCTTTGCTTGCAGGAATAGGCATAATTGTCCTTCTGATAGGCATTTTCACTGATAATTATAGATTTATGTCAGGTCTTGTCGCTGCCATAGGTATCTGGTGCGTGACAGTTGCTTTCTCACGATTGATCGGTGCCAAAGAAGAACCTGATCCAAAGAAGGCGCTGCTTTCTCTGTTAAGCGGTGCTGGCTTTGTCATCCTTCTTGCTGGACTCCTGACGAGCATGATTGATTTTTTTCCAGGACTCATCACTGCGATAAGTATTTGGATATTGACTGGTGTGCTTGGTAGATTCATGAATGTGAAACATGAACGCTGTTCTTGTTGCTGTGCTGAAAAACTGGAAATACCAGAAAATAAAACGACTGTAAAGAGAAAGATAGCGACAAAAAAAACGATGAAAAAAAAGACAGTGAAAAAGAAAACAGCAAAGAGAAAGACAACCACAAAGAAAAAAAGATAGATCATCCGAAGAATATCTTCCAGAAGATCTTTGGCCGTATCATAGAAAAGAATATCTCTTTATACGAAAGATTGCCAGTATGGAGATCCCAAAGCATATCCAGTATCTCTTTTTTTGGCTTTTTCAGGATAGCCGGCCTATTTTTCATCTTCTCAAAGCACCAGAACAAGAACCTGCCGTATGACATATCAGACGCAAGCCGCCTGTAGAATCTCAGGTAACCTCTCTTTAATTCTTTCTTCGATATCCCATAGTCGACTATCGTTCGGCTCGCCTGTCTCGCCGAGAGCAATGCGATAAGCAGACCATTCTTCAGATACCTCGAGACACCAGCATCGCCAAGCATGATAAGCCCGTCGCTGATCGGATTCTTCGCCGCAGACACAGAAGTCATAGGGCTGCATGAACATAATATGCTATCTTTTTTCAGATCATGCCTAAATAACCCACGCTCTGACATCATGACCATGACCTTCCATACATCAGACATGCCAATCTGCAGTGCACCTTTCTTTCCTACCAGATTCAACGTGAGATGTCTTTTTTTTGGGATAAGGATAGCATAATCTACATCTTTCATGTTCTGGACAGGCAACACATGGATCTCATCCCGTCGGGTATCAGGATGCAGAACATCTTCTTTTAGTTCAACGAGTCTCGTCCAGAGTGTATCGGGCCGCTTGTAACCTGTTCTTTCAAGCTGTTTCAATATCGGGCTATTGACGCCTGTCGCGACTATGACAAGATCATGTCGATACTCTTTTCCACCGCAGGAAAGCGACCAGCCTTGGTCATGATGCAACGAAGAGACATATCTTCTTTTCAGACTGACATCTTTCCGTCTCAATGCCTCATCTAGAAGCAATTGGTCAAAACTATGGGCTGATGCGTCGACTGGTCCCTTCGCTCTGTTCACTGTGAATATGTTTGGATCATTTTTAGAGAGCAGGATGGATTCGCAGCCGAGATACAGCCTATAGCCAGCGACCTTGCATTGGATGGTCTTGGTCATATCGATGCCGATATCATTTAGTTCCTGATGTAGATTGTTTGAGATGACGCCTGCGCACAGATTGCAGTTGCATTGCCCCTTTTTCTTGAAATCCTTTCCTTCGTAAAGAGTGATCTCGAACGTCTTTCTTTTTCTTTTCGCATAATCGCTAAGGAATATAGCAGCAAGACTGCCTGCCGGACCAGCACCGATTATCGCCACTCTGACTATAGATCCCATAGAAGAGATGAATGGCTTTTGATTATATAAAGGCATCCTGAACCAAAAGAAATATAATGGCATGTACTCTAAAAAGTATCTATGGCCAGCATTATGCCCCCAAAAATGAGATCCTATGCCATTCTGATCATATGCCTATTAGCCATATCTCTTCTTGGTTGCGACATGACATCAAGCAGCAGACAGAGCGCTGATTATTACAAAGGCACAAAGGGGATAGTTATGTCGTTTATGGATGGTCTTCCACCAGATAGACTATTTGAAGGAGATCCTTTGCAGGCAGTCATCGAGCTACAGAATACTGGGGCATATCCAGAGAAAGGCGCGCCAGAAGGCAAATTATATATAAGCGGTTTTGATTCAAATGCGATCAATGGCTATTGGGATAATTATGCGGATTTTCCAAGCGATCTGCCAGGAAAAACACCGATAAATCCAACTGGCGGACGTGAGATGAAAAAATATTATGATCGCGAAGTCAGGGTGCCTTTTGACAATGAAAAATATTCCACGACAATACAGGTAACTTCATGCTACAAGTATAGGACACTGGCGACACCAACAGTCTGCATCGATCCTGAACCAGGAAACAGGATACCTGATAAGCCATGCAAATCGAGCATCGTCACATTGTCAGGAGGGCAAGGAGCACCTGTCGCCGTCACTAAGATCGAACCAAGGACAAGCAGCGATGGTATCTATTTCACGATATATATACAGAATGTCGGTAATGGCAAACTGATAGCATCTGATAAATACAGTAAATGCCCATATGAACTGGATTACAATGATATAAATAAAGTGCTTGTCAGGGCTGAGCTTCCCTTTGACAAAGCCCCAGAATGCACACCAGACGGCACAAGCTATAGACCCGTAGTACTTACAAACAGCGGTTCTGGAGCAATCACTTGTAGATTCAATAACCCTGGAGGAGATGCATATACGACCACTTTGAAGATCCAGCTTGATTATGTATATTCAGAATCAATCAAGAAGAACCTAGAAATAGTCAATCTGGACTATCTGCAGTAAGAAAGCTGTTTTGTCGATAAATTTATATAAATATAAGGCTTCCAAGACATTATATCATATTTAAATAAGCTCTTAAAAAGGAGGTTAGAGTCAAATGAGAAGATTCATAGCATTGACAATAGCACTGATGATGTGCTTGATGATAATTTCTGGCTGTGATAGCAGCAAAAACACATCGGGGACTGCTTCTATTTCAAATCCATTCCTTGGCGGAACAACTGGGGTATTATTGGATTTCCAAGAAGGCATGCCACCAAAGGAAGTGTTTGATGCAGGAGAATATCCTTTCAGCGTGACATTGAAGGTTGAGAATAGGGGAGAAGCAGATATCAAAAAAGAAGATATGGCTGTCTCATTGACAGGGATCAAGGCTTCTGACTTTGGTCTTACAGATGCTGATCTTTCTGTTAATCCTAGCGATAAGATGACACGAAGATTCAAAGACGCTAATGGAAATATAATAGAAGGCGCGACAGAATATGTGAACTTCGACAACCTTAATTTCAAGGATACTCTTGCAGGAAACCAGGAATTCACGATCAGAGGAGAAGTCTGTTATAATTATCAGACAAAAGCAGTCTCAAAGATCTGCATCACGAAGAATATCCTTGATACGACATACACAAAAGTATGCAGGGTAGATGAATCAAAGACTGTCTATAATTCAGGCGCTCCTGTCCAGATATCGAACTTCAAAGAGCTTCCTAGAGGAAAAGACAAGGTACAGTTCACATTCGATATAACACATTCAAGCAATAGCGATCTGTTCAAAGCAAGCAGTGGTTGTGACTACAAGTTCCAGAACGAGAACAAGATCTTTGTGACTGTCGACAGTGGTATGACCGGTCTTAAATGCACCGGCCTTACTGGCGGAAATGGCGCGACGACAGGAGAGATCACATTGTACAACAGAAAAGCCACTGTGTCATGCACACAGGACGCAAGCAATGTCGCATCAGATTTCGAGAAGATCGTGAACATACAGCTTGATTACGAACTTAAGGATTACAAAGAGACAAAGGTCATCGTCAAGCACGGTGTCGATGAGTGATCTTTACTTTTTTATCTATTTTTCTTTCTTATCTTTTAGTAATTTGACATCAGATAGAATTTTCTTGATTGGTTCTGTAAGAATAATATAGATAGAAAAAAATCACTACCTGATCCGAATCGGATCAGCGAGTGATTATCCTTGTGATCTTGTTCAGATAGACGATTATCTCTTTGATCTTGTTCTCGACCTTCTCCACTCTGTTTGTATTATCCACAAGCTCCACTTTCTTGTTGAGCATATACAGAGTGTTCTTGTAGCTGTCAAGACTGTCATTGAGCATATCTACCTGCTTCTTCAGTTCCTTGTTGCTGTCTCTAAGGGCGCTGAATTCATCACGGACGCTCACTGTCTCATTGATCAGATTCGAATGCAATGATAATTTATCGAAGACGCTCGAAAGCTTTGTCCTATTCTCAGAATTGTCTTTGTGTATGCTTTCGATCCTGCTGTCGAATTCTGCGATAGGAAGAGATTCCATTATGGAAGTCATCTTGTCAAGCCTGCTCTTCAGATAATCATTCTCGGATTTAAGACGTTCGACCTCAGATTCGAATGCTGCGGACTTGCTTTTTTTATGAAGCTTCATCTTGATGCTCTGAAGCCGTTCGCTGAACTCTTCTTGATCTTTTTCTTCACGAGGTTTCGGCTTCATCTCTTCAGGCATCTCGACCTCTTCATCAGGCTGCTGCTCTATCGCTGCCATAGCAGATTCCTCATCCATAGGCATTTCTTCTGGTTCATTATCCTCAAGAGGCTGCAACTCGCCGATATAATCTTCAGTTTGATCATCCTGAGCGAAATCTGGCTTTGGTGGCTCATCTATAACGTCCTGTCTTTGCGTTGAATCAAATTCTTCTGGCATCGGCGGAGCATCGATATCATTGGATGCTTCATTGAACGATTGTGACATACTTGATCTGGGACCGATTTTCACATCGCCGAATTTAGGCGGCTCATCGATATCCGACATATCACCCATCGGCGGAAATTTTGATGGCGCCTGAGGTGGCATTTCCCATTTCTTCTTCTTCAAAACATTGAATAATCCCATATTATCACCATCACTCTGCAAGAGTCTCGACAATGGAAAGCATCTGGCTGATCTTCTTCTGATTCATCATCACCTGTTGCTGCATCGCATTGATCTTATCATTGACTTCTGATTGATTCTTCATGTGGTTCTTTAGCTGGACAATCTCCTTTCTCAGATTATCTATCTCCTCGACAGCCCTCACATTGTTGCTTATCTCATCCACATGCGCAGTCAGTTCATCGATGCTGTTCTGCATCGAATTCATATGCTTCTGCTGCGAATCTATGTTCCTAAGGACAAGACCAAGATCCCTGATCTGATCGACCATCTGGTTCAACCTGCTGTTGAAATCGTCTTTGAATGAAGAGAGCTCAGATTCAAGCTTCTCCTGGACAATATCATCTACATTATCGACAGACTTCGATGTCTCAAGCCGCTTCTTGATAAGTTCTATCTTTGAGCTGAAATCATCCATCTCAGAAGAATCTTTCGGCTTCTTTTCCTCTTTCTTTGGCTTCTTGATCTCTTTTTTCTTCACCATCTTCTTAAGATCAGATTTTTTCTCTTCGATATGCTCTTCTATATCTTTTGGCTCTTCGATACTTTCATCTTCAGACATAGGAGGTTCATCAGGCATGTCATCTGCCAAGGGCGGAAGATCTGGCTCATCGCTTCCGGACTGTTTTGTGAATTCCTGATTGAGCCTGTCGATCTCATCGATGACTTTGTCTTTGAATCTACCTTCTTGTGAATCCTTTTTCTTTAGAAAACCAAACAAACCCATTTTACATCACCACCTTTTTGGATAATACTTCTAGTATCTCCATTATACGATCAGTCTTCTCGATATTGTCTTCGAGCTTGCTATTGAGCTCTGCTTGCACTTCGATCGCCTCGCAGAGCATCTCTTCTATTTCATCTATCTTTAATTTTATATCTATCACTTTTTTGTCCAAAATATTGAACTTGTTCTCTTTGACAAATTTTGATTCTGCCTGGTTGAAAGCGTCTTTTGTTGTCTGTTTCAATCTGACTAGATCTTCCTTTGACGCGAAGGCCTTATCTTTCAGGTCTTTCTTGATCTTTTCGACCTCGAATCTCAAATCCATAGAAGATTTCATATGTTTTGCAGTCGTCTTTTTCAATTCTTCGTCATGTTTCTTCAGTTTATCAGCTGTCTTTGTGATCACTTGATGATTCTCGAGGTTATCAAGAGTGTTTTTCAGTGAAGAGAGCTGTGTGATTATCTTGTCATTTAGAAGCTTTCCTGATTCATGGCCTGCGAGAAGCGCATGGATCTGCCTTCTGAGTTCTGTGTCGCCGCCGATATCGACATTCTTGATGTTCTCGAATTCATTGGCAATCTCTTTTAGAAGGTCTTTCTCGATATTCTGTTCAGAAGCAGCTTTCTTAGATTTTGATTTATGGTTCTTTTTTAGTGCCACCATTACTTCCAAACCCCCAACTAAAGTAATACTGACAGCGGTCCTTTAAAATATTTTATCACTACTTCCAAATGGTTTACTGGAGAAGTACATCACCCATATCGATAATCGACCTCTATAAGAACAGAGAATTCCTCGCCAAAAGCACCCATTGTCTGTGTTGTTGAACCTTTGATACTTTTTCCATCAAGTGACATCTTAGCTTTTATTGGATTTGGTTTGCTGGCAAAATCAGAGGTCTTCCTATAGCTTACATCCTCTTTTGCATAAGTCCCGGAACTTGGAGTGAAAACACCTTCAATTGGACAGACCTTTTTGCTGACAGCATCTGAGGCCATCACAGTTATCCAATCCTTGCTGCTATCTACGACATCGATTTTGACATCATACATAATAGGGTCATCATAATCGACAGATAATCTCACAGGTGCTTTGCTTTCAGAAGGATTTTTTTCATCGATCTCCCAGGTGTTATGTGACGAACCACTTGATTGACTCAGGCTGTTCTCATAGATCATACCACAGTCATGATTGAAATCGATCAAATGATAATTCTGGCTATTGTATGTGATGAACTGGTCTTTCACATAGAATTCATCTTCATCCTCATCGTATACTAGGACATCATTCGACAACATGTGCCCAGACGTAGAAAGCCTATGGTTCGCATAAAGCACCTGCCAACCAGTTGAATACGAAAAGCTCCATCGGGTGGTCCCGCGCCATTCAGGATTGCACTTCTCACGAGAATCCACTTTGTATTTGTCTTTATAGAAATCCGCCATATCTGGATCCGAATTTGAATATATCAATACAACCGCAAGCACTTTCTCATCATCACGTGTCCTGCAGAACTTCCTCTCCTTTATTTCAGTCCAATCTTCCCAATGCCATATATCGCCGATTTTGATAAGTGCTTGGCGTCTGTGCTTTTGGTCTGATTCTTTTTCGAACTTGAAAACCACTTTGTCGATGTTGTCTGTGAATGCATATGCTCGATAAGCCATCGAAAGAGGTTCAAGATCGACTTCCTGCGACAATTCTGTCTTTGTGTTCACTAGCTTGCTCTTGTATGCTTTTCCAACTGGCCGCATCGGCTTACCTTTGTATGTTCCGGTCGGAAAAACAGGCGCATCCTGATATCTCTCTTCAGGGTTCTGGTTCCAATTCCAAAGCGCATACTCCGCGAATGCATCATCAAAACCAGAAGCAGAAGTGACCACTTTTCTTGCATCGATGTCTTTGACAGCGAAAAGATCAGATTTGACCTTGCTGATACCGCCATAATATTGTGTCTGGAAAAGATACCATATGTATCGCGTATATTCTTTATACCTGTTCCATTGGATGAGATCCTCATGCAGCAATGAGAACGAACCATCAAGCACACGCCATTCAACATTGTAATCCGGATAGACCCAATGTTCCGACCATGTCGCAGTGGCTTCCAGCATCCACATGCGAGGCACCTTGCTATATTCAAGAGGGATATAATACTGGAAACAATGGAACAATTCATGGGCTGCTGTAGACTGGACTATTTTTTTGTCTTCGGCCTTCGTGACCTTCACATAGCAGCGTCTAGCACCGGCGAGGTTCCGCATGATAGCAGAACCATAGAAACCATTTCCAAGATCAGTGATATATAGGTACGTCGCTTCGGTCGGTTCCACACCAAAAAGGTCTTTGTACATCGGCCAGGCTTTATGGATAGATTCATTGACCCATAATGCCTTCTGCTTCTGTGCGGTATTGTCTTCATATACGATGACCACTTTTCTGTTCGGTGATGTCGATATGATGGCTTCTATCGCCTGCCTTCCCGTCTCGGCTTTGACACCAGGGATGATCTCAAGTTTTTTCAGCATCGCAGTTGTCTTGTCTTTGTTATCTGGATTGAAGAAACTTTTTGGATCATCAGGCACAACATAGAAAGGTTCGAACTTCTCTTTTGATGCATCAGGCAACGAATCCCAATTATCTGTGAGCCACCATTCGGCTTCGTTGAGCGCGCCATCGCTCATGCCACTTGGGATAACGCCACTGTATTCTTTCGGCAGATTGTCAGGATCGAATGCCGCAAGGAAAGTGAGCATGACTGATTCTTCTTCTGTTATCATCTTATCATCAAGAGCTTTTCCTATCTTCTCAAACGGAGTCGGATCTGGTTCTATGAAATTATCGTTCCTGCTCAGAAGTTCCTGGACATCTTTATCAAGACTGTTTATGTCTGTTTTCTCTGGTCTTATTATAGATGCTGTCTTTTCGTCAGTGCCACAGCCCATGAACAGAAGACCGATGATAAAAATGATGACTAATATTTGTCTCAATATGATGCCTCCGGTTATTAAGTGGAAAGAAATATAATTTAAAGGTATTGTTATAACTTTCGTAGTTTCGCGACAAAGAATCCTTGTGTCCCGCTTCTATGCGGCCAGAACCTTCTGCATTTGTCCATGCCCGTCAGATCTCTCCCCTGAAATGAAGTTATTCCCGGACTTGATAACGGAAGATCGATATCACATAACGCAAGACCTAACTCATTGACAGCATGTGAAACAATGGATTCATTCTCTTCTGGTTCCATCGAGCATGTGCTGTACACCAATATCCCGTCTTTATCCAGGATAGCGGCGGCTTTTGATATCAATTGCTCTTGAAGCTCAGCGCATCTCTTGATCCCGTTCATATCGCGTTTATTGAACCATTCATTGTCAGATATGAAATTACCTGAGCAAGGTGCGTCAAGAAGTATCTTGTCAAAACTCATCCTGAGCTCTGAAAGATCCCGTCCATCTTTCTTGTAGACAAGTGTGTTCGATACACCCATGCGCTGCAGGATGTACTTTAGAGAATCAAGTCGTCTTCGGTTAGGTTCTGTCGCGATGATTGTCCCTTTGTTCTGCATCATCTGCGCTATCTGAGTAGTCTTCCCGCCTGGTGCTGCGCACATATCAAGCACAATATCTTCTGGATGTGGAGCTAGAAGTCTAACTGGCACCTGGGCTGCCGCCTCTTGCAGATAATACAAGCCCAATAGATATTCTGGTGTGGAACCCAAAGAGAATTTTGAATCAGATATCCAATATCCATTATCTGTGAACGATATCTTCTCGAGCACGACTCCTTTCGCTCTGAGCCTTTCGACACACGTGGCTTCATCGATCTTCAATGTATTGACCCGGATAGATTTCCTCTCAGTGATGGATGGCACTTCTTCTCCGCACATCTCTTTGTATCTTCCCATGAAAAAATCTTTTCCTTCCATCATTTCAGTCTCCTAGCACGATCGTGATCTTGCTCTCTTTCTCATTGACCTGTTTTATCAACGCATGGCCTTTGAGTTTCTTCTTTATCTCTTTCCATCCAATCTCTTTTCTCGCTTTCGTGATCTGTTCAAGTATCTCCTGCACAAGCAGGTAGTTCTCGAATATCAATTCTCCTGCGCGTCTGTTTGTCTCGACTGATTCTTCAAGTTCATGAAGCCGTTTCTCCTGTTCTTTTAGTATCAGTTCGGTCTTCCCGATCTTTGTCCTGCTAGCAGACACATGCTCATCCTCGGCAGATGATATCTCTTTGTCTGTGAACACTGAATCGAGCGCTTCGTTGAAAGAGCCGAACTCTTTTGATTCAAGACCATCATTGATTGCAAGCTTGAATGGAACTACATCATCCGGCTTGCCATCTTTATATATCACTGATGGCTGCTTCGCATCAAACACAGCCTTGATCGCAATGATAATTCGGTCTATCTCTTCATTTGACAGATCCGTTGATTTTTTATCTATCCCGGCTCGTGTGCATACTTCTTCTGCGTACCGGCCACCCATGCCAAGATCTATAGCGAGCACCTTGACTAGCTCTTTCTCTCCAAGAAGCCCGCGTATCGTCACAGGAGCCGCATCGAATGCATTGTGCTCTCTTGATGGCCATTCATATTTCACACCAGGCCTTATCGAGCGGTCTTTCCATATCTTTAGGTAAAGAGGTGACACAATCTTATCATCTTTGCATATTATTACATTCCCTGGCGGAATGAACTCGACATATACTTTATACACAGCATCTCTTTTCTCAAGCACGAATTCGACGATACGCTCGAAACCCACCTGACGAAGAGACTGCAAACGGCATGATTCAAGATGCTTTCGAAGATACATGCAGAATCCACTCGGCTTGTCTGGCATATTCCCTTTGAAGTCTGTCAGATACATCACTATCGGCAATAATATACGAAGTATCCTCCGCCCTTTTCCTGGTATATGGAACTGGATCAAGACCTCTTCTTTTTGTGGATGATAGATACGATCCACTTTTGCCTGCTCTAAAGATAGCTTAAGCTCTTTTACCAGATGTGATATATCTACTGAACTTAGCTCATGTACCATGATTATATAAGGAAAGGGAAATGGTTTTTAAAGGCATCGGGTCGTGATGTCATTCTTGGGTTTTAGGCTGATGGCAAGATCTTGTCCCATGCCTGATTTCGGGCAAGATTTTTATACAGATTCTCATTTAATCAAATCTATAATGACATTCGACAATCCAAGCCCAGGAGACCTGATAGAGGTCAAGACAAAAGACAGATCATTCAAAGGGAACTATGTGCCACAGGAAGGAGATGCCATTTTCCTAAAACTTGCCAGCGGATACAACATAGGCATAGACAAGAAGAGGATTGAATCTATTTCTATGATCGAAAAGCATGAAAAAAAACAAGAGAAAGAGACACCGGCGGTAGAACAGAAAGATGATCTGCCAAAGATATCTATCCTACATACTGGGGGAACCATCGCTTCTAAAGTAGATTATGCGACAGGGGGTGTGGTCGCGAGATTCACACCTGAAGAGCTCATCGAGATGTTTCCAGAGATCCAGGGGATCGCTAAGATATCTTCAAGATTGATATCGAACATGTGGTCTGAGGATATGCGTTTCTCGCATTATAACACAATCGCAGAAGAGATAGCAAAAGAGATCGCTGCAGGAGCCACAGGAGTCATAGTGACGCAGGGCACAGACACTTTGCATTACACTGCGGCAGCATTGTCTTTTGTGCTTGACCAGCTGCCGATCCCCGTCCTGATCGTCGGTGCCCAGCGCTCTTCGGATCGCGGTTCATCTGATGCAGCAGTCAATGTGATAACCGCTGTAAGTTTCATGACACAGAGCGATTTCTCTGAAGTCGCAGTCTGCATGCATAAATCCATGGATGATGATACTTGTTATATACTCCCTGGCACAAGATGCAGGAAGATGCACACAAGCAGAAGAGACACTTTCAAACCGATAGGTGTCATGCCTTTCGCAGAAGTGGATTTCACGTCGAAGAACATCAAGTTCTTTAGGACTGACTACAAGAAGCGAAGCGATGACAAATTAAATATCATGCCGTTCAAAGAGGATGTCAAGACCGCTCTTCTGAAAGTGCACACGAATATGCATGCATTCCAGTTCGAGATGTTCAAAGGATTCGACGGGCTCGTGATCGAAGGCACCGGGCTCGGACAAGCTCCTGTGAATGTCATCGATGACAAGACAGAAGAACATGGAAAGATCTTCGATGCGTTGAAGAGCCTCAACAATGGTGGAACTGTTCTTGCGATGGCGCCGCAGACCATCTATGGCAGGATATCGATGAATGTGTATGCGCCTGCAAGGCGGCTCAAGGATGAATGTGGCATCATCGGAGATGGATGCGATATGCCGCCTGAGACCGCATTTATCAAACTTTCCTGGCTTCTGAGCAACTATTCGAAGGATGAGGCAAGAGAGCTCTATGCAAAGGACCTAAGGGGAGAACTTACCAATAGGACCGAACCCGAATAAACACCATTATTTATTCTTTTACTTTTAGGATGAATTGCTTTTTAGAAATCTCTTTTCCGTCTACAATCAATGATACCTCAACAGGAAATTCTTCAACTTTTGCCACTTTCTGCACACCGATAAGTAATTTTTCAACAGTACTATCTCCGGCATAGTGAGGAAATGGATTTATCTTGATGACAATATCATTCCCACCACAACCAGAATCATCGCCGCATCCGACTTCAATAGACGTGTTTCTTTTGTTTGTCGTCGTATACGCATAATATAATTCACCAATTGTGTTTTTCCTGATTGATACTGTATCTGATCCTAATATCAATGGAACCGCAGATATATCCAATTGATTATGCAATGACATATTGATTGTCTTGTTTATCTGAGAGAACATGCCAAAACCCATCAAAGAAAATTTGCTGAATGATTCAACGCTTGGATCTTTTCCTGGATCCATAAAACCCATGATAAGACCAATTGTCACCGGCAACACAAAAAAGAGGGTCAATGCAGCCCCAAGGCAAATCGATGCAATTGACAGGCCTTTTATCCATGTAGGGTCCGATGGTGCCCGTTTCAATGATATTATTCCAAGAATCAGACCAATCAACGGTCCAAGCGGCACGAATATTGAGATACTAAGATGCGATTATCGCTATTGTTTTTCCCAGGTTTCTTCCAAAGAATATGTGATTTATAAACATTTTCAAAAATTTAACTATGAAATTCTCCCCAATTTACAGCAAATTTTATATATCACATTCCTCTCCATCTGCATTGATATGGCAAGAGGCGGAAAAAATGTTAGGATGCCCTCAGGAATGGGCGGGCTTATCAGGTATTTTGATGAATACAGAAGCAAGATCGCTATCTCTCCAGGTACAGTCATAGTTCTGGCTATTATGGTGATGGTCGTTGTCATCTTGCTGCACATGTTCGGATCACGGACATTTGGGATGCTAGGATAATTCTGATCAGGGGGTTTTTGATATGATGCCAAATATGAATCCAAGGATGATGAAACAGGCCATGAAACGCATGGGCATACAGCAAGAAGAGATAGAAGCTGTCGAAGTCATCATCCGCACTGCTGAGAAAGAGATAGTCATCGCTGACCCGCAGGTCAGCAAAGTCAACATGATGGGTCAGGAGACCTGGCAGATCATGGGCACTGCAGAAGAAAGATCGCTTGATACCACACCAGACATCAATGAAGAAGATGTAAAAACTGTCATGGATCAGGCATCTGTCTCTGAAGAGAAAGCACGAGAAGCACTTGAAGAGACTAAAGGGGATCTTGCAGAAGCCATCATGAAACTTCAGGGCTGAATCTTTTTTTTGTAGCCTATTCTATTGAAATGCTTGCAATCCAGACAGTAATATACAACCATGTTCTTTCTCAATCGCACCCTGCAATTGACAGAAGGTCTAAGATAAGTATGACAATTATGGCAATATCTACGCTTGAAACAGGAATCCAGTTTCAACTTCACTTTCATCGCGGTCTTTCTCGCAATCTGGACATATCTGTCTGCCAAAGACCGGTCATTTGCTTCATCAGCCATTGAAAAAAGCCTGCTGACTAATGTCTTCGCGTTTCCAACCGCTTTGCTTGGTTTTCTCTTATGTCGTCTTTTACCTTTTATCTGCATGTTCAACTAGGGTGAAGAAACATTTTTATATAATTTGTGTGTTCTTGAGACTGCGATGGGATTATTAAAGAAGATCACTAGGATGCTTGTTGGCGAACCACCCAAAAGAGAGATCAAGAAAGTAGAAGTGAAAATAGGACTTCTTAAAAGTTGGATTGAAGAGCATACTGAATATAAATTCGAGAAAGTCAAAAGTGACATAAGGGACATAATCAGCGACCTAAAAGAATCATTTGACAGACTTAGAGAATGTCTAAAAAAGATCGAAGACGCAAAGCTGCAGAATGAGAACATCCCGCCTAAAGCGCTTCAATTGATGCAGGGGAACCGTGAAGCGTTCATCATGAAACATGAACAGTTCATGGAGAACACAAAGATGCCTGAAGAATTCCTTTATAGGCCAGTCATGGATTTCTGCAGACAGATGAATGATTCCCTTGAAAATCTTAAGAAAAATACAGCAAAAAGCAATTATGTGCTGATGGAATTCTTCGGAAATGAGGTCAACGCGACAAATGCGGTCATGAAAAAGATTGTCGATGCGATCAACAGCATCCATAATAAGCTTGAAGCGAAATCAGACGAGCTTGAGATGATAGATGCATCAAAAGCTAAGATCGATGATTTCATATCGAAGATCAATCTGGAAAGACAGTTATACAAGAAACTCAAAGAGCACAAAGATGCATTCATAAAAGAGAAAGAACAAAGAGATGAGCTTCAGGCTGCGATAGAACGATTCAAAGGACTCACAGAATACAAAGAAGTGCTTGCGCTTGAAGAGACGCGTGCCAAGGCACAGAAAGCGTTGCAGAAAGAGAAGGATCTGCTGAAACAGAAGATGTCACCGCTATCTAGGCCGCTCAAGAAATTCGCGCATGTTGCTATCGAGAATGGAGATCTTGCATCGCTTTATTCAGACGATCCGGCAAGCGCCCTCCAAAAAGACAGTTCTTTGAAGATACTCGACGTACTTGGTAGGATAAAAGATAGTCTTAGCAATGGAAAGCTTGACGTGAAGAATGACGGAAAAGTGATCGCACTCATCGAATCTCTTGGAAAGGATTTCTTTTTAGAAACCAAAAGATCACATGATTCCCTTCTTGAGAAGAAGATGGAAGCTGAAAGGAAGATACAGCTAAGCAGCGCCATGCGGGACTTTGAAGAGATGAGCTACAAGCTCAAGCATATGGATGAGAAACTGGATCGTAATGAGAGAGAGATCATCGATCTCAAGAAGAAAGTCGACAAGCAGGATATCGATGGAGAGAAAGAAAGATTGCAGGAATTTCTCTCTCAAAGATTCAATGTCGATCTTTTGATAGTGGACCACAATGGAAATTAAAAGATTCATCGAATATTTCTGTGACGGGCTTGATATCAATATAGTGAAAGCAGGCAACGATTTTTATCATGTGCCAGAAGAGACAAAAAAAGTTCTAGACAAGATACCTGTGAAAGCCGAATCTGTCGGTGTTTTTCTTGGCAGTTCCAGAGGAGTGTTCAAGCCAAGCCTCGCGCTTCTTGAAATGGTCGCTAAAAAGAGCGATAAAAAAATCTTTGTCGACAGCAATGGTGAATGGCTGTTTGTATGCAAGCGCGATCTCATGAAAAAATCAATTTCGAAAGCACAGGTGAAGACAGGACTCTGCCTTGTGCAGAATTCAAGAGATGAAAATATCGGTCTTGGAAAGATTGTCTGTAAAGATATTTCACGTTCAAAGCCAGATGAGATAGTCATTAAGAATGTCATGAACTGCGGCGAGTATCTGGGGAAATGATCATTTCTTTCTTGGGATGAACAGATGCTCCGGACCAAGTCCGAGACCCAAAAGATATTCTTCGATCCATGCGGGCATGCCTATATCAGCCTTGTTGTGAGCGTCGCTTCCGAAAGTGAATCTCGTGCCGATCTCGATGCCTGTCCTAACAAGATTATCTATGAATTCCATATTGCCAGCCTTCTTGAGCCGCTCGATCGTCGGCCTATGCAGTTCGATGCATGTCCCGGTATCTCTTGCGGTCTGTAAGATGTAGGCGATATCATCATGCGGTATTTTATCCACTAGCCCAAGATGCACCGGCACTATCAAAGGATGTGCGATACCTGTGATGTGAGGCAGTTCGCATAAAGAGATGTGGTCCTGGACATTGAGCGATATGAACTTCTTTAGGCCGACAGTCTTCACGACATCTAAATACTGCTCAGGTCTTGCAGGGTGACGCACGAATGTAGTCGACACATTATGCGGCGAACCAAGTATATAATCGAATTTTGACCAGAGGTCTTTTGGAAGTATTATATCTTCTATCGCCTTGCAAAAATCAACCTCGACACCAAGAAGGATATCAGGGTCATGTCTCTTGATCTCTGCGATCTCACCTTCGAAATCCTTTCTGTCTGTCCAGAAATGAAAATGATCTGATACACCAAGCACAGGGATCTTCTTCTTGAATTCTGATAATTCCCATGGGTAATAGAGATCTGGCTGGCTTTCCATGATTCCACAGAGTGAAAAACGAGTATGGATATGCAAGTCCTGCTGTGATATATTCGATATCATTTTAGATCTTTGAATGTGATCTTTCCGATCACTAGTTTCCTTATAGTCTCTTCAAGCTCATCTATCTTTATCCTTTTCTGCTCTGTTGAATCCCTGTCCCTTATTGTGACATCATGATTATCAATGGATTCAAAATCGACAGTTATGCAGTATGGCGTGCCGAGCTCATCGTTCCTTGCGTATCGTCGTCCGATGCTTCCGCTCTTGTCATAGATGACAGGAAAGAGATTATTCAATGAAGTGAATATCTTCCTTGCGACATCAGGTATCTTCTCTTTATTGACCAGCGGCAGGACAGCTGCCTTGAATGGAGCGAGGCGTGGATTGAGATGAAGCACGACATTTCCTCTATCTTTATCGTCATCGTATGCGTCGAACATGAACACAAGGAACGCACGGCCAAGACCAAGAGAAGGCTCTGCGACCACATGAGGGACGACTTTCGATTTTGATTCCTCATCGAATATCGAAAGATCCTTCTTTGAATGCTTGATGTGCTGCTGGAGATCGAAATCGCTTCTGTTCGCGATGCCAAGAAGTTCTTTGTAACCGAATGGGAACTTGTATTCCAGATCCCATGTATCGACAGCATAATGGCTCTTCTCTTTTGAGAGGTGCTGCCGAAGCCTGAAATTATCAGGATCAGCTCCCATGAGTACGAACCATTTGTGCTCTTTTGCGAGCCAGTATGCATGCCACTTCGTCGTCATGATGCCTTTCTCGATCGCATCTTTTATCTTCATCTTCTCTGCTGGCTTTTCATTCTCCTGCATGTCCGCTGAATAGATGAAAGCTTCATGATCAAGTATCTCATCCATAAAAGGGCATTCATTGCCTTTGTCTGGATGGATGAAATATTCAATCTCAAGCTGCTCGAATTCCCTGCATCTGAAGAGGAAGTTTCTTGGAGAGATCTCGTTTCGAAATGATTTTCCGATCTGAGCGATCCCAAAAGGAAGTTTTAGTCTCGCATTGTCGAAAACAAGCCGAAAATTGCTGAAGATGAGCTGCGCTGTCTCGGGCCGCAGGTAAGCCTTTGATTTCTCATCCACCACTGGTCCGACATTTGTCGTGAACATCAGGTTGAAATCCTTGACTTCTTCAAAAACGCCTTTGCATGTCGGACATTTCAGTCCGTTTTTATTGACAACATCGTTTATCTCTTCTGATTTCATGCCATCAGCTGCGATCTTCAGCGAATCCTCGATGAATGTATCTGCTCGTACCTTGCCCTTGCATTTTGAACATGTAAGCATTAGATCTGCAAAGCAGCCGACGTGGCCTGAGGCTTCCCAGACTTTTGGGTGGGCGATTATCGCGCCATCGATACCCACGATATCTTCTCTTTCCTGGACATGGTATTTCCACCATTGCTGTTTTAGATTGTTCGAGATCTCAACGCCATAAGGCCCGAAATCCCAAAATCCAGCCATCGAGCCATATATCTCTGAAGTTGGATACACTATGCCTTTACGTTTGCAGAATGCAGTCATCTCATCGATTGTGATATCAGTCCTTGCCATATGTCAACTCCTCCGTTTGTATCCAGAAAGTGGATATTGTTTAGTATATATAGGTTTTGTGGCAGCAGGACCAGAATCATCTATGATCTGTCATTCTCTTTGTCAGAGCACCAGTTGCTAGCGCAACTCGTGCACTTGCTTGATGAGATGTGTCAAACATTTGATATCCATCTGGGTGGAGGTCATGGTGGATTCTTGGGATTATTTTTCAAAGCTAAACCAAAAAAATACGACGATAGGTATATAAATTACTCAATAACCCAAAAGACACATGATTTCCACCTCGCCATACAGATCGTCACCGTACAGAACAAACGCACCGCCGTCGCTTGTGGAACAGGCAGAGTTCTATGCGATAAAATGGAGAGGTCTAATTGACGATAGCAAGTCTCCGGGACATAAACCATATATTGGTTATTACAATAGTAACGATCACAATCTCGCATGGAATGTCAGGAGAATAATCGAAGAATCCGGATTTGATTTATTGGTACATTATGATTCCCTTGAATCTCACAATACTTTCTGCAGAAAATTTTATAGAAAAGATGGAAAATTAATATTCTATCGCAGACAGATTTTTCAAAATGTTGGTATATTGAGACCAAATGTATTTATGGATCCAAGACCGGAATGGGAGAATCATGATCTCTGGATACATCGATACTATGGTGAGGGCGGCAGGCTCTGGCTTGAATATGCTGATTCCTGTGAAGAAAGCATCAAGACGCTAGAACACGTGCGAAAAATGCTGATAAAGAAAAAGATTTCCAAGGGTAAAAGAGAGATTATTGATGGACTAGTCAGGCAAGTTAGCGGCGAGCATTTTGATTCTTGCTTAAGAAGAGACAGCCAAGAGTTATTTATCAAGGCGATAAGAGAAGCATGATCATTTTGCACGAAGCGGGATCTTCAGTAATTCATCATAGACTGGCCCTTCTTTTGTGAGTGTGCTCTTGAACAGGACAAACTCCCAGACATCGAATTTGAAGGCAGGCAGGGGAAGAGATAGTTTCTCTTTGAATCGCGTCGGATCTGTCATCTTTTTCACACGCGCAAGTGTCAGATGAGGGACAAATCCTTTATGATCCAGACATATTATATCCTCTGTCGCGGCATCGACTGCTTTCTGAAGCTTCTGTAATGCATCGATATCACCTTTCAGTCCAGCCCATAACACCTGTGGACTTGATGTGTCTGGAAATGTCCCAAGTGAATCCAGCTCAAGGAGCATCGATCCTGATCTTATCCTTTGCAGAGTATTTTTCATGCTTTCAAGCTCTTTGTCATCTACCTCGCCTAGGAACTTGAGTGTCAGATGGAATGATTTAGGAAAAGAAGCCTTAATGGAAGCGCGGAATTCATCCTGGAATGCTGACAGTATTCCACAGACCTTTTTTGGCATCTCGATCGCGATAAAAGTCCTCATATATTGTATCGATGTCGTCTTGATATTTATTGTTTTTCCAGGACAGAAGTTGCATAGCAAGCCATCCCTTGTATGACGCTTGATCAATACTTGCTACCAGGACACAATATGCCACTAAACCAAAGACAGAAACTATTTAATAGTCCCATATGAATAGAATATAAATAAATGAGGTGACAATCATGATCGAGCTCAAGAAGATATGGATGGATGGAAAACTGGTTACAAGAGAAGAAGCGAAAGTCGATTTTCTCACGCATGCATTGCATTATGGGACAGCGGTGTTCGAAGGTATCAGATGCTATGAAACACCAAAAGGACCGGCAATATTCAAAGCAAAGGAACATATCGACAGATTTCTTCATTCTGAGCATATATTTGGAAGAGATCTCAATTATACCCGCGAACAGCTGGTCAAAGCGCTGAAAGACACAGTCAAAGCGAATGGACTCAAATCAGGTTATATCCGGCCACTTGCGTTCATGGAACTTGGCGGCATGGGTCTCAACCCGACAAATGTAAGAATCAGGATAGGGATCGCATGCTGGACCTGGGGAGCTTATCTAGGAGCGGAAGGGATCAAGAATGGTATCAGATGCAAGATATCATCATTCCAGAGACCTTTTGTCAATTCAGGCATGACCAAAGCCAAGATGAGCGGCAATTATTATAATTCTGTCATGGCGAAAGATGAAGCCATCAAACTTGGATTTGATGAAGCGATAATGCTTGACCACGATGGTTTTGTGTCAGAATGCAGCGGAGAGAATATTTTTCTTGTGAGAGATAGCATTTTATACACTCCGCCAAAGGCCACGATACTTGAAGGCATCACGCGACAATCTCTGATCGAGGTCGCGAATGATATGAAGATCGAAGTCAGAGAAGAGATAATCACACGAGACCAGCTGTATGTCGCTGATGAAGTCTTCTTATGCGGGACTGCAGCAGAGATGACTCCTGTGCGTGAGATAGATTTTCGGAAGATCGGAGCAGGGAAGCCAGGACCAATCACAAAGAAGCTCCAGAAGAAATTCTTCGACATAGTAAGAGGAAAAGTGCCAAAGTACAAGAAATGGCTCGAATATGTGAAGTGATCACAGTTCCACGTAAATTCTTACTGCGCCTCATATCTGACTTTTATATATTTCTCTTCATATTTGCCATCAAATTCAAGAGTCAATTCCTTAGTAATCTTCTTTGAGTTCTCCACCTGGGGTTGATCAAATGGATTCACATCACGAAGGACTGAAGAATACACAGCGAAGAACTGCCAGAAAGCCATGAGCTCGCCCATATTCTCCTCATCGACACGATCCACAGTCAGGACGATGTTTGGTATCTTGCTCTGCGCCGCATCTTTCTGGGTACCCTGGAACTCGAAATGGACGGCAGTCGAATATGGAAGCTTGACATCACCAAGAGTGCCTTTCGCATAAGGGATATCTGCCCATCCTGCCGGACATTTGATATCCATATCATTTGAGAATTCCGCATTCCTTATGAAAAAACCCACCATATTTTTCCTTCCGCCGAAGAAACGCTGATTGGTATGATGTTGAGATTCAGGCGCTTCTGCGCAGACAAAAGTCAGACCTTTGCTCCGTTTTCCGAATGATTCATGGCATAGCTGCATTATCAGATTCCCAAATCCAAATAGCATAGGTGAATAGATCGGGACGAACACTTCCGTATATCCTTCTTGTTCTGCTTCATGCAATGCCACAGCAGCTTTCAATGGAAGATTTGTCTCGACTTGTGCACCAAGGTCACAGCCACGATAGAACCGTTTTGCGCCTTCATGTATCTTTTTGACATTCGCGCCAAGAAGGCACAGAGGAAAATACGCTGATTCTGAAGTACCAGTGTATCTACCGCCGATATCGTCGGCGACAAGAAGATAATCATTGTTCTCACGCTTTGTTATCTCCCAAAGAGTGCCTTTTCCTTCTGTCGTTATCGCGACTAATGGATACTCTTGGAATGAAAAGAGTATCTCAAGGACAGATGCAGTATTACCAGATTTACTTGATGCAATGACAAGACTATCTTTTGGAAGACAGTTCTGTTTCACATATGAAATCATATCTGGATCCTGAGTGTTCATGACAAAGAATCTCTTGTCAGACTTGATCTTTGCCAGGGATTCATAATAAGATATGACTGGCTGAATCTGACCCCCCTGACCGATCAGGATGATATTCTTTTTGTCTTTATGCTTTTCAGCAAGCATTTCGATCTTGTCAAAATCAGGATTGTGCTTTGAGAAATGGGAGAGCACACCTATCGATTTCATCTTTGAGATTGTATATTCAGCGATCTTCTGGTATTCTTCGTCTTTCAATAGACCAAAATCATCAAGATATAAATGCAGCATTGTATCACCTGTGACATCGATGCCATCTGGCATATATATTGTTTATGAAATCCCAAGCAGGAATGAGCTGTAGCTCATCGGCACATATCCTATGCAGAAATCCTCGATGGTCTCAAGTATCCTCTCTTTGCTGTCTGATTCTATGCAGATAGAAGTGTATTCATTTCCAGCTATCCAGATCCTGTCGAACTCGAAACCGCAATGATTGTATAATCTCATGTGACGCTCTTTATACACATCGATCGTCCTGCCCATGCATAGATCCCTCAACTCTTCAAGTGAATGGGCCTCTCCTGCAGGAAACGAGCCATCGAGCATCCTGGCTTCTATCGGATAATCAAAAGTGCTGTCTTCCCAAAGTTCGATGCCAGACTGGCATCTACCGATCATTCTCTTGATCTTCAACTCGTAGGCTCGCTCTTTAATATTGATATCCGGACGCTTGGGCACGACCAGATAATGGTCATGCTCCGCGCGATCGGCATAGGGTTGCAGCAAAAGCACTTCCTTCTCGATCTCTGGGCAGCCAAACGTACGCCATTCATATGTCTCTGATCTCATCCGGACTCCAGTATGACTTTCAGGAAATGGTCTGTCTTCTGTGTCCCATACCTGTCCACGCATTCATCCAGCAGACGGTAAAGACCGTCGTTCTTCGTATCGAATTTGTCCTGCTTCATTTCACATCGACCTCCAAAAAAAGATACGCAAACACACTTAGTGTGTGGCACACACAAACTAATAAAGCTTTCGTTTCCTGTATATAGCTATTACTGTTGTAGAAAAGATAATAATTATTGGAAAAAAAATAACAACAGTGTTGTACACCCCAATCAGGAATGCTTCTTTGCCAATCTGAAACGAGATAGGATCGCTGCTATCACGCATAACCCACCAGCTATCGCAAATGCAAGGAAATAGCTTTGTGTCGCATCAAATACCTTGGCACCAAGCATCGGACCCAAGATCCCCGCGAAACCGTATGACGTGAACATGAATCCATAATTAGCGCCCATATTCTTCATACCAAAATTGTCTGCTGTCGCTGATGGAAACAACGCGAAGTTACCGCCGAAATTGAACCCGACAAATGCCACCGCAAAAGCGAGCATCCAGAAACTGGTGTTCATCTTGATCAACAGGAACATCATCAAAGCCTGTACCCCGAACATTATTGTCATAGCATTGACACGCCCGAATATATCAGACACAAGACCCCAGATTATACGCCCAAGACCATTGAAAATAGCGAGGACACCGACTGCAGCTGCGGCCACTTCAGGAGTCAGACCTCCTTCACGGCCAAACACCGCAAGATGACCAATCACCATCAGTCCAGCAGTCGCTCCGAACATGAACATGACCCAAAGCTTCCAGAACACTGGTCGCTTCAGCATCTCCTGCCAGCCGATCTCTTCTGTTTTTTTTGTCTTCAAGGCCTCTTTCTTTTTTGTGTAGGCTGCATCAGGATTTCTGAGAAGCTGCGCGCCTAAAACCACTGCCACAAGGAATATCAGACCAAGGATCCAGAACGCGCTCCGCCAACCAGTGGATTCTATTATGCTTGTCGCGAGAGGAGCGAACACAAGTGAACCTGCACCGAATCCAGCGACTGCGATACCAGAGATCAATCCTTTGTTCTGCGGGAACCATTTCACTAATGTGGCGATCGGACAGACATATGCGAATCCGATACCTGCTCCTGCGATTACTCCGTAAGTGATATAGAGCATCCAAAGTGAGGTGGTGAATCTTGCTAATATGAAACCAAGACCAAGAAGCACGCCGCCGATCGTCGCTATGAGACGTGGTCCAAGTTTATCCTGCAGCCTTCCCGCGAAGATCATGAAACCTGCGAATGAGACAAGCGCGATCGTGAAGGCCACTGACGCTTCAGTCTTTGCCCAACCGAACTCTTTCATCAATGGCGACAAGAACACGCTCCAGGCGTAGACCACACCAAGACACATCTGTATGATGAGCGCACCAACCAAGACATACCATTTGCTGAATTTCATATTATCACCTACTACAGGATTCTAAGACACACTAGGTTATATAGAGTTCGCTTATATACAATATATATAAAAAAGAAGAAGGAAAAAAAGAACCGATCAGTTCCTTTCTTTTATCAGCACATCGACAACGCTTGGATCAGCAAGTGTTGTCGTGTTCCCGACATCATCCTTGCCCTCAGCGATGGCTTTCAATATCCTTCGCATGATCTTTCCGCTTCTTGTCTTCGGAAGGGAATCAGCGAATTGGATCTTGTCTGGCTTTGCTATCGGACCGATCTCTTTCTTGACCTGGGCGATAAGCTCTGCCTTCAGTTCATCAGTCTTATCTATACCTTTCTTCAATGTCACGAAAGCATACAGACCCTGGCCTTTGATCTCATGCGGCATCGGGACGACTGCGGCCTCTGCGACTGATGGATGCGACACAAGGGCGCTCTCCACTTCAGCAGTGCCGATCCTATGACCTGAAACATTGACCACATCATCGACACGACCCATTATCCAGAAGTAACCATCCTTGTCCCGTCTTGCAGCGTCGCCGGTGAAATACATGCCATGATACTTGCTCCAATATGTATCGATGAATCGCTTGTGGTCACCATAGACTGTGCGCATGATGCTTGGCCATGGTTTTGTCAGCACAAGATATCCTCCTTCGTTGACATCCGCTTCGGACCCATCCTCCCTGAGCACTTTTGGGAACACTCCAGGGAAAGGTTTTGTCGCAGAACCAGGTTTTGTGGCTACCGCACCAGGCAATGGCGTGATCAATATGCCACCAGTCTCTGTCTGCCACCAAGTGTCGACAATAGGACATCTCTCGCCGCCGACGATTTTATGGTACCACATCCATGCTTCCGGATTTATCGGCTCGCCGACAGTGCCAAGCAATCTCAGGCTTGAGAGGTCGTGTTTTGTGACCCATTCATCGCCGTTCCTCATTATCGCGCGGATCGCTGTCGGTGCTGTGTAGAATATCGACACCTTGTGCTTCTCGACAAGATCCCAGAATCTATCAGGTTCCGGATATGTCGGGATACCCTCGAACATCATGGTTGTTGCACCGAGCGCAAGCGGACCATAGACGATATAGCTGTGACCGGTTATCCAACCGATATCTGCTGTGCACCAATAGACATCATCATCTTTTATATCGAATACCCACCTTGTCGTCGCTGTCACATAAGTCAGGTAGCCACCGGTCGTATGGAGGACACCCTTTGGTTTTCCAGTGGTGCCACTTGTATACAATATGAACAGTGGATCCTCTGCGTCCATCTCTTCAGCAGGACAGTCATCTGAGACATCTTTTGTCGCGTCATGCCACCAGATATCTCTTCCTTCTTTCATGTTGACATCATTATCAGCTCTCTTGTAGACTATGACTTTCTCGATGCAGTCGACACCTTCAAGCGCTTCATCGCACGCGCCTTTCAATGGGACGACTTTTCCGCCACGCTTGCTCCCATCAGCGGTGATAAGCACTTTACACTTGCTGTCAAGGATCCTGTCGCGCAATGACTCTGCTGAGAACCCACCGAAAACAATACTGTGGACGGCTCCGACCCTTGCGCATGCGAGCATCGCGATAGCGAGCTCTGGAACCATACCCATATAGAGACAGACACGATCGCCTTTCACAACGCCAAAACCCTTGAGGACATTTGCGAATCTTGAGACTTCGCTTTTCAGTTCGGCAAAAGAATATTTTCTGACCTGACCGCCATCGCTTTCCCAAAGGATCGCTGTCTTGTCTTTCTTATCACTCTCTGCATGCCTATCAAGACAGTTATATGAGACATTCAGTTTTCCGCCGACAAACCATTTTATGTCGACTTTTTCTTTGTCCCATGTGAAGACTTTGTCCCACTTCTTGAACCATGTGAGCTGGTCTGCCTTCTCTGCCCAGAATCCTTCGAAATCATCCTCTGCGCTCTTCGAGATATCTGTATGTTCCTGAGGGCTCTTGACATGTGCCTTCTCTGAGAATTCTGGTTTAGGGTCAAATACCCTATCTTCTGTCATCAATGAAGAAATTGTTGATTTATTGTCTGCCATCCTTTATCACCTCATATCTGTATCTAATAATGGCTTTTAGTCTAAGATATTTCATCCACAAGTCGTTTTTAAATGTTTGGTATACAGATTTATATATGATGATTAGCAGAAGAGATAATATGACCTATAATCGATTCAAACGTTTTATTGTTTCCATTATACCTGGGTTCATGATCCGGTTCCTCGCAAGGCCTTATGTCGCGGGCTACTGCATGGAAGATGCAATTGAACAGGCCCGCTTGTTCGATGAGAAAGGCATCTTATCGACAATTGACATACTTGGAGAGGATGCGAAGAAAGAGAGCGATATCACGCTCGCTCTTGAAAGATATAAAGGACTTATAGACGCTGTCGCAAGTGAATTCAAGGATAATAAACCGACCATCTCTATGAAACCATCAAATCTTGCGGTTGGACGAGAGACACAAAAAGGGCTTTTGATCGACAAGAAAAAGTGTATGCGAAATGTAGAGGCACTGATCAAATACGCAGACAAAAAAAGAGTCGAAATGAGCCTTGACATGGAAAACCACTTCTGGACAGATCTCACTTTAGATATCTATGAGATACTGCTCAAAAAAGGATACACGAACACAGGCGCTGTGCTTCAATCAAGATTATTCAGGACAGAAAAAGATATCAAAAGATTCAAGAATCTGAAGGGGAGATTCAGATCATGCATCGGGATATACAATGAACCAGAAGACATCGCTCTTCAGAAAAAACCACTCATGAAAGTCGAGATGTTTAGGCATGTGAACCAGTTACTACATGCAGGCCATTATGTAGAGATCGCGACACATGACAAACGATTGCTTGCGGATATATTTGACGATTTATTGACAGCGAAGAAGATACCATCATCACGATTCGAAGTGCAGATGCTCATGGGCGTACCAAGAAGACTGCTTCAGGGAAAGATCATGATAGGCAGGTTCAGATCATATATCAAGCCAGTCAGGATGCGGCTCTATGTGCCATTCGCATACAGCAGAAAGGATGCGACAGCATACTGCAGACGAAGGCTGATGGCGAATCCAGACATAGTGGATTTCGGGGCCAAAAATTTCTTATGGAACCTTGACCACACAATAATGCGGCCATTCAGAAGGCATAGATAGGCATTAAGATATTTCTAATCGTTCATGATGAAAGGACTTTTCAATGTGAACCTTGTTATGAAGAAGATTATCACCGCTGCCAATACATCCATCCATGGCTTTGCTCCCGGATATCCAAAATTCCATGCGACAATCAATCCACCCCAGACGATGATATGGACCCAAAGTTCTTTTCGTTTTATATGCTTCATGATTATAGTCTCTACGGATGACTATTTAATGATTACATGCGGCCAATAACAAAAATTTGTTCAGGTGAGAATCGCGAATCCTATCCACGACCCTAAAGGACGTGGTACAAGAAAATACAGGCATTTTCTGTACAGGAAATACTTTCAGTATTTCCTCGTATTAAACCGACGAGTTCACAATAAATCCAACCAAACAATAACAAAAACATATAAATAAAGTAGGTATTTCTATGATATAGATTGGGGGTAGACAATCATGGCTGATAGCACAAAAAAGATCCTTGTTGTAGAGGATGAGAAGAATATAGCACAGGCCCATAGCATAATTCTCAGAGATTACAAGCTGTTCTTCGCACAGGATGGAGAGGAAGCGCTGTCTCTTGCAGAGAGACATCGACCGGACCTGATCGTCCTTGACCTTATGCTGCCCGAAAGAAACGGCTATGATGTGTGTTTCCATATCAGACAACACCCGGAACTCAAGCACACAAAGATCGTGATGGTCACCGCAAAGACCCTCAATGCCGATGAAGAGAAAGGGGTCTTTGTCGGTGCGGATCATTACATAAGGAAACCGTTCGAACCAGATGAACTACGTGAGTCTGTGAAACGCCTGCTTTCACAATGATCCAAGGGATAGACGATGCTCCTTGAGAATATACATCGGTTCTTTTTCTTCCTTACGACAAATGAAGGGACATTGCTGAAATATTTCCTTGAACTGACCATATTGTCCACGATATTATACATGATCATCTCTGAATACATCCGGAGCAGAGAGCAGGAGATGAAATTTCTTGCCATAGGCTTTGGACTTCTTGTATTTGAGAAATTCACAGTCACATTCTTTCTCTGGTATCACGTATTTGGAAACATTCCAATATACATCGCGAATTCAAGATTGCCATTGGTAGATAACTGCCTGGAGATCCTGGCATTGATATTGTTCTCGAACGCATTCTTGTATCCACTGTTCAGGAACCGAAAAAAGATCTTCTACAGCAAGATACTTGTCGAACTTTTTGTCTATCTGGTGACCTTGATGTCTGTTGCCATCACATGGAGCATAATCCTTTCGACGACGAGCAATATCGTCAATTTCAATCTGTTCAAAGGCAATCTCTTGTTTTTTGGATTGAAACTTTATCTGTTGATACTTCCTATCATCTACATCCTGCATGCGAAAAAGAAGATGCGATATGCAAATGGGATCATGTTTGGTTTCCTGCTATATTCTATTGCTCCGATGATCAGCCTGATAAACGTCGTATTCTTCAGGGGCGGTCAGTTCCAGCTCTATGGGATCGTCCATCCATTCCCATTGCTTGCGGTCCTGCTCTTCACAAGAGTCGTGTATCTGAAACTTGCTGACAAACTGACCTTACAGGAGAGACTAAAAGTATCTGAGAAAAGATTTCTTGAGGCAAAAGAGATCAATAAGCTAAAAGATGAGTTCGTGTCTGTTGTATCACACGAACTAAAGACGCCGCTCACATCGATAAAGCTCTATCTTTCATTATTGAGAAAAGGCGAACTTGGATCAGTGAATGATGATCAGGCAAAAGCGATTAGTATATTACAAGAAGAATCAGATCGCCTTACAAATATGGTCAATGATGTATTAGACCTTTCAAAACTTGAAGCGAAAAAATCAGAGATATTCAAAGAAAACGTGAATATCATCGATATGTTGACAGAAAACCCACATTACAAGCTGGCTGAAAAGAAGGGCATCAGGATAATCAAGCATCTTCCTCAGGAGATGACAGTCACTGTTGATCTTGCGAAGTTCCGTCAGATCTTCCTGAATCTTCTATCAAATGCGGTGAAGCACACTTCAGAAGGCGGGTGGATTAGAATATCACTTGCGAAAAAAGAGAAGACATGGACATTCACAGTAGAAGACAATGGAGAAGGGATACAAAAAGAGCAGATTCCATTGTTATTCAAGAGATTCTATCAAGCAGGAGATCATATGACAAGAAAGCATAGTGGGACCGGCCTTGGGCTTTCCATCGTCAAGGAATTGGTGAATCTGCATGACGGCAGGATTTCTGTCGATTCAGAACCAGGCAAAGGAACAAGATTTATTATAGAATTCCCCTTATAATCTCTTAGCAGCACAGATTATGCATTGGTTCTTGCATGCATTCATGCAGGCAGTACAACCGATACAATTATCCGGATCTGATATAGTAGAAACAATACGAGTCCCAATCCTGTCAAGTTTCAATACGCCTCTTGGACATGTCTGTACACATTGACCACAGGAGATGCATTTATCTTCATCGCATCCCAAAAAATATTTTGGAATCCACAGCTTCCCGGCTTTGGTTATTGAAGTCTGCACTTTAAGACTTATGATGCTCAATTCTGCCATCAGACAAAAAAGGAACATATCTCAATTTAAATTGTTTTCGCGGCTGCGATATTACCGATCAATATTGAAACACTGTGAAAAACTTAATAAACAATGATCTATTACTAAAAATATGCTCGAAAGCAAGACAATAAAACAGATCAGCGATTTTGTATACATAAAACCGCGTACAATCCAAGAGATCGCGCACTTGATCAACAAGAACTGGAGGACTGCGGATAGATACGTCGCAAAGATGATAGAAGAGACAGGAAGCCTCTCCATCAGGACACTTCGTGGCGGGACAAGAGGAGCGCTCAAGATAGTCTTCTGGAACAACGCAGAGAAGATCCATTCGCAAGAATTCCAGGAGAGATTATTTACAAGGATAGAACGGTCAGTGCGCAAGAATGATTTCTCTCCATTCGATATATATCAACATGTAGATCCAAAAAAGCGACAGGCGTATCTAGTGGAAGAGAAAGATGAAAAAATAGTGATTGATAAAGATCTGTTCTCTTTATTGAGATCTGCACAGAAACATATCTTTTTCTTTTCAGGGAATGTCTCATGGGTCAGCATAATAGACGATGAAAAGGCACTTATCGATGTATTAGAAGACCTGCCGAGCAGTATCGCGATCAAGGTCTTGACAAAAGTAGACATAACAAGCAGGAACAATGTGACGAAACTCATGCGAATCAACGAAGCCAAAGGCAAAGAGATGATAGAGATCAGGCATTGCGAACAGCCATTAAGAGGCATAATCATCGATTCCAGAATCGCCAGATTCCGTGAGATAAAGGATCCAGGAGATTACAAACGAGGAGAGCTCGATCGGAAGACATACATCTATTATGAGATCAATGATCCGGATTGGGTTGAATGGCTAGAAAAGGTATTCTGGAAACAATTTCGGACAGCGAATCTTGCCAAGAAAAGGCTTGAAAGCCTAGATACTATCGAGAACTTGTATTGATCTGACATAAAACAACGCGCAGTGCGTTTTGAGTCCGAAGGACGAAACAAGGAAATCTCGATTTTCTGTTTAGGCACGAGGAAACGCTTCACATTTCCTGTGCAGACAATTTCATTGCCTTGCAACTTCGTTGCCTTGAACCCACATCGGAAGCTACAGCCGAAAATGTAGGGGGAAAGCTTTTAATATTGTATATCTTAATCTATTTATCATGAAGTTATTCGTCGTACTACCGGCTTTCAATGAAGAGAAAAGCATAGGTTCAGTGATCAAGGACCTGAAGAGAAATAATTACAGGAACATCATCGTTGTAGATGATGGAAGCGTCGACAAGACATCAGAAATAGCAAAAAAAGAAGGTGTCCAAGTATATAAGCATTTGATCAATCGCGGACTTGGTGGTGCGCTTGGCACAGGCATAAAGGCTGCGGTACAGAATGGGGCAGAGATTGTCGTCACAATCGATGCAGATGGACAACATGATATATCAGACATAAAGAAAGCCATAAAACCAATACAGGATGGAGATGCAGATGTGGTCATCGGCACAAGGCTTGCTGACCCAAAAGGGATGCCAATCATCAGAAAGATAGGAAATTGGGGATTCAATTGCATAACTTATCTATTATTCAATATCTGGACGACAGATTCCCAATCTGGTTTCAGGGTATTCTCAAAAGATGCCGCGAAGAACATCCGTATAAAGACAAATCGGATGGAAGTATCATCAGAGATAATCAATGAGATCAAGAGGAACCGCTTGAGATTCACAGAAGTTCCGATAAAAGTCATATACACAGATTATTCACTTCAGCACGGCCAAAGTTCATTGAATGCCTTCAAGATACTGGTCAAGCTTATGTTTAAAAAAATCATGAAATGAGGGATTATCATGGATATATTACAGATATTTGTATTGATTTTCGTCTTCTTCGTCGTGAGTAGGACGATTCTTAGATTGAAAGACAATGAGATCAGTGTGAGTGAGTTCATATTTTGGATATTGATCTGGGCTTTGGTGCTTGTTGTCATATTCATCCCAAAGATCACAATCAAGATATCTGGGATGCTCGGGATCGGTAGAGGAATCGATCTTGTGATTTATTTCAGTATATTGCTTCTATTCTATCTTGTCTTCAGGATATATGTGAAGATCGAGAAGGTCGAGCAGGAGATTACAACTATTGTCCGTGAAGTCTCATTGAAAAAAATCAAGAAGAGGTAATCATGACATTCATCATATCTTTTCAGCGAGCGATAGATAGATATATCGGTGCTCTGATTTGCCTCATTTTGAATATAGTCGATATGATCATCAGTCCATCCTACAAGAGAGTCAAGATAGATAATATCCTGATCGTCCGGCTTTGGGCTATAGGTGAGACAATACTTGTCCTGCCGATGATCGAGAGATTAAGAAAGGAATATCCAAAAGCCAAGATATCGGTGCTGACGACACCACGTGTCAAAGAAGTTTTTGAGAGCGTCGGTTTCATCGATGAGATAATGGTGCTTGGCTGGGATAATCGGAAGCTCTTCAAGAAGTTTGATATGGTCTTTGACACTGAACCGTTCCTTAGGATCTCTGCTATCATGGCCTGGTTCACTGGAAAGAAGATCATCGGATTCGATGGATCGGTCAGATCTCTCCTCTATTCGGTGAGAGTCCCTTATAATGACCGGCAACATGTCGTGCAGGTATATCTTGACATGCTAAGAGAGATTGGGATAAAAGCAGAAGCCGATAGATTGGTGAAACTCATGTTTGATGCGAATGACGAGAGCATCGCGAAGCAATTGGTTGTGAGATTGAAAAAACCCATCATTGGCATATGCGCGACAAGCGCGGAATCAGCAGGCTCACGCAGATGGCCGCAGGAAAGATTCGCAGAATTATCTGATCAATTGATCAAAGATTTTCAGGCATCGATAATATTTTTTGGCATACCTTCTGATGAAAAATACAATGATGAAATCATCGACATGATAAGTGAATCTAAGAATGTATTGAATGCCGCAGGAAAAACTACATTGAAACAACTTTATGCACTTATCGAAAGATGCGATCTTGTTGTCAGCAACGACACAGGCCCGATGCATATATCAGCCGCTATGGACACGAAGACACTTGGATTGTTCGGACCTAACACACCTGTCCGCTTCGCCCCATATGGATCTGGCAATGAGAGCATATACATAAAACATCAATGCAGCCCATGCATCAATGTGCATAAGGGAGATATATGCGACTGCAGGAATCCTATCTGCATAGAAGCGATAACCGTCGCTAATGTATTCAGGACAATCAAAAGGATGCTTAGAAAAAATAATAAAAATCAAGGCAGCCAGCTCTTTGGATTCTCAAGCTTCGCAGGCAGATAATCTGAAATGACATAATTCAGACCATGCACAGCAAGCGCCTGCTGCTCTGCCCTTTTCTTGAGTTTCACGATTTCAGTCAATGCATTCTGCCATTGTGGATAATATTTGACGAAAGGATCATTCTTGATGCCATCTCTCACTCTTTTCACGTCGATATCCTTCAATGGATGCGTCGGCAATTTGTATTCAGTGATGTCTTTTGCGGTTATACCAAAGAACTTCGCATTCGGCACGCAGAAATATTTGTTGATGTGCGCTGCGTTACCAGAACCTACTTTCAACGTCCTGTAGATGTTAAGCCAACCGTATGGATCCCCGTCAGTGAATGCATACACAGGAAGCTTATGTGAATCTGAAAGTCTTCTTATGAATCTTCTACAGGCACGGGTAGGAACTCCTCCTAAAGAGACAAGGATACAATTTGTCTTCTTCCAGAACGCATGTTTGACAAGTCTCTGATACATACCTGCTGTCTCGATAGCGAGGATGAAATCAGCCTTTGTCTCGAATTCCAGATGCTCGACAACGCTTGGGATCGAATATGCGCCGGTCCCCATCTTCGTGCAATCTATCTTGATCTCTTGTTGAGTATCAGGGTCCTCATCGACGACCACCAGTTTTCCAGCGATATCTCCGCCTTTCTCTTCTGGGATGAAACCAAGCTGCTCCCTGTTCACCATGAACATGGCTTCCACATCATCCATGATCGAATCAGATTCCGGCTGCTCATTGAATCTCGCATCGCCCCAGTTCTTGCTCTGGTAATATGCATCTCTCTTTGTCGCTATATCATCAGTCTCGATAAGCATCTTAGAGAGGGTGAGCATACGAAGTGTCTGTGCGAATGTCTTGATCGTGCTCACTGTCAATGTCCTTGACTTGAACATTCCCTGAAGCTCGAAATATCCGACTTTCTGATCATAATTAACGTTAGATAGAGAACGAAGAGGCATATTGACCTCTGGTTTCTGCTTCTTCATGATCGTCACATACATATCGGATGCGAGTTTCTTGATCTTATCAAGCGCCCCTTTTTCCTGCTTCATTGTCCAGCACCCCTTTCTGTCTCTTCATCTTCTATCTCTTCATCATCTGTCTCTTCTGCAGAATCGTCATATGAATCATCACTGGATCCATCATCGGAATCTTCTGGCATATCATCAGATGGATCACCTAAAATATCGTCATCCTCACCTGCACCAGGATCATCATTGACAGCGCTAAGCCTGCCAAGACCCCCATCTGCCTTGCGTGATTTCTCTAGGATCTCTTTCAATATGTCATGTATGCGCCGCTCTTCGACATCGCTGAAACCTACTATCTCTTTTAGCGCAGCGCCGATGTGAGGGAGATATTTTTCTATGTAACTTTTTTTCTTCCCTTCTTCCATTATCCTACGTTTCTTAGATACATATAATCCAAGTTTTCTCCCGCATTCCTGAAGAGCAAGTTTGATCTCCTTGACAATCTCCGGATAATGGGCGATCGCTTCTTTGGCCTCGCTTGTGTATGGTGTCCACACAGATGCTATATGCACTACGACAACAGCAGGTCCTGCAGGGATGGAATTCTGCGACTGGCTAAGACCATAGGATCTCCACGACACTTCCTGGACTGATTGTGTCATCGCGCATGCTCCCTGTTGATATAGAAGTGGAACCCTGTTCGCGAAACGCATGATACGTATCGTCTTCTCTTTATCAAGATCTCCGCCATATGCAATACCTGCTTCTATTATGAAAGGATTTCCACGATATACATTGGGTGGTCTTGTCGCAGAGCAGAAGAACTCTGCATTGATCTCTTTTCTGAGACCGATCTCTATCAACTCTGCGGTTATAGGATTTATGCAATCCGTGGGTGGGCTGATCAATTTTGTCTCTTTGATACCCTTGATCAATTTCTCGACATGCTGCCTAGTAAGATTAGATGGTTTATCTTTTGGAAGAAGAGCAGAATTCTCGCAGATCTCTTTCACTGCTTTGGCTCCAACACGTGAGAACTCAGACATCAGGAACTGCTGGAGCGTCTTTGCCTGGGTGATCGCAAGCATCTTTGCCATCCTGCCGATCTCGACACCATATGGGTGCGGCTTGATCTCTTTTGCCTGTGGGGGCAGCTGCTCGCTGACTCTCGCAAAGATCGTCTGCT
>Ga0210019_1000492_pt1 | contig 49834 bp, 50 predicted proteins | sample CryGeyCG2114_020_2_FD_183969 | JGI IMG/M metagenome (GOLD analysis project Ga0210019, IMG submission 183969) | Groundwater microbial communities from aquifer - Crystal Geyser CG11_big_fil_rev_8/21/14_0.20 (SPAdes) (version 2) | ecosystem: Environmental > Aquatic > Deep subsurface > Groundwater ...
GCCGATAGCGGTGTGTTATTGGCACAAATTGTGCAGCAATCAGTTAAGCACCATGTAACCGGATTAGAGCCTCTCTTTGGACTTCCTGGCTCAATTGGTGCGGCAGTATGGGGCAATGCCGGTGTTCCTCAATGTGAGATCGGTTCCTTTGTAAAAGAGATCGAGCTTTACAAGCCAAAAGATGGGCGGCGCACATTGCAAGCTAACGAGATCGATTTTCGCTATCGTCATACTTCACTTCAGGAGATGCCGGAAATTATCTTGCGTGTTCAGCTTGCGCTGTTTCAGGGGGACGCACAGCAGTCAAAAGAAATGATGAAACTCATTAATCAAATCCGTATTGGTAAACAGCCGACTGGCTATACCTGCGGTTCATTTTTTAAAAATCCAGCTCCCGATACAAGTGCCGGCATGCTCATCGATCAAGCTGGACTTAAAGGAACTAAGATTGGCGGCGCAGAAATTTCTCAAAAGCACGCTAATTTTTTTCTGAATAGCGAAAATGCAAGTGCGCAAAATATCCTCGACCTTAAAAATCTTGCTCAAAAAAGAGTTAAAGAAAAATTTAAAATTGATTTAGAGCCGGAAGTTAAAATTATTGGGGAATTGTAGCTTTTGCTCTATTTAAAGAGCAAAAAAAGTGAGTTCTCACCTTTTCTTTAGAGCGGCTTATGCATTTCTATTTGACCTGATATACCCCTTGCACCTAAGATGCATTATATGGTAGAATATTATGAACTGTACTCTTAACTTATTCACCAATATGCAACTTAAAAAGACCCTCAAGCAGTTCGCTTTAGTTACTGGTCTCTCAGCACTCGCATTGTTACTCTTCAATGCACTAGGTGCTGATCTCGCATTTGCGCAAGCAATTGCACCGGAAGATCAACCGGGTATTATCAGTCAGCTTTCTGGCGGCCAAACCGGTCTCCGCGGTATTGCACTCACTATTGTGAACTTCTTCCTCACCTTCTTAGGGCTTCTAGCGGTAATTATGATTATTTACGGAGGCTTCCTCTATGTAGGTTCAGCAGGCAATGAGGAGAACGTGAATAAGGCTAAGAAGATCCTGATGTATGCAGCGATCGGTATTCTTGTGATTATCGTCTCGTTCGCCTTCGTCAATACGATCCTTGGCGCTGCTACGGTGGAGCGTCCTACATAGGATCTCTTAAACAACTATCGCAGAGGAGGGGGCCACGGCCTCCTCTTTTGTTTGTATCGTTTCCAGCTCCTTTACAATTATCGTTTCCTTCCGTATCTCAACAATTTTATGTGCACTAATTATCTTTTCTTGAAATTTTAAAAAAAGAAAAAGTTTTGCTACCGAAATTGAACTGAGTTGCATTTGTTTAGTATCGATCGAGTAATCGATAACTCGACCAAGATATATTCCAGTCGTTTCTCCGATAACCCGTGCACCGATAAGGTGCACTTGCATCTGTTGGATTGCTTGAAGACGAAGGAGATCTTCTGGCGGTACGATATTATCGGCATCGCCGATATAGAGTGCGTTGCCAAGACGCTCAACGTCCATGGCCGCGAGGGCGCGATTCTTTCCAAGAATAAATCCAACTACTTTCCCTTTTTTTTCAGGGTCAATAATAACATCGCGGACAGTAGCGACCGGACGCCGATTATGAGGTTCAATAACAGGCATTCCAATTAATTCAGAAAAGAGAAGTTGCATAAGACCATGATACCACTATAATGCTCCAGGTTTAGTTTCTTCATCGGGGTGTGGCGCAGTTGGCTAGCGCGCTTGGTTTGGGACCAAGAGGCCCTGGGTTCGAGTCCCAGCACCCCGACCATCAAGAAACCTTCTTTGCTCGGTAACGAATAATAAATAGCGCAATAAGCGCTCCTATTAGGTTTGCAATAAGATCAAGTGAGGTATTTACATAACCACCGACACCGTTCTCGGGAACGAGCACCGTAGCAATAAATTCAAAAATTTCATTGAGTGAGCCGAGCCCTGCTCCGGACATAACCAGAATAAAAGAGAGACGTTTTGTTCCAAGCGCTTCTTTGTGCATTAAAGGTCTCATGAGTTCATACATTAATAACGTGGCCGTAGCGAATCCAAAAATATGTACCACTTGGTCATATTTTAGGATTTCATAAGAGGTGGAAAGCGGTATGAGTATTTTGCTGTAGAGCACATCGTCCCCCACTGGAATGCCGCCTCCGGACATATGTAAAATTCCCCAAATGGTCATCCCCCACAAGGTCAGATTTGAATAACCAACTTTTTTATTTGAAATGAGAAGAAGTCCAAATATAAGAATAATAATCCCTACATAGAGCAAGAATTCAAAATCTAATCGTGTCAAAAAAAAGATTGTATAGCCTCCGATTACAAGAAGATTTACCGTAGCGATAATGCGTTGATCCTTTCTTAAATAGCGTTCCATTAAGAATAAGCGTACACTAGAGATGCTATGTTGAAAAGAATCTTCCCATTCTTGGTTATTGTTCCACTCCTGCTCGCAAGTATGGCGAGTTGTTCACAGGGGCGGCAAGTAGTGAAGCCAGATGACATTGTTTTGGTCGCTCCGTTGCCCAATAGTGTTGTAACAAGTCCGCTTGCGGTTACCGGTGAGGCGCGCGGATTTTGGTTTTTTGAGGCGAGTTTTCCCGTCCGTCTTCTTGACGGGAATGGTAATATTATGGCTGAAGTTCCAGCTCAAGCTCAAGGTGAGTGGATGACCGAGAACTTTGTGCCTTTTGCAGCAGAATTAGATTTTTCAGCGCCTGCAACATCAACAGGTACATTGGTACTTGAAAAACAAAATGCAGCCGGATTGCCAAATCCAGAGCAGATGATTGTGCCAGTGCGCTTTTAGCAATTTTAGACGGTTTCTTATTTTAAGCTTTGGCCTACCAATTTACTCACAGCAGTGCCATCGGCGCGGCCTTTCACTTTACCCATTACCGCCCCCATTACCTTGCCGAAGTCGGCTTTTGACGTAGCTCCAGTGTTTTTGATGACCTCATCTACCACTTTTTTAAGTTCTTCTTCGCTCATCTGTTCTGGCATGTAGCTTTTGAGTATCTCCATCTCTGCTTCTTCTTGTGCGGCCATATCATGCTTTCCGCCCTTCGCAAAGGCTTCCATTGCATCTTTACGTTGTTTAATTTCCTTTTGGATAATAGACTGAATAGTCTCATCATCAGCCTCTTTTTTTTGACTACCCGAAACTTCATATTTCATAACCGCTGCTTTTAACATGCGCAATGTGGATACCCGAACTTCATCTTTAGCTTTCATTGCTGCAGCTAAGTCGGCGGTAAGTTGGTCTCTCAGTGTCATAAAAATGATATTAATAATAGAATCTAACGCAGTGCCGCTTGAGCGGCAGCAAGGCGGGCAATTGGTAAGCGGAATGGCGAACAGCTTACATAGTTCAGCCCTATTTCATGACAAAATTCGACGGACTTTGGCTCGCCGCCATGTTCGCCGCAAATACCCATTTCAAAATCTGTTTTTTTACTCCGCGCCAGTCGAATACAGAGCTTCATAAGCTCCCCTACTCCTTTGCGATCTATCGATTCTGTAGGATCTCTTTCAAGAATTCCTGCCTGTAGGTATTCCTGCATAAATTTACCGGCATCATCTCGCGAGAATCCGAAAGTGGTCTGGGTAAGATCGTTCGTGCCGAATGAAAAGAAGTCCGCATGCTCACATATCTCGTCCGCAGTGAGGCATGCACGTGGAAGTTCGATCATTGTGCCTATTTTTATTTTGAAAGTAATCTTTCCATGATATTCAGAGATTACTTTTTCAACAAGCCGCCGCATTTTTTCGAGCTCACTTGCACTTCCAACAAGAGGAATTTCAATTTCGGCAATTACCTTAGTTCCTTTTTTGGTTGCTGCGATTCCCGCTTCTACTATTGCTCGCGTTTGCATCTCATATATTTCAGGGTACGTAATCCCAAGACGGCATCCGCGATGACCTAGCATTGGATTAATTTCGTGCAGACGTTCGGCCGCATCTATTATTTTTTTTGGCGAGAGTTTCATGAGTGTTGCTAGTTCGGCAACTTGTTTTTTCGTAGTTGGTAAAAATTCATGAAGAGGCGGATCGAGTAAACGGATAGTCACTGGGTAGCCGCTCATTGCATTGAAAATTGCGGCAAAATCTTTCCGCTGAAATGGCAAAAGTTTTGCCAGTGCTTTACGCCGTCCTGCCTCACTGGATGCAAGAATCATTTCGCGCATTGATATGATTCTATCTTCTTCAAAGAACATATGTTCCGTTCTGCAAAGGCCAATGCCCTCGGCCCCAAATTCCCGTGCGCGTTTTGCATCAGTTGGGGTGTCGGCATTGGTACGCACCTGCATAGTTCTATATTTATCTGCCCATTTCATAAATTCTACAAATAGCGCAGACATCTTTGGCAGTTCGAGAGGGGCAGCATCTTTAAATACTTCTCCGGTTGATCCGTTTAATGTAATTATTTCACCCTCTTTAATTGTCCGGTTTCCAATTTTGACTATTCGTTTTTTTGCATCGACTTCTATGCTCGCACATCCGGCTACACATGGTTTGCCCATGCCTCGACATACAACCGCTGCATGGGAAGTCATGCCGCCCATAGAGGTGAGAATACCCTGTGCAGTGTGCATTCCTTCAATGTCCTCAGGCGAGGTCTCTTTTCGAACAAGAATTACCTTCTCTCCCCGTTCGCTCCATTCAACGGCATCTTCGGCGGTAAATACAACTTTGCCAACTGCTGCACCGGGCGATGCAGGTAACCCTTGAGCAATTGCTTTGCTATGAAATGTACTTTTTATTTGAGGATGCAGAAGTTGATCAAGCTGATTAGGATCTACCTGAAGCAGGGCATCTTTTTGACTAATCATTTTTTCTTTTACCATATCGGTCGCTATTTTAATCGCTGCCTGCGCAGTCCGTTTTCCGTTTCGCGTTTGGAGGATGAATAGTCTCCCCTTCTCTATTGTGAACTCGATATCTTGCATGTTTTTGTAATGTCTCTCGAGCTTATTTTGAATTTGTAAAAGTTGATTATACACTTTTGGCATTAACTGCTTTAGCGCTTCTATTTTTTGTGGCGTTCTAATTCCAGCGACAACATCTTCTCCTTGAGCGTTGATGAGAAATTCACCGTAGAATTCTTTATTGCCCGTAGATGGGTTACGCGTAAAAGCAACTCCAGTACCCGAATCTTCGCCCATGTTGCCAAATGCCATACTTTGTATATTCACTGCTGTACCAAGGAGACCGGTAATCTTATTAATCCGACGGTATGCTATTGCGCGCTCATTATTCCACGATCTAAAAACTGCTTCGACTGCTAATTTAAGTTGAGTGCGAGGTTCCTTGGGAAAGTTTTTGCCAGTTTCTTTTAGGATTATTTTCTTATATCCACTTACAATATTTTGGAGATTTTTTATACTCAAATCGGTGTCCAGCTGAACTCGAGATTTAATTTTTTCCAGTTCCAAAGTGCTTTCAAATTTTTCATGATCAATCCCCAAGACTACATCACCAAACATTTGGATAAATCTGCGGTATGCATCCCAGCAAAAGCGTGGATTATTTGTTTGGGTAATCAAACCCTCTACCGTCTCATCGTTGAGGCCAAGATTTAAGACGGTATCCATCATCCCGGGCATCGAGATCGCTGCCCCCGAGCGCACCGAAACCAAAAGCGGATTTGTTTTTGATCCAAATTCTTTCTGCATCTTCTTTTCAAGCGCCGCTAGATGTTCATCAAATTCCGCCCAGAAACCTTTTGGGTAATCATTGTTTTCACAAAAATAGTGGCACGCTTCCGTTGTAACGGTAAATCCCGGCGGTACCGGCAATCCGATTTTAGTCATCTCTGCTAAGCCCGCACCTTTTCCTCCAAGCAATTGCTTGCTGCCCGTTTTGGCATCTTCAAACGAGTACACAAATTTTAGGAGAGAATGACGTTCATGCTGCAGTATAGTTTGCTGCCCTTTTGTTTTTTTTTGTGTAGCCACATCAGATGCCATATGAAAAATGATGTTAAATGGTGCCCCGAACTTTCATGAGTTCGGATAGTCGCGAAATAGCTTGTATAAATGCCGCCATACGCATTGAACAACCATGCTCTTCTTGTCTTTTGCGAACATGCTTCCAGGCTTGCTGCATAATTGCCTTTAATCGCTCTTCCACTTCCTCTTTTGGCCAGTAGTAGTTCATTTGATTCTGAACAAGTTCAAAATAACTTACCGTTACGCCGCCGGCATTTGCAAGAATGTCTGGAATTATAATTACTCCTGCCTTTTCCAAAATCGTATCTGCCGCATCATCCACCGGGCCATTTGCAAGTTCCAAAATGTATTTTGCTTTAATTTTTGATGCATTCTTTTTTGTTATTTGATTTTCTAAAGCAGAAAGAATGAGGACATCGCAATCGAGCTCCAAAAGCTCTTCATTGCTAATTTTTGTGCATGTTGCATCTTTTGAGACATGATATTCATATTTACTGTCGGGAATGGTGCAGGCATGAAGCGAACCCTTTTGAAGTTTACATTCTTGAGCCTTTATTGGGTGTACACCTTTTTCACAAAGAATACCGCCTTTTGAATCTGAAACTGCGATAACATTGTAGCCGTGTTTATCCAAAATATTTGCTGCGTTTGCACCGGCATTACCGAAGCCTTGTATGACTACTCGGGTTTTGCCGGGTTCGAGCCCATGCTCTTGCGCGAGTGCATCGAGAATAAAGAATCCTCCTTGTGCGGTAGCTTTATCACGTCCCATAGAACCACCGAATGTAAGGGGTTTGCCGGTAACGACTCCAATGGTGTTCTTTTGTCTCACTTTTGAGTATTCGTCGGCTATCCATGCCATTATCTTTTCATTCGTATTTACATCTGGTGCCGGTACATCAATTTCCGGCCCAATGAAAGGAGCTATACGCTGTGTATAGCCGCGCGTTAATTTTTCAAGTTCGGTTTCAGAGAGTTTTTTTGGATTTACAATAATCCCACCCTTGCCCCCTCCGAGTGGGATACCCACGACTGCACATTTAAAACTCATCAGTGTGGCAAGTGCCTTTACCTCCTCCATATTTACTTCTTCATGATAGCGAATGCCTCCTTTATATGGCCCCGCAATGTCTGAATGCTGCACACGAAAGCCGCGGAAAATCTTTACGTTTCCATCATCCATTTTTACCGGAATGCTGATTTCTAAAATGCGATTTGGCGAAGTGAGAACTGCTTTAATATTGCTCTCAAGCTTCATGAGCTTCGCCGCTTTCTCAATAAGCTCGAGAGTATTTTCGTAGAATGACATATTGGCCCGATATTACAGCATTATTTCCAGAATTGCCACCAAGTTGTTTCGGGTTCTTTGAGAAGCTTAATTTGATCCTCCAAGGTAATAATTCGATCTTGAAAAGTCTTAATAAGGCCAAAGAAATTTGATTTATCTTGGGCATTTTGATCGACCAGCTTCTGAACGGTTTCAGTAAATTTCCCTAGTTCCGATTTAAATTCATCGCGCCATTCGTCATTGTGTAAATTTCGGTGTGGACGCTCTTGGGTATTTGTATCGTTTTGTGTAGGCGCTGCGGTCGAAGATTCCTGAGCACTTTCTTGTGCTATTGCTTCATTTTGTTTTGCAATGAATGCTTCGAGCGAATCTTTATCAATGAGGTAGTTAAATCCTTGTGGCGTTTTTTGTTGCTTAGTCCGAACTTTTTTTTGCTTAATCATACGTCTAATCGTTTGGATCGATTTGCCGGAAATTGTTGCCGCCTCATTGATATTTATAAATGACATGAGTAGTTAAAATTTAATAATTAATAGCCGATTTTTTATATGATTAATCGAAAATGACAATTCACACAAGTTGAGTATACAAAAAAATATTGATGAATAGCTAAATGTTGTCGAGTTTTAACGAGGAAAATTCGTATAGCTGCGTTTGGTTAATTGCTGTTTGCTTACTTGGGTATTAAAAAAAATCGCAAAGCGATTTTTTTTAATGGTGGGTCAGGTGGGGATCGAACCCACGACCATCAGCTTAAAAGGCTGTTGCTCTACCACTGAGCTACTGACCCAATGTACAGAAAATTATTAGCGATTCTGTCGGCTAAATATATAAAGTAAGTGTGCCGAAGGCGCAACCTTATTTTTAGGTTATCTCATCCTAATTCTTCACGCGCATGTACACTTTCATTGAAGAGGCTCGCTAGAAGAAAGGCGAGCGCTGGCATGGCGAACCAAAAATTATAGTTGTCGATCATAAGCCGAATCATTTGAGATTCTGTATATGCAGCGGCGAGTGTGTTATTTACGATGCTTATGTCCCCACTTACAAATGAGGCACCAGAAACATAAATAAGGAGTGTGCTTATGACGAGGCCGGCGCTTAAGAAGCCAAAAATTCCACTCATAATGAGGCCGATGACTCCCCCATTGTGGCGCCCCTTAATTTCAAATCCACCTTTAATAGAAAGGATGACAATTGCAACAATAAAAATAATCACTTTTACAAAAATCATCGTTTTATCCTCACTGCCTAAGCCAAAAAATTTTAAAAAGCTTACAAATTGACTTGAGCTTAAAAGGTATTCTTTAAAAAGATTTCCCAGTCCGTCCGCAGTAAGGATCGCAATATAACTCCCAATGATTACCTTCAGGGTACTATTGCGGCCGATAATGAAGCTGTAGGCCATTATAAAGCCAAAAACCACAACTATGAAGAGATCCCAAGAAAGCTTAAGCATATCTGGTGATACATTGTACCTGATTGTAAGAAATCAGCAATTATTCCTTATAGTATTTTTTTGAATATCCCTTTGTCTTCGGTAAGTTTTAGGTCTGATTCAGTGGCTAGCTGTCTGTATAGAAGCTCTTCTCGTTTCGACAATTTTTTCGGTATCTCAACATGTATGAGCACATAGTGATCACCGACTATGTCTGAATTTAATTTTTTCCCACCTTTGTTTTTTATTTTAAATGTTGTGCTGGACTGTGTTCCAGCGGGAATCTTGAGTCGAACGCTTCCGTGTACTGTATCAACATCTATGGTGTCGCCCAAAACTGCCTGGAGGAGGTGGATCTTTTGTTCCGAAAAGATATCGGCATCTTGGCGTTGAAATTTTTTGTGTGGCTGTACATGTACATGCACATAGAGGTCTCCTGCTTCACCCCCGAATAGTCCAACGTCGCCTTTGCCGGCTACGCGAATAGTCGCGTCTGGCGGGATACCGCCGGGTATTCGAATAGTCACCTTTTCGGTTATTCGACTAGTTCCTGTGCCACGACATTTTTTGCATGGTACTTCGGGTATTCGGCCAGCACCGCTACACGTTGTGCATACCCGACGAGTAGCTATGTTGCCGAGAAAAGTTCTTTGTGTACTCGTTACCTGTCCGCTCCCCTTGCATGTGGGGCATGTAATGATTTTGGATGACCCTTCGGCTCCACTGCCCTTGCATGCTGAACATTCACCTATTCGTTCTATTTCAATAGCTTTTTCCGTGCCGAATACCGCCTCATCAAATGAGATGGTTACCCGTATCTCTCTATGGTTACCCGCTTGCTTGCGACTACCCGCTCCCCTTGCGCTTGTGAATCCTCCCCCGCCACCAAAAAATGTTTCAAAGATGTCTGCAAATCCTTCACCGAAATCACCAAATCCGCTTGGGTCGAATCCTCCGGCTCCCCCTGCACCTTGAAATGCGGCGCTTCCAAATTGATCATATGCTTTGCGCTTTTTTTCGTCAGAAAGGACTTCATAAGCGGCATTAACCTCTTTGAATTTTTTCTCTGCCTCTGGATCGCCTGTATTGCGGTCGGGATGGTATTTTTGTGCCAGTTTTCGATATGCGCGCTTAATGTCGCTGTCGGATGCTGTTCTTTCGATACCTAAAATTTTATACAAATCTTTTTCCATAGCAGAGTGATTATACAAATTATTAGCTATTCCGCTAACGAATCTCCTGTGGTATTACTATCCGCGCCCCGAGGCGCTATCGTCTAGCCCGGTCTAGGACGCATCCCTCTCACGGATGAAACACGGGTTCAAATCCCGTTAGCGCTACCACGTCTTGAAAGGCCCGAAGGGCCGATTCAAGGTGCAATTTTTGATAATTCGGGGAAATTTTTATATTTTGTGCCGTAATAAGGCCAAATAATGTTGCCAAGTGCGCTAATTAAGATCTTTTTATGCAATTTGTTAATCTATAAAACCATAATCTTACAGATTTGTCACTTCCATTTTCGAAACGTAACATCCTCTTTTAAGTTTCAAACACTCGAAAAATGCGTGCTAAATAATAGGGGAGTTAATCTTATCTTTTCTCCTTTATATAGATGAAAAAGTGTCAGTCTCTCACCAGTATTGCAGATCTGACACGATATTAATTCTGCACGCATACTAACCTTATAACCGTTTGACTTTCCAGGTTAGCCAATGATAAATTCACACTTGAAATTTTATGCTGACTCCAGAGGGAGAATTCTGATGTAATAGCCAAGAAGCGGTCCCCGAACTCTTCGGGGCGATTCCGTGTGTACTGCTCTTTGACAACCAGACAGACTTAGATTGTGTTTTCTCTTATTAGTTAACCGAGAAGGCCTCGTGCTTCCTTGGTTATGACCAGAACTTTCTTTCCTTTTTTCACTTTTTGAAACGTCCGTCCCAACATTTCTTCTTAAGACGTGGTCGACGTCAGCGGGCGAATGTGGACATCTTCCGGCGATTTATCGCCATGTAGTCATTCTATTTTGTATTAATTCTTAACCATTCATTATGAATAAACGAATGCTCAAGAAGGCTCGCAAGTGGATTTCACTTGTTGCAGTTTTCTCAATCATTTCGAGCATGCTCGTCGTAGTTCCTACGGCAAGTTCATACGATGGCTCTGATGCACCATCTTGGGCATCTACAGCTGTTGATGAAGCTTGTGATCGTGAACTCGTCGACTGTTCGCTCGATGCAGATTTCGGTTCTACAGTGAACCGAGCAGTCGGTTACCAAATGCTTACATCTGGTTTTGAGGTTTTGAGCCCAGACGCTGCAAACCCATTCTCAGACGTAACTGCTAGCGTTTGGTTCCGCAATGCAGCTGCTACTGCATATACACTCGGTTGGACAGCTGGTGTCGTCGAAGGCGGCAGCAGAATGTTCAAAGGCAGCGATCCATTGACACGTGCAATGCTCGCTGTTGCAGGTTCACAGATTCTCGGTCTCGAGGACTGTGGCAGCATCCCATCAAGCTATACTGATCGCGGTGATGTCCCATCATGGGCTACCGGCGCAGTTGCTTGTATGATCGACTCTGGCCTTATGGTAGGCAGCAACAATCAGTTCAGACCAAACGCAAGCCTTACAAAAGTTGAGGCGATCGTTGCGATGAACGCTTGGGTTACCTACACAGAAGATCAAGAAATCGATGTTGTTGAAGTAGCTGCAGCTCGCATGGGTGTAGATGCAGACACTGTTTACGACGCGCTCGAGACAGGAAGCTTCATCGTTGATGGTCAGCTCGTAGCTGGCGATGACGATGCAGGCGACGATGACGATGACGATGTTCCGGCTGACGACGATGACGATGCTGATGATGACGACGATGATGATGTCCCAGCTGCTGATTCTCTCCGAGTTGCATTGGCAACCGATACACCAGCTGCAGCAACTATTCCGCCTGGAGCAAATAGCGCGCCTCTTGCACGCTTTACCTTCAGTGTTGGTTCTGGTTCTGCAATGGTTTCCGGCCTAACGCTTAAGCGTATTGGCGGAGGTGCTCCTGCAGACTTCAGCGCAATTACTGTTTACAGTGATGGCGTTCGTCTTCGTTCAGGTAAAACAATCTCAACAGATTCAAATACTGTCGATTTCGGCGGTTTGGATCTCGAGGTGAAGGCTGGTTCGCCTGTTACTGTTGAAGTTCGTGGTGATCTCGCCACAACTGCAGCGGCAGCAAGTACACACCAAATTGGTCTTGAGGCAGCTTCTGCTGTTACGACCAATGCAGGTAGCGTAAGCGGTGTACCGGTTTACGGCAATATCATTACTATTGGTGGTGCTACTGTACAAACAGTAACCATCGCTCCTGCAAATACTCTCTCTAAGCCAACACTTGGGGCGAAGAATGCAGAGGTCTCAAACTTCAAACTTACTGCTGGTTCAAATGATGTTGACTTCAAGTCAATCATCTTGACTCATGGCGGTACGCTTTCTCGTTCAAGCATGAGTAACTTCAGACTCGAAGACACTTCCGGAAATGTACTGGCTACAACCAGTTCTATTTCAAGCGGTGATCTTTTGGCCTTCACGCTTGGTGAGGTTTACAAAGTTCCAAAGAACAACAACCGCACCTTCCGTGTCTATGCTGACCTTAGCGGCGGTAAGACAACCGACACACTTGACTTCTACATCGATGAAGCTGCAGATCTTACTGCAATCGATGCGCAAGCAGGGTATGGTGCTCGTGTAACGAACAACATGGCAAAGGCGAACGTGACCGATACAACCTTCCAAGGTGGTAAGATCACACTTGCTGACAACGGCCCTGTTGCTCAGAACGTTGCAATCAACACAACAAATGTTGAACTCTTCAACTTTGCAATTACTGCAGACCGAGATCTTACCTTTAAGGACTACTATCTCTGGTTAGAGCAGACTGCATTTGATGGAACAACTGCGAAGAACATCACAAGTACTACTGTTACTTCAGCTGCTGCGATGACAATTACAACAGCTGGCCTTGCAACATTCCGAACGAATGCTGACGATGCTGCAAATCTTGCACAGTACGATGTTGTTAAAGTTACTAGCGGAGGTATTGATTACTATATTGAAATCGATTCCACTGGTGGAGCAGTTGCAAATACTAATACTACCAATACAACTGGTACCTTGGTATATCCTTCATCGGTGAGCGCTACCGTTACATTCACTAATGGCGATGCTATTACCAAAGTTTACGATACACATCTTCGTGAAAAGGTGGAGAATGTTCGTCTGATCGATGCTGATACAGGTGCTACACTTGCATCTCAATCGACAAGTGAATATGCAATGCTCTTCTCTGACGACTTTGATATCGATGCAGGTGAGACCCGCAATCTTCAAGTGGTTGTAGATCTCGATTCTGCTTTGGTTGCAAATAATGCATTCAAAGGCGGTGTTAACTTTGGTGATGCAAACTTCATCAAAGACAACGATGCAAACGAGTTCGTTGCAACTGCTGACTGTGTTTCTTGTAACACGTTCGGTAAGACAATGACTGCAGTAGCAAGTTCATTGGTACTCTCTCGTGCTTCTACGCCAGTAAGCGAGACTCACGTTAAGGGTCAAGACGGTGTTGACTTGCTTGGTGTATCTGCCAAGGCAGGTGACGGCGGCGACGTAAAGGTCCTCAAAGTCACTGTTCGTCTCGTTGCAGATGATGATGGTACATTCGACAATAGTGGTTACGGCGATCTTGCTGCAAACACGCTTGTTGATTCTGTATCTCTCTACAAAGTCAACGGTGATGGTACTGAAGTGAAGTTGGCAAACGCTGTTGGTCTTACTGCTGTTGGAACCATTGGTTCAAGCGGCGGATACTACAAAGCAGAGTTTAATGACTTCCTTGTAGACGGTGCTACTGTTGCTACCTATGATATTGCTCAATCTGTTAGCGAGAAATGGGTAGTGAAGGCAGATTTGCGCTCAAGCGTTTCTGCAACTCGTTACCTTGCAGCAGATGTTATCTCTGCAAGTGATGTTGAAGCACAGGATAAAGACGGCAATACCGTTAATCCAAGCGGTACTATCAACGGCCTTGGTTCTTCGCTCTCTGTAACGAAGACTATTGCTACTGCTGGTACGCTTACTGGTGCTTCTGAAGGTAATCCAAATGCGTCTGTATTGATTGCAGGTGCAACTGCGCAAACTTTTGCGAAGTACAAGTATTCTGCACAGAATGAGGCATTTACTGTTAAGAAGTTAGACATTGTTATGGATGAGGACAGCAGCTTCACCGATACTCCAGAAACAACATATGCTCGTGCATTAAAACGTGTTGGTCTTACTTACACCAAGAAAGACGGCACTTCAACTACGGTGTACGCTGACCTTGCTTCTGGTAAGGCTTCGTTCACCAATCTTGAACTCTATGTACCTAAAGATGGCAGCGCATTTGTGACTGTCATTGGTGATCTCAACACGGTTGAGAACGGCGCAGTATCAGGTGATACTATCCGTCTCGGTCTTAATGAGCAAAGCGGTACTGCAAACAATGCATTTGAAGCATTGGGTGAAGGTTCAAGTGAACAGCGCACAGTTGCAAACCTTTCAACGTACAGCAGCTCAAGCACAGTCAAGACAATGACTCTCCGCAAGGCTGCTCCTACAGTTGCTAAGCTTTCGACAGCTGGTACGAAATTGAACAATGGTCAAAACGACATCGCTGCAATTACGGTTGCTGCTGATGCTGGTAAGACCGTATCGCTCAAGCGTCTTGCGTTTGAGTACGATGCAAGCGATATGACTGTTAATTCACTTGGCTTCTTCCGTAAGATCGGCAGCGGTTCAGAAGGAGACATCACAACTGATGTATCTATCCGCAACCGTCAAGGTCAAAACTTGAAGTCTGGTGGAAGTGACCTCTCAACTGCAGGTGCCACAACAACTGACACCATCTACGTAACTTGGGATAAGGCAGCGACCGATCAAGAAAACGTTTCTGGTACAACCAATACCTACATTGTCCGCGCTACGGTTTCTGCTGCGGCTGCAAATGAGAGTCTCTCGACCTTCATCGCAGACGACACGGCAACCTTCAACGCTCCGACAAGTGGTGTAGCTGGTCTCCGAACCTTCACCGGTTCTAATCCAGAAACAGTTGCTGCATCTATCAACGGTACACGTACTGTTTGGTACTGGATTTACGCTGATTCAACGAACTGTGCTAATACCAACACTTCTGGTTGTGTCGTCCTCGATACAACTGGTCAAGGTATGGGATCAGTAAGTTCTACAGTTTGGAGTGGTGTAACTGCAACTGCAGATCCAGTTATCGCCGTACAAGGTACTGGCACTTCATCGCTTACAAGCGGTGCAATCGTAGCTGGTGCTCTCCGCCACACAACAGATGATGTTGATGCTGGTGGAAACGGTAACGATGGTATCTACTTCGATATCAACGGTGACGGTAACTATACAGCTGCTGCTGACTTGGCTATCCCTGTCACTGCTGCTACTGGTGCTGCTCCAACAGATGATGCTCTTGTTACTTCAGATGTTCGTTGGACAACTACTGGCCCAACACTCTACTTCGATACAGAACGAAGTGGTGCATCTGCAAATACCTTCAATGCTGCGCATGACGATAACGTCACGCTCGACGCAATGTTGAACGAGGGTTCAATCACTACTGCAAACAATGCAGAAGTGTACACCTCTGGTTGGAACTTCATCTGGTCTGATAACTCTGCTGTGCCACACACAACAAGTACAACAGACTGGACAAACGGTACCGACATCAACAGCTTGCCTACACAGAGCGTTAGCTTGAGCTTCTAGTTCTTGCTTACAATCTCTGTTCCGATCAAATCGGGATGGCAGGTAAAAGAGCCCCCTTACATTCGTAAGGGGGCTCTTTGTTGTATGAGATATTTTCACAAAAGAGGCTGCATGCTATACTTTGCGCATGCAAAAAAAGAATTACGCTGCGATTATTGTTTTGTTTGTTGTGCTGTCAGGAATTGGAATAGGTCTATGGAAACAGCAGGCAAAATATACTGTGGACGTTGATATAACGCCTGAGCAGCGTCAAACATTTGAACAAAGGGTTGAAGAGTGGGACGAGAAGATTGATAGTACACCGGCAGGGGAGCAGCCTAATCCCGATTACTTTATTGAGAAGGCGCGCTACCAAGAGTATTTAGGTCAGTACGGTGCAGCAATTAAAACGCTGCAATCTCTTTTTGATTATTACGAAAATAGTTCTGCGGCATGGAATAATCTCGCGAAGCTATATGAGAAAGTTGGGCGGCCGCGAAAAGCGATCGAGAATTATCAAAAGCTTATTGATGTGTTTGAGCTTTATCAATTTCGTTTAGATATTGCCTGGAACTACTATCGCCTTGGTAATATTGAAAAAGCGCGCGAAGTGTATCAGCAGTATCAGAGTGAGACTGGCGGACGGGATGAAGAGTTGGAATATTACTTCGAGCAGGCAGCTCAATAATCAATACTTATATGTACGTTCAGCGCTTTAAAATCGGTCTTATACGGATTTTTGTTGTTGCTTTGTTTGTTCTTCCTAGTATTCCGCTTGCTGTAGCTGCTGGAGAGGCTAGTTTTTTTATGGATAATTGGGTCAATATTTATTTGAATGAAGACCCGGTGACATTGCCGAAAATCACTATTACTTCTGAACAAGATAGTGGCATTACACAGCAACATGGTGTCGCGATTATTCTTCCAAGGGATGTGCAGGTACTGTGGGATAAAACGGTCGAGCAGGTAAGTATAGATGGAGTATTGCGCAGTATATCGTATAGCGCCGACCAAAAGCGCGTTATTATTCCGGCGGAACGTGATTATCTCTCAGGAGAAAAACTTGTAATAGAGGGGCTTGTCTTGCGTGTTTACGATCAGGGCACGAGTTATCAGGATTTTTATATCGATACCAATGGTGACGGTGAGTCCGATGTAAAAGGTGTTAATGGATTTTTAATCGATCAAGAGACGCGCCGCACCGACCGTACGGCACCATTTGAGGTCGATGATTTGGCAGCTACTTTTGCAGATGGGAAAGTTCTTGTGAGCTGGAAAAATCCACTCGATTACGATTTGCAGCAAATTGTGCTGACGAAAGGGGAGAGCTCCTCGACATTAAGCCGATTGGATACTCAATATGAAGACAGTGCTGTTACGCTTGGTGAGACGGTTACATATAAGGTACAGACACTCGATTATAATAGTAATATCTCTGCGGGGCGGATGGTAACATTGCTGGCCTCGGAGGAGGAGCCGGCCGTGGAAGAGCCAACAGTGGAAGAGCCGCCTGCCGAAGAGGAGCCCGCCCAAGAAGCTCCGCCTTCCCAAGATGAGCCGCTTTTGTTGCGCGATTCGGTAACAGATGCCGATATTGCAGATGTGGTTGCTACTACAACGGGTATACAGCCCGACTCGGAGCATGTCCGCGAGGTCGTATATCTTGTGCAAAAAGGATTCATTACACCGAACTATCGCGGCAGTTTACGTCTGGTGCGGCACCTAAAGTACGGTGAATTTGCAGACATTATTGGCCCGGCTTTAGGCGTCGAAATTCCGGGTAATTCATTGAATGCCTACTATTTTGCTATGAAGAAGATCGATGGACTCATTGATCCCAGCGTGAGGGCGAGCGATAGAATTCGCAGGAGCGATGCATTTTTAATTATGCTCAAGCTTGCCGGACTCGAAGTTAGCGAGCAGCAACTTGTCGATGATCCGGCTAGTCTGCGATGGTATCCAAATAGAAAAGAGCTCGCCTATTGGCTAGTCGGAATTTTGGATGCGAAAAATGCAAAACAATCCGAGTAGTCATTGAGTAGACGGGACTGCTTGCGGTCTAGTCATCTTTACTCCACCCTAAAGGTTCTACATCTTCCTATTCGGTTAATTCTGGCAGCATCCATATCTGTGGTGCCGGCACAAACCCTGATGATTGCTCCTTGGGTGGCTATAAATCGGACGAAACGCTGTGTTCCGGCTTGAAATGGCGGGATATTGTGCCAGAAGTCCGGAGCATGTATGCCATCATTTGGATCAGCAAAAACATTGCCGCAGTCATCAAGTCGTAACTCTATTCGCGGAGCGATTATATTCTCGAGTGTAATATTGGGCAGTGTGACGGTATTTTCGCATGCAGCATTGAGCACTTCAGGATCGCATGCATCGCCCGGCCGCCCGTTGAGCGGTGCATCTTGCTGGTCGGTATTCGGTGTATCTGGGCAGTTATCTTCGCAATCATTTATCGTATCTCTATCGCGGTCGCCGGGTAGGCAGCTTGCCCACTGTGCATCTATGCACTCACGCCTGCTGCGCTCACCACATGATGTTATGCACATCTCTGTAGTACCTGAAATACACTCCCCGCTGTCGACTGAATCCTGTGCATCGGGTATGTCACCAATTCCGCTATCCAAAATGCCTCCAGTATCTAAAACCCCAGCTTCCATTTGGGCGCCACTATCTGCTCTGCTGGCATCTACTCCTACTTCGGGCTCAATTGGTGTGATGTCTGGCATATCTCCTTTACCGCCGTCACCGTTGCTGACGCATGCAGGGTACTTTTTTGAGCCCTCAACGCAATATTCATTACGAGAGGGAATTATGGCCGAGCAGGCATGTAATGCAACAAAAACTGCCCCTGCAATGGCGTGTCTTGCATATGAAATTCTAGGCCGGGCTTGAATAAGAGCGCTTCGTTCCCTGTTTAACCTGTATCTTGGCACGTCGTTTAATTTCATAGGACATATATCCTACGTCATTAACCTATTTTGTGTCAATCTTCCTGGAATCAAGCTGTTGCAGGAATGCGTCGATATCTTCCGCATGTTCAGGGTCCAGTTCGCGGGCGCGAAGTGCATGAGTTCGTGCAAGTTGGAGCTGGCCGTCTTTTCCATATAGAAAAGCTAGATTTGCCCAATAATTTGCATTTTCGGGCTCTGCTCCAATAGCAGTTTGATAGATGCGGATTGCATAGGGGAGGCCTTCACTCACTTCACTGAGCAGATTTGCCACAATCACATTTTCCCTATTAAAAATTTCAATGTTGTAGCCCATTTTTAATGCAGCTAAAAATGATTGCCGTGCTTCATCGGTGCGCCCGTGATTAAACAGAATTTGGCCTTTTAACCAATGCGGTGCAGAAAGTTCCGGTTGCAATGCTATAAGTTTATCAGTGATACCTAGCGCAAGATCTACATCTCCAAACTTCGAATTGAGTTCAGCAAGATGGATAAGTACATATTGTCTATTTGGAGAGAGGGGAAGGAAGGCCTCCCAGTATTTAATAACCGGCTCTGCCTCAATGTTGTTGCGGAATGCCCGGTCTTTAAGAATGACACCTATCCTGTGTTGTAACCGAATATCCGTCTGATGTTTTGAGCTGATATCGAACATGTGTGGTATTAAAAAGTTCTCAAATTTCACAATTCTCGGATGTTGCCTTGTTATTTGAGCAGCTGCATGCGCATCGGCTGCGATTACCGAGTAAAATCCAGCTTTGATAGGGAGATAGTCGGGAATGCTCGCTTCTAAAGCTTCTATTTCTTGAATAAAAGGTTCATAGTGATAGGGGAGAAAAAAGAGAGAGTTCCCGCCATGATAACTTGCCTTAATCGGTTGAATCGTGAAGAAAAACGTTGTAACTGCAAGTGTGCCGATAGCGAGACTGTTGGTGAAAATGGGCTTTGTTTTTTTTGCCGATTGCGGCACGAGATGCGCGTAATAAATGCCAAGAAGCCCAAGTGCCATATAGAAAGGCAGGAGAGTTCCCGAGGAATCAAAGCTGAAAAAAACTTGGATAAGATAAACAATAAAGAATATTCCCATCAAAAAAGCGAACTCGCGCGTTTCCTTGTGTAACCAAACTTTTCTGACTGCATAGCAGAACGCGGCGAGAAGGATAAGATATCCGGCAAGTCCTACAATGCCAGACACTGCGAGAATATGAAGAAAGTTATTATGAATACGATCGGTCCAGACTTCGGCATTTTGTTCTGTTGGGAACTGCGGATCGTAATGTTTTTCAAAAGCGAAGCCAATATTTTCGTGACCCCAACCGAAGAGGGGACGCTCTTTGAATGCATTCCATCCAACGCGTGCTAAGACGATGCGGGTAGAATTGCTATCGTCATTAAAAGTTGTATTAGCAAATTTATAGAGAATAGGCCGGCTTTCAACAAAGTGGGTGTCGCGATTGATAATGAGTGTTGCTGCGAGTATACCAATGAGTGCAGCGGCTCCTAAACTTGCAAGCCGCACTCTGCGGTTTTTTAGCGCAAACGGCGCGATATAGAGAGCTGATGCAACGAGTATGCCAAGAAGCGCTGCACGGCTGCCCAGGCGCAGCACTACAATACTTTGCAGGAGTATATATCCGATAATCCAAAGTCGTGTCGTACGTTTTTTAGATTGCAATAGAAGCCAGAACGCAAGAGGCATGAGAACTGCTAAATAGTTACCGAAAAAGCTCGAATTGCCAAAAGGGACTCGGACTGATTCAAAGCGAATATCGATATTATGATTAAAAAGATCGAAAATTGTTACAAGATAGCGGAAGCTTGCAAGTGTTGCGATGATAAGGGTGAAGCCAATAATGCGTTTCACATCATCTTTGCTGCGGAATAATCCCACAAGAGTCATGAAGAAAAGATAGTAGTGCAGCAAATTAAAGACACCAAGCATACGATCAGCTGAGCCGATAAAGCTGTTAAGCGGTGCAATTGAGCCGATGAGCGTAAGGCCTTGTATTACAAGATACAAGGTGGTTGCTCCAATAAGAAGATTCCAGCGTGGACGGTACTGTGGATTGAGAATATTCAGAAAGAGATAGGCGATAGTTGCCGCTATAGTTGCAAGTTGAAAAAGATAGATTTGCGGCGCCTGATACGGAAAGAGCATCTTGATGTACCAAACCAACGGCGAGGCGATGGCAAGGTAAATAAAGAAGCGTCCGAGTTTAAAGAGAATGCGTTCGTGTCTGTGCATAAGCTCGATGATTATACACTATTCTTACGTTCCTTCACGCCAGCTTTCGGCATATTTCTTTTGCTCCTTGGTTGCTGTATCGATTTTGATACCCATATGGCGGAGTTGCAGAGTCGCAATTTCGGCATCAACATTTTTAGGAAGCTCGTATACCTTAGGTTCGAGCGTTTTCGCATTCTTTACAATCCATTCGCAGGCAAGAGCTTGGCCGCAAAAGGAGAGTGACATTACTTCTGAGGGATGTCCTTCTGCTGCTGCAAGATTAACGAGCCGGCCGTCACTAAGAAGATAGATTTTGCGCGAGCTTTTAAGTGTGTATTCGACAGTGTGCGGACGAACCTCTTTCTTTTTTGTTGAAAGTTTTGCAAGGCCTTCTGCATTAATCTCGCAGTTAAAGTGGCCACAGTTGCTGAGAATGGCACCATTTTTCATCTGCTTCATGTGCGGTATGTCGATAATGTGTTTGCCACCGGTTGCAGTTACAAAAATGTCGCCATGCTTTGCTGCTTGGAGCATCGGCATTACCTGATAGCCGTCCATTGCCGCTTGGAGTGCCCGTACTGCATCGATCTCAGTTACGATAACTTTCGCACCCATCCCTCGCGCTCGCAGTGCAACACCGCGGCCGCAGTAACCGTATCCGGCAACTACTACAGTTTTTCCTGCAAAGAGAATATTTGTTGCGCGAAGAATACCATCGATGGTTGATTGCCCGGTGCCGTAAAAGTTATCGAAAAGATGTTTTGTTTGGTTGCTGTTTACTGCAACCATTGGATATTTAAGAGCATTATCCGCCTCCATGGCAATAAGACGATTGATACCGGTTGTGGTCTCTTCGCAGCCTCCGAGAATATTCGGTATGAGCTGTGCATGCTTTAGATGTATTTCGCTCACAAGATCGCAGCCGTCATCGATGGTAATGTGAGGTTTATGATCGATAACTGCGCGGATAAATTTATAGTAGTCGGCTTTGGTTTCGCCTTTGTATGCGTAGGTCGGGATTCCTTTTTTTGCAAGATATGCGGCAACATCATCTTGTGTAGAGAGAGGATTGCAGCTCGCAATAACAACCTTTGCTCCGCCGGCAATGAGTGTTTCTACAAGCACTCCGGTCTCTTTGGTTACGTGGAGCGCCATGCCAATGGTGAGGCCTTTGAACGGTTTTTGTTTGGCAAAGCGTTTTCGCACCTCTAAGAGTGCACCCATATGCGCTTCGGCAAATTCGATCTTTTTTGCGCCTTGAGAGGCAAGTTTAATATCCTTTACAGCGTAGTGCATTTTGAAAAAAATTATGCATTGCTCGGAAAGAGCTTTTTAAGTACTGCCGCTTTATCCGTATGTTCCCAGGTGAAATCTTTGTCATTGCGGCCGAAATGCCCGTAGGCCGCGGTCTTTTTGTAGATAGGACGCTTGAGTTTGAGTTTTTGGATGATATCGGCCGGTTTTACCGGGAAGATTTTGGGCACGGCTTTTGCAACAGCTTCTTCTGCGACGCGTCCGGTATCGAAAAAGTTAATCGAGATTGAGACGGGTTCGGCAACACCGATTGAGTATGCAAGTTGCACCTGGCATTTATCTGCTAATCCTGCGGCAACTATGTTCTTTGCAATGTAGCGCGCGGCATATGTCGCGGATCGGTCAACCTTTGAGGGATCTTTTCCGCTAAAACATCCACCTCCATGCGGTGCATATCCGCCATAGGTATCTACAATAATTTTACGTCCGGTGAGACCGGTATCTGCTTCTGGTCCGCCGACTACAAAAATTCCAGTTTCATTTACAAAGATTTTTGTGCGGTCGTCGATCATTTTTTTACAGATCGGGTTGATGACATGCTCGATAATATCTTTGCGTACCTTTGCAGGTTTAGTCTCGGGATTATGATGGACTGCAATAACAACCGCATCTATCCGGTGCGGTTTGCCGTCTTTGTACTCAACCGTAACTTGTGATTTTCCGTCAGGCCGTACCCAGGGAAGAATCTTTTTTTTGCGCACTTCAGAGAGCCGCATGGTCAATTTATGTGCGAGCATAATTGGCAGAGGCATGAGCTCAGGTGTTTCATTGCACGCAAAGCCGAACATTAAGCCTTGGTCGCCTGCGCCTTGCTCGCGGTCTTTACTTTCATTTACTCCAACTGCAATATTTTGACTCTGTTCATGGACGGTATTGAGTACTGCACAATCGTAACAATCCAAACCATATTCCGGATCGGTATAGCCGATCTCTTTTATGGTATCTCGCACAATTTGTGGAATATCTACGTATGTTTTTGTCGAAATTTCTCCGGCTACCAACATCATGCCGGTTGTTGTTAAGCACTCTACGGCAACGCGTGCGTTTTTATCTTTTGTAAGAATCGCATCAAGAATTGCGTCCGAAGCTTGATCGCAGATTTTATCGGGATGGCCTTCGGTAACTGATTCAGAAGTGAAGAGAAAATTTTGCATAACAGGCAGCAATATACCTAAAAAAGCGAGCATTGGCAAACCGCTTGTTTAAGGGCACAATAAGATCGTATGTTGAGTTGCGTCATCATTAATTATAGAAGTAAAAATTTGTTGGGTGGTTGTATTGAGTCACTCATGGCGCTGGAAAATGTGGAGCATGAGATAGTTGTTTTGGATAATGCATCGGGCGATGGCTCTGTTGAATTTGTGCGTGAGCATTTTTCGAATGTGTGCGTGATTGCCAATAGTGAGAACCGTGGATATGCGGGTGGTGCGAATGATGCAATCCGTGCAACACGTGGTGAGTATGTGATGTTGCTGAATCCTGATATTCGATTGTCGCCGGATTATGCCCAGAAATTATTGGCGCGTATGTCATATGCAAAAGATATCGGTGCAATGCAGGGGAAGCTATTGCAGTGGGATTTTGAAAAAAACGAGGCAACCGGATTTATTGATTCGGCAGGTTTGCAGATGTTTAAAAATCGCCGCTGTGTCGACAGGGGACAGGGAGAAGAAGATATTGGCCAGTATGAGCGGGCTGGTGAAGTTTTTGGAGTTACCGGTGCTTGTCCGCTCTATAGGCGCGAAGCTTTGGAAGATGTGCTGATTGATGGAGAGTACTTTGATGAATCTTTTTTTATGTATAAAGAGGATGTGGATTTGAGCTGGCGTTTGCGCTTATTTGGCTGGCTCTGTTTTTACGATCCTGAGGCGATTGGATATCATGGGCGCGGGACAGGTGCCGTATTGCGGCGTGGTGCGATGGAGGTTGCGAAAAAGCGGGGCGGCTTATCTGAATTTCAGCGTTCGCTCTCGTATACAAATGAACGTTTGATGCGTGTTAAAAATGAATTGACGGGACTTTTTTTGCGTCATGCACTGCATATTTTGTGGAAGGAGTTTTTGATGACCGGATGGATAATTTTGCGCGAACGCTTTTTATTCGCCGCATTTAAAGATTTTTTGAAAAAGTATGCCCAGGCGCGCAAACGCCGCAGTATCATTATGCGGCAAAAGAGAGTGGCGAGCAGTGAGATCGTGCGGTGGTTTGAATAGCTTGTTTTTGTCGAACGTCCGTTCTATCGCAGCATAATGGCCGTACCAAAGCGCCCGCAATTTTTGTCTCGCCGGTGTGACCAGAACAATTTATTAGTATCATGATCGCATGAGGTGCAGATGCGCGGATTTTCAATTTGTTCGATGCCTTGCTCGCGCAGCTGCCACTCCACTACTGCCCATAAATCTACAATATTATTTTCGCGAATAAACGGATGCATGTGTTGCGGCAGCTCTGTATATGGATCACTAAAAGAGCTGCAGCAGTTGCCAACCATGGGACTGATTGCGGCGAGAAGATTGTTGGGCTGGATATTGAATCTGGTGTGCATGCGCTCTGCAGTTGCTGCAATAATTCTCTTTACCATGCCTCTCCAGCCGGCATGGATATTGGCTGCCGTGTGAGTTACGGGGTCATATAAGAGTATGCTTGCGCAGTCCGCAATCCTTATTGCAATGGGAATATTTGGTAGTTGAGTAATCAATGCATCACCACCAAGCGGAATGCCTTGATTTTCAACAATATGTACGATTGCGCTGTGCAGCTGGTTTTCAAATGATATTGCAGGATGTGCGCTTCCGAGCCCTTTTCCAATTTCATTGCGGTTATCGATGTCTGTTGTACGCCCAAAGACGCGATGCCGGAGCCGCTCTGTATATGGAGCAAATATTTTAAATTCAATCATAGTTTTGCAGTGGTGTACGGAATTTCTAGGGCTACATCCGTTGCCGTAAAGCCGAATCCTTTTTGCTTATAAAGAGTGTCGCCGGCTGTGCCGAGGATGAATGCTGCAATTTCACACGCTTCAAATGCAGCTATTTTTTGTGCGAGCAAACTTGCGATTAATCCTGCAAGAGTATCGCCTGTTCCACCGACGGTTAATCCGGCATTGCCTGTTGTATTGATTGAGGTGTTGCCATTTGCGCCTGCAACAATGTCGGTTGGACCTTTAAGCAGGATGGTTATTCCTGAATCATTAGCATAAGAGCTCACCGCTTTTGCTCCAATCTCTATATCGGTGTTGAGCACTGTTCCGGTTAATTTTTGAAATTCACCGCGATGCGGAGTAATGGTGATATTGAGCTCCCGCTTTTGCTGCATAATTATCAAAGCCGCTATAGCATCAGCATCTAAAACAGCCGGACGCTGAGAGCGCTCAACAATTTGAGCGACAGTACGTATCGTTTCTTCATGATCTCCAAGGCCGGGTCCCAGCAGTGTGGAATCACACTTTTCTGTTATTTTTAATGCAGTATCAAGTGCACGGCTATTCAAGAAGTTTCCGGCATATTTGTGCACAATAAAATCAGGATAATAGCTTCGTGATATCTCGAAATTGCATTCCGGAACCAGGAGATGTACAAGATCGGCTCCACCTCCGAGCGCGGCGAGTCCGGCAAGAATCGGTGCGCCGTAATAGTCGATTGAACCCCCAATAATGAGTACGCGACCATTTTGACCTTTATGCGACTCGGTGTGACGTTTTGGCAAAATAGCACGTATCTCTTTTTTGGTAATCTTCTCCATAGGTCTTAGTGTAGCCCATTTTATAGCTTCGACAAGTTCGTTGCCGCGCGCTATACTACAGACTCAATGGCCCAATTGATTATTCAAGGTGGCAAGAAGCTCAATGGTACGGTGCGCATTAGCGGTTCCAAGAATGCTGCACTGCCTATTTTGGCGGCTTCACTTTTAACGGATCGTCCATGTGAGATTCGAAATGTGCCAAATATTGGAGATGTGCATACCATGCTTTCGATTCTTCGTTCACTAGGAAGCGAGTTGGAATTTCACCGTAATGTGGTTCGGATTCAAACAAAGCAAATAGATGTTTCTAGATTGCCGCGCGATTTATGTATGAAGATGCGTGCATCGATTTTGTTGCTTGCGCCGCTCTTAGCACGTTGCGGCAAGGTTGATTTGCCCTATCCCGGCGGCTGCGTTTTGGGCAAGCGTTCGGCTTACTCACATGTGTCTGTTTTAGAAACCTTTGGCGCCAAGCAGAAAAATAAAGCTGATTCACTCGCTTTTTCCGGAAAGTTTTCTGCAACACATATGACCATGCCGGAATTTAGCGTGACCGCCACAGAAAATGCGATTATGGCAGCAGTAGCTGCGCCCGGTAAAACAATGTTGCACCTTGCGGCAACCGAGCCGCACGTGCGCGACCTCTGTGATTTTTTGGTTGCACTTGGTGCTAAGATAGAGGGGATTGGAACTCACCGTCTCACAATTTTTGGCGGCAAAAAATTGCACGGCGGTCAGCACGCGGTTACCGGAGATTATCTCGAAGCTGGAACTCTCTTGCTCGCGGGTGCACTTACGCGCGGAACTGTTACAATTACAAATATTGTTGCCGATGACCTGGATGCTTTTGTTTATTTAATGCGCGATATGGGGGTACCGATAGTCCGGACAAAGAGCAGTATCACCGTAAAGCCGTATAAGAAATTAGAAGCTGCGCGCCGTCTCCAGACAAATGTTTTCCCCGGTTTTCCGACCGATTTGCAGCCGCCATTTTGTATTTTGCTGACACAGGCTGCAGGCGATTCGCTTATTCATGAAACGCTCTTTGAAGGGCGCTTTAAATATTTTGGTGAGCTGGAAAAAATGGGTGCAAAAATCAAGGTGCTCAATCCGCATCAAGCAGTGGTTACCGGTCCTAAAAAATTGAAAGGCAAAGAAGTGAAGAGCTGGGATTTGCGCGCTGGTGCGGCAATGGTTTTGGCCGGGCTCGTTGCAAACGGTACAACCAAAGTAACCGATATTGCTTATATCGATAGGGGATACGAGAAATTTGAAGAAAAGTTGCGCGCCCTCGGTGCAGATATTGTGCGTGAGAATTAATTGATTGGAATTTCAAGCTTCTTGCAGATAAGTAGCAGTACTTTCTCAATGCGATCCATACGTTCCTCAATGCGATCCATACGTTCTTGCAAGATGCCTATTGCATGAGCATTAAGTTCAACTTGAGCAAGAATCGCTTCTTGTCTTCTTTCCATTCGTCGCAATTGTCCGGCTTGTGCAATTTGTTCTTTTTCAATTTTATTACAGAGTCTCGCAACTAATTCGATATTGTCGAAGGATTCTTTTTTAGCTTTTTGTAGAGAACTTTGAAGCATTAGGAGGTCTTCTTGGAGTGCAAAATTGGGAGTTGCCATAGGATGAGAGTTATAAATACAGCTCTTATCTATAGCAGAGTGAGATTACAAAACGATGACAAAAATCGGACAAATTTATGAACGCGATTTCTGTTTCCTAAAAATATAGGAAAGGATTTTTAGTGCCAAGTATTCCGTCTTGCACGATCGCTTGAAGCTTCTCTCTAATTGATTTTACTTGATTGTATAATCAGTTGGAGACACAATAATTTCGATGCGTCCATTGATGTCGGTACGGTGTATTGCTACTCCCATCTTTGTAAATCGCTCTAAAACTTCTGGATGTGGGTGGCCAAATTTATTGTCGCGGCCGGCCGATATCAGTGCGATTTTGGGCTGGATTTTATCTAACATTGGTTGGATTGAACTTGAGCGGCTCCCATGATGTGCAACTTTTAAAATATCAGCACGAATATCAACTCCAGCTGCAACAATCTCGCTTTCAGTCTCTTTTTCAATGTCGCCGGTAAAGAGCGCACGTGTCTCTCCATATTCCAGCATGAAAACAATCGAGGTATTGTTGAGTGCATCTTTCTGATTGAGTGGCAGTTTGAAAGGATAGAGAAGATCGAGCTTTACGCCGTCATCCAGTAGAATATCTTTTGAATCGTCCGCAAGAATGATTGGAATATCATATTCACGAATTGCGCTCAGTAACCCGCGCACTAAAAAATTATCGCGCACTGCGCCGTTCATATAAAATTTTTCGATCTTCACTCGCCGTGCAACATGAATTAATCCTTCTATATGGTCGCGGTCCGGATGGCTTAAGATTGCATAATCAATAGTGCGGTCAAAGTAGGGAAGTACTGCGCCAAGCTCTTGCATTATTGATGAGCCGGCACTGCCATCATTTAAAATATTTGTGCCATTCGGTGTGCGAATTAAAATGGCATCGCCCTGGCCAACATTCAAAATATAGATATGTAGCAAGCCATCCGGCTGTGCCTCCCAAATAAAATAGGCAAATGAGCTCGCAACGATAAGCAAAAAAGCAGCAAATTTTTCACGCATAACGGCTTGTATAGCATATTGAGATGAACAAAAGATGAACGCGAAACGTTCGCGCTCGCAAAAGGCCCTGTTCGGCGTAACCGAGCAGGGCCTCTCAAAAATTATTGTTGTCGCTTCTTTCTGCGTCTCGCCCAGCCCATCATCAGTGCCGTTAAACCTGCTGCGGCCATACCTGGCCCGGTTTCCGGAAGGTAGAAATTTGCAAAGGCGCCGTCACTCTCATTGCCGGTTAGATCGGTTGCGCTCAGACGAAAGCTATACCAGTTGCCTGGCTCCAAATCCCGCACCTCTACTTTGTCGGATGCAGAGCCAACCGATACGCTTGGACCAAAAACACGTGCATCTTCGCCTTCACCTTGATACAGCAGATAGTCGGCAAGATCACCCGCGCTGTTTACTGAATGATCCCAGCTTAATTCAACGACATTTTCCTCGGCTTCTTTTAATTTTGCCACTAAATTTGTCACATCTTCCGGCGGAATAAGGTCCTGTAATGTTGTCGGTGCATTTCCAGCTACCGTCCATGCATTAGCATTTACATCGATGAGATTGCCTGCAATATCTTTAAAGTTTTCGAGACGGATGTCATAGTCAACCGCGCGCTGAGCTTCTGTTGTTACAAAGACGATCTTTCCGTCGACGCTCGCGCTTACATTTTTTACCATGAGTTCTTGATCTCCGCGATCGCGAGGAAAGATAAATACCTCTTCGGTTGCGTTTGGCGGTATTACAACCGGCTCATCAAAATATACCGTAATGCGGTCATTGAAATCCGCTACTGCAGATGTAATGCGCGGGCCATCGGTATCTGCATTGTTGCCAGAATTCGATGGCGGCGGAGCAGTATCCGGTTCTGGCACTGCGGCGCCGGTAAATACTCCAGTATCTGCCGTTCCACTAATGAGTGGATTATCGTAATAGTCTTGGATTTCAATACCGACCGTCAATTCATATTCTGCTCCCTCTTGTTGTGGTGAGGTCATGAGCATAACGGTTGCACCAGTTTCATCATCCGCGTAGATTTCTGCCCGTTCAACAGCGAGCTGCGAATCATCCGCACTATTGCGGATTTGAAAAGCACTTTCGGGATTCTCTTGGGGCAGCCAAACTGGTTCAGAAAATTCTATCAAAACTGTGAGGCCATCTTCGGCACGAACATTTTTTACTTCGGGTGCTCTTCCATTATCTTCAATTGATGCATCCCGCTGACCGTTTATTTGAGGCGTCCCTTCGGCTTCGAGTGAATAGTTTAAACTCTCATTGCCTGCAGCATCAACGGCTGTTACTGCAAAGTAGTAGGTAGTTCCATTGGTGAGATTATCGACGACATACTCCGTAACATTGCTGGTGGTAATAACGGGAAGATTGTAGATATCTTCTGGATTTTGTACAGATTGTGTTCCACGGTAGATTTTATATGCGGTAACGCCTACGTTATCTTGGGCGGCGTCCCACATAACCCTTATCTGTCCGTCACCTTCAATGAGGCGCACATTATCGACGTCCGAAGGCTCGAGCGCATCAGTACCAGCATCTTGTGCATACAGAGCGGTGCTGCTTGTAAAAAGCGTCGTAGCGAGTGCGGTAAGAACAAGATATGATAAATATTTTTTCATGTTGGGGAATTAATGTATATCAAACCATTATATCTTCTTTTGAGAAAGATGCTCAACCAGGTGGTATTGCGTGAATCTTTATGTTCTGTGTAGTTATGGTTAGGAATATTATCTGCTACAATGCTTTTCAGCATATGAAAATTATTAAAAATCAGATTGAACATTTGATAGGTGAGGCACTTCGCCAAGAATTTCCAGATAAAGTTGGCAGTGAGATTCCTATTGATTATCCCACTGAAGCGATCCATGGCGATTACGCCTGTCCAATTGCTTTAAAGCTTGGCGGCAATCCTCGCGAAAATGCTCAGAAGCTTTTAGCTGCAATTCAAAAGCCCGACTGGCTGGAAAAAATAGAGATTGCCGGGCCGGGTTTTTTGAATTTTTATCTTGCGCCTCAATTTTTGAATGATTTTTTGCGCGAAATTATTCAGGCCGGCGAGCATTTTGGAGAGAGCGATGTCTTTGCCGGCAAGACTGTGGTAACAGATAGTTCGCATCCGAATGTGGCAAAGCCCATGGGCATTCACCATATTTTATCGACGATTATTGGAAATTCGCTTAATCGTATTTTTGCTGCAGCGGGATATAAGGTGGTGCGTGATAACTATTTGGGAGATTGGGGAACGCAGTTCGGAAAGTTGATATATGCGTATCGCGAGTGGGGCGATGAGGCGGCGGTGAAGAAAGATCCGATTCCGGAGTTACTTAAGCTCTATGTTAAATTTCACGATGAGGCGGAAAAGGATCCAAGTTTGGAAGATAGAGGACGCGCCGAATTTAAGAAATTAGAGGAGGGCGATGCTGAGAATCGTGAGCTTTGGCAGTGGGTTGTGGATTTGAGCAAGGCCGAGTTCGAAAAAATTTGGAGACGCTTGGATGTTGAGTTCGATGTGATTCATGGAGAGAGTTTTTATGAGGATAAGATGCAGCCGATTATTGAGGAAGGGATAGCAAAAGGAGTCTTTGTTGAAGGTGAGCGTGGTGCATTAATTGCACCATTACAAGATGAATCTATGCCGCCGGCGATAATTCGCAAGGCCGATGGTGCAACGCTCTACGCCACCCGCGATTTAGCCCGCATTAAGTACTGGGAAGATACGTGGCATCCTGATGTCATGGTGAATGTGGTTGATGTGGCGCAGGAACTATATTTTCGGCAGCTTGTCGAAGTTGCGCAGATGCTTGGTATTACCGATGCCCGGAATGAACATGTGCAGTTCGGCCGTATGAGTTTTCCGGAAAAAAAGATGAGTACGCGCAAGGGGAATATTATTTTGCTTGAAGAAGTTATAGACGAAGCGGTTGAGCGCGCGCGTGCAATTGTTGAAGAGAAGAATCCGAATTTGAGCGATGCTCAAAAAACCGCGGTTGCGGAGGCGGTTGGTATTGGTGCGTTGAAGTATGCTGTGCTGAGCCAAAACCGCACTACGAATGTTACCTTTACGTGGGATAAGGTGCTGGCATTAGACGGTAATAGCGCACCGTATTTGCAGTATGCACATGCACGTGCGAGTTCTATTTTGAGGAAGGCGGAAGAGGAGGATGCGGGATTTGCAGATACCGGTGCGGGACAACTCCAAGAGGCGGCTTCGTTAAATCTCGCCCGCTTGCTTCCAAAATTCCCGGAGGTGGTGGCGCGCGCGGCAGAATTTTTTGCACCGAACTATATCGCGACGTATTTGTTTGATGTCGCCCGCGCATTTAGCGCTTTTTATGCCGAGGTTCCCGTTTTGCAGGCAGAAGAGCCGGAGCGCACTGCGCGGCTGAATTTGGTAAAAGCGACCAAAATCGTTTTGGCTAATGGTTTGGGACTCCTTGGTGGAGTTCAAGCACCTGAAGAGATGTAATTACCCAAACGTAAAGGTAAACATTTGCAATCCCGGGGTTTGCGGAATGAGCGTGAGAATGTGCGCGCCAAAGCCTTCCGGATCTTTGATGATGGTATACAGCTGTTCTTCGCTCACCTTCATGTAGCTTTTGCCGTTTTCAAAGTAGATGTCGTCTCCCGCGACCGCTTCCGGAATGGGCTTGCCATCGCGCAGCACTTCAACCACAACTTCTTTGCCGTTTGCCCCCGCAGCCACAGTAAAAACATTGCTCGCGCCATAGAGAAAAACAACTTTAGCACGCTCAGAATCATTTTGCGCATACTCTTCTTGGATATCCCATGCGCCAACAAGATAGAGCCGGTTGGTTTCGGGATTTTCTACGGCCTCGTTAATCTGCTTGCCCACTTGGCCGCGGCGGCCGTTTGTCAGTAATTCATTTCGCAGCGCACCAAAATAGACTTCTGGGCTGCCAACTTGTCCTGATTTTTTCTGCTCTGCGGTCAGCTCCATTTCTATATCTCCGCTCTCGCCCAGCCGTGTCATCCGCTCTTTTAGAAGTTCCTGTATTTTCCGTTCGGTCTCTTCGTACGCGCCTTCGCCAATGTGGTCGTAGACAATAAAGCCGTCAATATCGATGAGATATTTGCGCGGCCAGTAGCGGTTTTTGTAGGCACGCCATGTTTTATAGTCGTTATCTTGCACCACCGGATACTCGATCTCAAACTTCTCCACAGCGCGCACTACATTTTCATATTTTTTTTCAAAGTCGAATTCCGGGGTATGCACGCCGATAATTTCCAGCCCTTTATCGCGGTATTTGTCGTACCAGCTGTTTAAAAAGGGAGTTGTACGTTGGCAGTTGATGCAGCTATACGTCCAGAAATCGACAAGAATAACTTTTTTGCCGACAAGCTCTCCAAGGGTAATTCCATCGGTATTAATAAAGCCATTCGGTTCAACGAGCTCTTTTGCCCGCTCATATTTTGTATCTTTTGCCTTGGAGCCACTATTACCCAGCTCGACAACTTGTTCATCAGAAAGACCGTCATCTTTTGGTGCGGCGCTTTTACTTTGAACATAAAAAATCGTTCCGCCGATCGCGATAATTACAATTCCTAAAAGGATTTTTCGTACAGTATCATTCATAGTGATTCTTCAGTCCCGCTCGTATCGAGCAGGAGATTATTCACAAAGTCAAAATTAGCCACGAGGCTTAATTTTTGTGTGAAGGCAAGGATGCCGAGTACGATTAAAATTACACCAAAAATCATGCGGACATATTTGAGCCAGCTTACCGATGCTTTAATCCACGCAGATGCTTGTGCGGTAAAGAGCCCGACGATGAGAAATGGTACGCCGAGCCCGATTGAGTAACTGAGCAAGAGTGAGAATGCAGAGCCCGGGGAGGTTGCCGCTAATCCTAAAATGGCACCAAGTACTGCGCCGACACATGGGGTCCAGCCGGCTGCAAATGCCGCACCAAAAAAGAATGAGGTGAGATATTGTGAGCCGAAGCGTTTTTTTACTTCGACTTTATGCTCTTGTTCCAGGAATTTAATTTTAATGAGCCCGGTGAGATAGAGACCAAAGAAAATTATTATAAGTCCCCCAATGCGTGCCAGCCATGCTTGTGCCTCGTATGCGACCGACTCTAGTACGGTATTTAACAATACTCCCAGCAGTGCAAAAATTACCGAAAATCCTAAAACAAAGAAGAGTGAATTTAAAAAGATGCGCATTCGTTTGCCTGTTGATTCGCCAACGGAAGTTCCGGCGAGATATGTTAAGAATCCCGGGATAATGGGAAGCACACAAGGCGAAAGAAACGAGACGATACCTGCTATAAAGGCGATACCGATATTAAGATTGTCCATGAAAATTAAGATTGAGGAATATTTTGCAGCAACAGCATAGCATAGAGATGCGCTATAGGAAAAAGCGCCCCGCCAACGGCGGGGCGCTTAAATTCCTGCTTCCTGTATTCTTGTTTTCTGTCTCTACTACTGTCGCTTCATGTTTCCCTCAACAATATGATCGGCTGGCGCCGGATCATCATCATCTGGTTCGAGGGTCAGCACATACATTGTGTGGTCGGTAAGATCGTCAGCAGAGCTATACACATTTGTATAGACGCCATTGATTCTGTCTACGCGACCAGTGCTCACAAAGTGAAATGGCGATTTGCGCACAACCCAGCCTTCATAGAAAAAACCTGAGTCGAGTGCAGGAAGATTGTCGAATGTAGCTAGCAATTTGTATTCTCCATTTTCAAATGTAGCTTGTGCCATGCCTTCTGCATTGCCTCCAGAAACATCTTTGAGCTTCCCTGCATACATATATTGCATTTCATCGCTCATCATCATCTTTCTTTCGCTGTCAGTTACTTCTTTCATCATCGTATCTTCTGATGGCGCATTTTCGGTCATGGATTGTTGTACATCGACATTGCATGCAGCAAGTGCAGAAACGATGCCGAGTACGAGTAGAATCTTCCGCATAGTAATAACATTAGAGGATACTGAAATACGGCTTATTTTTCTTCCATCATAGCTTCACCGTCTTTCTCTTCCATCATAGCTTCACCGTCCTTCTTTTCCATCATAGCGCTGCCGTCCTTCTCTTCCATCATAGCTTCACCGTCCTTCTTTTCCATCATAGCGCTGCCGTCCTTCTCTTCCATCATAGCGTCAACATCCTCAACGGGAGCTTGGCTGCAAGCGGCTAGAAGTAGAGCGGCACCCAAGGTAATTCCGAGTGTGCGAAGAATTTTTTGCATAGCAAAAAGGGGTTAAAAATAGGAGCTTTAGTATAACTGATAACTAAATTTTGACAAAAAAAAACTTTAGATCAGCGATTGACGAAGGCCCGTATCTTCTTGTGTCCTAGTATTATGTTTAGTGCTAAGGCACCTGCTCCTTCGGTATATGTAAAGCGCCAGGCAAGTGCAGTATTTGGTCTTCCATCGACAATTAAACTGAGTATTCGGCCTAAACAGAGGCCTGTTATTATAACCGTCAAAATGATAATACCCATATGGCTATTTTTTATTGCCATCCAGAAGAGTAATCCACTTATTCCTAAATGAAGCCCTCCATATACAGCCCGCATCTCATTGAATGCATCGGTACTCTCAAGTGAGATTGCAAGCGGCGCTAAGAGCTTTTGCGGATCGATAATTCCTTGAATACCTACAAATAAAAATATAACTGCCGCAACAATCAGTACAATTTTTTCAAATCGGGCCATGTTGCTTACTCAAAGATGAATGGTGCCGTTTGTGAAACTTCTCCACCGCCAACTTTGTCGTAGACAGTAAGCATCATAGTATAGGTGCCGAGTGGAAGAGCGGCGTTACTATGGAATGTGCCATAGGGTGTATCGGCAATACCTTGCTCGAGCTGAGTAATACCGGTTTCTTCCAAAATATTTTTTTGCTCGAAAATAATCTCGCCGGCATCATTTTCAATTTCAAGATCCATTTCTAAATGATGCTTCCCCTCGTCGTCTGCCTTAAATGGGCCGACATTTTGTAGGATAAGATGCACCTGATCGCCGGGTTTATAGACATTTGTTTCTGTTGCCTCGATTTGCCCGTCTGCTGTAGTTCGTCCAAATGTATAACCTTCGAAGGTAAGTCCGCCACTTTGAGTAGCGCTTGGCTGAGGTGCGCCGCAACCGCTTAATACAAATATTGCAACAATGAAAGCGAGGCCGAATGTTTTTGTTCTTAACATATTATTTTGGAGTTATTAATATACTTACTATAACGGATTATCGCATCGATTCATAATCAGATATTTTTTGCAGCCTGCGATTGTGGCGCTCCTCGGTAGGCCCTTGGCTTTCTAGCCAAAGAGTAATTATTTTTTGCGCCTGCGCCGGATCTACAAATCTGCCGCCGAGTGAAAGTATATTGGCATTATTGTGTTCGCGCGAGAGCGTTACGATCTCGGTCGGGCCGCCGTAATAGAGCGCCGCCCGAACTCCTTTTACTTTATTTGCTGCAATTGCCTCGCCTTGGCCGGAACCGCCAAAGACAATGCCGCGCGCACTGCTATCGGCTGCGACTTTTTCGGCAGTTGGAATAATAAAATCCGGATAATCATCTTGCGAATCGTTGGTATGAGCTCCTATATCGATTACTTCGTGGCCTTTATCTTCTAAGTATTGTTTTACCGATTCTTTCAGTTCAAATCCTGCGTGATCGCTGCCCAAATATATTTTCATATACCCATTAAATCACTATCATGGTGTTATGAGAACACGATTTGTAGAAATTGATGTTTTGCGTGCGCTTGCGATTGTCGCGATGATTATTTTCCACCTTGTCTTTGATTTGGATTTATTTGATGTGATCGAGATTGATATGCAGCAGACCTTTTGGCAGGGGCTGGCACTTTTTGTACAGATAATTTTTATTGTGACCACCGGCATTACGCTGGTAATAGCGAGTGAGCGTGGATTGAGGCCGCGCATTGTTCATGCGGCAAAGATTTTTGCATTTGGTATGATTATTACACTGGTAACTTCTTTACTCTTTCCGGAGCGTGCCGTTGTATTTGGAATTTTGCACTTTATGGGGGTGGCAATTGTTTTGGCACTGCCTCTGTTGCGATTTAGTATGTGGAATGCGCTTTTAGGAGCAGCAATTATTTTGGCAACGCCCTGGCTGGCGCCACTCATACAAATTGATGCGTCGGGCCAGCCGCTTGATTATTTTCCGTTAGCACCTTGGTTTGGAGTTTTTTTAATCGGGGTGGCGATTGGTGGAGCGTGGTATGCGAAACGTGCGCCCGGCAATATACCGGGACGCGGTAGTGAAATTGCTTCTTCAATTGCCCGCCACTCGCTCGCTATTTATCTTCTGCATCAACCGATCCTTGTTGCTTTGATTCAAATTGCAAAGCGCATGAGTTAATGCAGTAGCGCATGCCTCCCTTGTCTTGCGGTCCGTCATCAAAAACATGTCCTAAATGAGAGCCGCAATTTCTGCAGCGTACTTCTGTACGAACCATGCCGTGGCTTGTATCTTCGAGTAGTTCGATATTTTCTTCATTTTTAGGATTAGCAAAACTTGGCCAGCCCGAGCCTGAATCGAACTTTGTATCGGAAGAAAAAAGTTCGGCATTACAGGCGCCGCACCGGTAGCTGCCACTCTCTTTATTTTGGTAAAGTTTGCCCGAAAATGGCGGTTCTGTCCCGGCTTCCCTCAAAATACGATACTGCTCAGGCGAGAGTTTTTCTCTCCAGTAAGCATCATCTTTATCGCGCATATCGTCTGTCATAGTCAGTAGGTATTCTAGCGTTTTTTCTTCTTTTGTGGGAGTGATTTTGTATATGATAGAGAGCGATCAACCCATTTTTTTAATGCGGCTTTTGTGGAGATTGCCTCTTGCTCTACATAGAGAAATCCTTTCATGGGCCGGCCGGTAAAGTCCATCGGGCGTACGCCTTTGGTGCTGAGTAATTTTTCGGCATCTTCAGGCGCAACACGTGCAACAAGTACGTCATTCAGCACCCCGACGCTCATCTTTCCGTCCAGCAAAAAAGCTATGCCGCCAAACATTTTGCGCTCTTCAATATGCGTGGTTGGGGGTAAGACTTCTCGAATTTGTTCTGCAATTTTTTTGTCGTATGCCATGTTGGGAATTATATTTTTGATTACTCCGCATCCGAATTTTCTTCGTACAAACCAAAAATATTTCCTTCTGGATCCGTACAGTATGCCAGCCAGGCAAGGCCTGGAATTGCCATTTTGGGTACAGTAACTTTTCCCCCGGCTGCAATAACTTTTGTAATATGTTCATCGACATTCTCGACTTGAATAGTCGAAACAAACGAAGTAACCGGCTCGCCACCCTTTGGAGCAGCTCCTTGCCGGCCCACAATCCCGCCATTTATGCCTGGTTCTTTGCTGCCTTCCGGAGCCGTCATAATCATCCAATATTCCATATTCGGATTCTCCCATTTTTTTATCTCCCACTGAAAAACATCGCTATAAAATTTCGCGATTTTTTCTGTATTCGCGGCATGAATTTCGAAATGTACTACTCGGTTAAACATATATAGGGGACGCCTATACGTATAAAAGTATGACGTTAATGTATAGGCGCATGTACCGGTGCATCTTTTATGCGGAATTTATTCATTGTTCTCGAAATCCAAATGTATCCTATCCCCGATGCAATAACATTACCGGCAATGATTGAGAGCCAGATTGAGATGATTGGGAAATTAAAAATCTGTGTCAGAACATAGCTAAGTGGAAGGGCAATTCCTGCGAATTTGAGTAATAAAATCCAAAATCCCGGCCATGAGCGTCCGATCGCCTGGAATGCATTTGCTTCTATGAGCATGGCAGCGAGAAAGCCATAGCTAAGGGCTACGGTCCACATATACAGTCGCGCATATTGTGTTACAATCGGATCTTCGGTGAAGATATTGATGATATTTGTGGCAAAGAGTGCGGCAAATACGCCGAGTCCGGCGGCACAGAGAAATCCATATTTCAGTGCCTTATGAAAAGCTTCTTTTGCCCGCTCAATATTTCCTGCACCAATATTTTGTCCGATCATCGCCATAGCACCGAAGCCAAATCCTGCCGCCGGCAGAAAGGCGAAAAATTCGATTCTAAATCCTAAGCTGAATGCGATTGCACCGGGTTCCAAAAAGCTGAGCGTTGTAATAAAGGTGAGTGCAGCAAGGCCGAGCGGAAATATAACTTGTGTGAATGCCGCCGGAATGCCTATGTTGAGAACTTTCTTTACCGATTGCCATTTAAAGCTGAGATTGCGAAAGTGAAAGCGGACTTTGCGGTGCTTACTAGATAGCGAGCGAAGCGCAATGACGATAAAAATTGCTTGAGAAATAAGTGTGGAGACCGCTGCGCCGGAAATTCCTAAGCGTGGAAATCCCAGCCAGCCGAAGATTAAGAGCGGATCGATGATCGTATTAATGAGCGTTGAGACCGCAAAGAGTTTTGTTAAGCCGAATGTATCGCCCTGTGCATTAAAGGCGAACATGATGGTGATGAGAATGAAAAATAAGAGCGAGCCACCGGCGGTAATGGTGAAATATTCGAGTGCCGGTTCAAAAATTAAACCATTTGCACCGGATGCAATAAGGAGTTCCCTGCGGAATATAATGGCAATTGTTCCGAATATAACGCCCGCGATTGCGGCAAGCACAAATGACTGACCGAGTACGCGTTCTGCCTCTTGTTGATCTTTTGCGCCAATGTGCATCGACATAATGACGCCGGAGCCGACGGTTATGCCAAAACCTACCGAAATCATTACGAACAATGTAATTTGTGAAATGCTCACCGCCGCAATAGCCTCGGCCGATAATTTGCTGACCCAAAATGCATCAACTAAATTATAGAGCGTGTAGAAAAAGACCGAAAGCATCATCGGCCACGCCAGCGACCAAAGCTCTTTTCTAATCGAGCCCTTTGTTAAATCTTGTCCTTCCATATTTTTTGTTTAAGAAATAGTACCAAAGTATTTTGTAGTTATTTTCAGGGAGCGTCAATTCTATTTGATGTGGATTGCATAATGCTGGCGGAGAGAGGGGGATTCGAACCCCCGATACCCTTGCGGGTATAGTGCTTTTCGAGAGCACCCCATTCAACCGCTCTGGCATCTCTCCCTTTTTATAGGCTTCGGCTCATTCAGTCGGCGCTTCCCCGCGTACGCGGGGATCCGCGCCTCCCTCATTTCGCCTATGCGCTCGGCTCGTAGCCTCGCAGAGAGTTTATAATATTTAAAGATCTAATACGAGAATGCGAGAATAATGGTATATAATTCAGATTGTGCAAGAGATGCTCTCATGTGAGAAAAAAGATTCAGCGCCAGAAGGTTTTGTGCTTCTTCCGGCAGGACCGGAACTTTTTGACGATTTAGATGCGACAATAGATGCTGCAAAGCAGTATGTGATTCTGAAATCTTTTTTGTGGCGGAATGATGCAGCTGGGCAACGTATGGCGCGCTCCTTGTACGCTGCTGCCGAACGAGGTTGCAAAATACTGATTTTAAAAGACCGTATTGGTGCATTTTTTGAATTCGCCGAAGGAAATGGGCAAAGTTTTTTTCACGATACACCACAAGACGATCCTCTATTTGATAGCCATTCATTACAGACGGTGTATGCTCAGGCGCGGGCCGTAGGGCGCTTTTATAAAAATTCTCCCGGCACTGCCGTTCCTAATCCGTTGCGCAACGATTTTATTGAGCATCCAAATATTACAGTTATTGATGATTTCAAGTTGTATGATCATTCAAAAGTAATAATTGTCGATGGCCAAACCGCTTACCTTGGAGGTGTAGGGTTTGGAGAAGAATTTATGGAGCCGCAAAATCACTGGATAGATTTTATGTTAAAGATTTCTGGTCCAGTACAGTGTGCTGAATTTATTCGTGTTGTTGGAGGTTTGCCGTCGTACCACCAGGATACTGATACGGAATTTTATAGTGGAGAAATGAACGGGCATCTGCTCAAATTTATAGCTGGTGCAGAGGAGCAGCTTGATATCGAAATGGCATTTCTAGGGAATCCTCAATTTATTGATGCAATTGCAAAACGAGTTGCTGCTGGTGTACGTACGCAAATCTATATGCCGGCAACGGCATCGAGTCACAACTTTCGCAATCTTCATTTTATTCGAAAATTGATGGATGAAACTGCAGACCGGCGCGAATTGCTTTCTGTTCATACTTTGCCGAAAATGGTTCATACGAAATTATTGATGCGTGATTCACGAGAGGTTTTTTTTGGCTCTGCAAATTTATCTTCCGATTCGAATGTATTGTATGAAACAAATATGAGATCAGCTTCTGTGGATTTATTTGCGGCTTTTCAGAAGGCTCTTGCAGAACATCATGCAGTCTCAGCACATATGGAGTCGCCACCAAAGTGGCGTGATTTCTTAGTACGATGGAGCTGTGAATATTTTGCTGTAAAAAATCAAAAGCTTGCCATGCGTTTGCGCAGAAAGCAGGTAGAAAAAATACGGAGAGCGTGCCAGCAAGAAATTTGTTTACTCCTCAATCTTCCATGCCGGATTCCAGGCCACCTCCCATAAATGGCCGTCTGGATCTTGAAAGTAGCCCGCATAGCCACCCCAAAAAGTATCTTCGGCGGGTTTGGTAATTGTTGCCCCGGCGTCTTGAGCTTCTTGCATTACCGTGTTCACTTTATCTTTGCCGGATACATTGTGGGCGATGGTGAATTCGGTTGCGCTTGCCGGTCCACGCTCTATTTTTGCATCGTGTGCGATATTTTTGCGCTCAAAAAGACCAAGCTTTAAGCCATGTTGTAAGTCAAAGAAGACAACACCCCCGTGTTCAAACTCGGTACCAACAATGCCCTCGGTTTTTAATCCCAATCCATCTCTATAAAATCTGAGCGACCGTTCTAAATCATCGACGCCCAAAGTAATGAGGCTGATTCGCGCTTTCATAAATAATTTCGTTATGCATCTACTGCTACTTTAAAGCCTCCGAATGCCATGCGCTTCATATCAAACGGCATCGGCATATCTTTCATATCGGCATATTTTTTATCCATCTCTGCCATCACTTTTTTATTGACGCTATCGCGATGTGCCCGCGATTTGTAGGTAATGTACGAAAACCACACGGTCTCATTTTTTTTTGCATTCGTCATTTTTGGAAAATTCAGCGCCGGCATGCCTCCCATATCTGGATGCAAATCGTCGCCCATGCACTCTTTATAATCAAGCGCACCGTATTTTTTCCAGATTTTTGCCGCTTCTTTGGCCATTTTTTTGTATGCCGCAACTTTTGTCTTTGGCACAACCAATACAAATCCATCAACGTATTTTGCTGTAGCTGTTTTAGCCATGTATTTTTAGATTATTAATTAGATACAGATTAGAATATCAAAAATACTATACATACGAAAGTTCTCTTCCAAGACATGAGTAGTGTTCGTTAAGTGCATCTAAGGCTGTCATCTCTTCATCACTTAATTCAAAGTCAAAGACGTCGATATCTTCGTGCAAATGTTCCTTTTGATTTGCTTTTGGCAAAGGCACTGTGCCTAATTGTAAGTTCCAGCGAATGAAGATTTGAGCTGGTGTTTTCTCGTGTCTTTCGGCAATTTCTTGAATGTTGCTGTCGTCGAGGCGCTCTGTTCGTGTAAGCGGACTATAGGCTTGAATAACTATGTCGTTTTTTTCGGCATATCTCAGCATCTCTTTGCTATGTCCAAATGGAGACCATTCAATCTGATTCGCAACCGGAACTACTCCGGTTGCTCCAATTAAATCCTCAATTAATTCAATGGAATAATTGCTTACGCCTATATCTTTGGTGAGGCCATCCTGTTGAGCACGGATGAGGCCTTTCCATAGTTGTATGCCTGCTCCATTTCGGGGCGGACGATGAATGAGCATAAGATCGACATAGTTTTGTTGAAGTTCTTCGAGATTTTTTCGCGTTGCTGCATAGGCATCGTCATCTTCTTCGACCTTCGATATTAAATAAAAACTATCGCGCTCCACAGTGCTTTGTTTTATGCCTTGCCCAATGCCCGGTTGCGTGCCGTAATCGCCCGAGGTATCGATCATGGGGTATCCCAGCGCCAAAGCTTCTTCAATTATTTCGGCAGTATCTTTTGTGAGTTGCCAGGTTCCAAGTCCAATAATCGGCATGGAATTACCGGTGCGGAGCTGTATGCGTGATTGTAAATTCATATTCAAAAGACGCATTCCCTCACGTAAATCCATCATCTTTTTTCCTCCGGCTGCCACGCTTCAAAGGGCTGCAATATTCCACTGGCGGAGGGAGAGGGATTCGAACCCTCGGGACCCTTGCGGGCCCAACAGTTTTCAAGACTGCCGCATTCGACCGCTCTGCCATCCCTCCGAGGGCGGAGGATACATGAAATAGGCAGGGTGCGCTAGGTTTTGAAAAGCAACTTTATAAGTGTACAATATTCTCAATTTATGCAAGATAAGCACCGGCTCATAATTGCGCTCGCGGTTTCGTATCTTAGTGGTCTTATTGGGTCGCTCTATACGAATCCATCAACCCTGTGGTATCAAGAGTTATTGAAGCCGTGGTTTCAAGTGCCGGGCTGGTTTTTTGGACCGGTGTGGTTTGTGCTGTATGGATTAATTGGTTATGCGGTGTATTTAGTTTGGAAAAATACGGATGTCCGGGAGCGAACGCGTGCGCTTACTCTCTTTGGATTTCATCTTTTTGTAAGCGTGGTATGGACCTATTTATTTTGGCAGTTGCAGAACACATATTTTGCCTATATCGCAATTCTGCTGCTCTGGCTGACGCTTATAATTAGCATGCAAATGTTTTGGAATTTGAATAAGCGCGCCTTTTATTTGCTGCTGCCCTATCTAGCGTGGCTAAGTTATGCGTGTATGCTGAACTACGCTATTTGGCAGTTAAATCTTTAAAGCATGCTGGTCAAGATCGATTCTTCTTGGAGAGAACAATTATCAGAGCAGTTCGAAAAAGAGTATTTTGCGAAACTTGCCGCGTTTGTTCGCGGAGAGTATATGACGAAATCGATCTATCCTCCTCCGGATAAAATTTTTCGTGCTTTTGATTTGTGCCCATTCGATAAGGTTAAAGTAGTGATACTCGGGCAAGATCCATATCATGGAAAAGGTCAGGCCAATGGATTATGTTTTGCAGTCGGAGCCGGAGTGGATTTACCTCCCTCGCTTCAAAATATATACAAAGAAATCGCCGACGACATTGGTGTAGCAATGAAACCAAAGGGAGATTTAGAAAATTGGGCAACGCAAGGAGTCTTGCTCTTAAACGCGACATTAACGGTAGAGGCTCATAAGGCGGGATCGCATCAGGGGAAGGGTTGGGAAGATTTTACCGACGCCTGTGTTGAGGCTCTTTCAAGACAAAAAACAGGATTGGTTTTTATCTTATGGGGTCGATATGCTCAGGAAAAAGGCAAGATGATCGATAGAGAAAAGCATTTGGTTTTAACTTCCGCCCACCCTTCACCGTTTTCTGCATATAACGGATTTTTCGGATGCAAGCATTTTAGCCAGACGAATGATTATTTAAGAAAAATCGGGAAGGAGCCGATTAATTGGGGGAATTGATAAGATTTGGGGCGCATCATTCAGGTGCATCAAGATGATCTTGAATCAACTTTGCGAGTCCTTCTCCGGTGTGTACAAGGTTCGGAGTTTGCAGCAGATCTTCAATCTCGGTTGTTACTTGTTGTCCGGTTACTGTTTGCACCAAAAGAATCGCTCTGCTGCAATTTGCCCGTACAACTTCTTCCCGCGTAAAACGAACAGCTTCTCCAGTTTCCGGATCAATTACCTTAACACCTTCATCTTCAAGCTCAGGAATTGTTTGACCTTTATATGTGAGTGGTTCTATCTCTGGACGCATGTCAGTAGATTGCCGCAAGATAGCAGCCTTCGCAATAGATCTTCTGTTCGGGCCGGCCTGACTGGTATGCGCTCGTGATGCTCTTGTTACATTTTCCGCACGTGCGTTCCCCAAGCTGCCGCGGCGTGCGTAGTTGCATGCGTGCCGCATGGCGGCACAGGTCGCACTTGCGCGGAATCGGCAGATTTTTATTTTTGTAAAAGCGCAGCTCTTGAGAGATAACCTTATAATTTTTGTTGCAATCTTCACAGGCGAGGATTTCATTGGTGATCATTGCTGGAACGTCTGCAATCGCATCGGGAATTTCACATGTTTGAGCTTGATACTCGCGCGCATCTTTATCGCGCCAGGTATAGCCGCGTGCTTCTGTTTCATCCTTCTTAAGAGGAAAGTACTCCTGCGCAACAGTCTCGTTATATGCAAACTGTGCTCGCTCTGCCGGGAAAAACTCTCCCCATTCGCCGCTCTTTTTCATGTGTTCGATAATTTTCGTGCGCAGTTTTTCATACTCCTCCTTTGTATACTGCTTATTTAAAATGCAGTACTTCTTTTTGTTTAATCCCACACAGCCAAAGCAGTCGCTCGAGCTGTTGCACATCTCGCAATAAAAGCAGCTGGTACAGTAGTGGCTCGCCACGCAAAATGCCGAATAGCGCATCTGCAAGGTGCTGATGCACTCGTATGCAACTTCTGGATGATAGAGTGAGTAATTTAAATCTTGGCATGTCTTTGCATCCAGAACATCGTAGAGATATTTACAGTCTTCACTGTTGACCACATTGAAGCTGTCTGTCACATTTTTGCAATTTTTCAGATTATTGCCGCTCGAATTTTCGCAGTTTGTGATGTAAGCATCGCGGTGAATTGCATGTTGAGCGCGGAACTCATTCCACCCCTTGCGCGCCCGCTCTAAGCCGGAGTGCGTATCCAGCTTCATCGCCTTTAATTTTTCAAAGTACTCTTCTTTAGAATACGGTTTGTTATCGATGTAGTACTGTTTATTCCGCAGCCCGTAGCTAAAGAGACAGTTGTTGCAGCCCTTCATGTCGTAGCAAAAGAGCAGATCGGTGCTGTCGTCGCAGTACATGCAGAAGCTGCAGTTGTATGCATTATGACAGTTGATGCACTCGTAGCAGAGTGTCGATTTTTAGACAAATGTACAGTCGACACTGTCTTTGCAGTACTTAATGAACAGATTGTAGAAGCAGTCTTCGTTGCCTTCGCCGGCAATATCAAAGTAACAATTTTTGTCGTCCCCGCAGTAGTTGCAGTAGTCACTGTTTTCGCAGTTGACGATATCCATGCTCAGGCGCGGCACCTCGCGCTGCAGTTCGGCAAACTGTTCAAAAAACGGTCGATTAAAATCAAAGTCGCGGCCGTAGTCCATAGGATCCCAGTCGTCGCTGTACCACTCACTTGGCGTGTAGATTTTAAACTGCGTATCCGGTGGATACATCGAGATAATTGGCGAGCCGCTCTTGGCCGATTTCGCCCTATAAAAAGTCCGGTCATTCCGCCACGCCAGCCTGCACTGATTGCGGCACTGGGGGCAAAGTGTTGGATCTGTTACTCCGAGCTGGTCGTAGAGGGCGCGGTCTTCCGGTGCGATTTGGAAGTCTGTTGTGCATTGAGTGCAAATTTTCATGAGTATGAATGTTAAAAGTACTCAAATGGTAAAATCTTTTTTAAGAGTGGTAAATAGCACCACGTGGTGATTGTTGACACCACTCATATGATGCGGCATTATGGGCTCATATGTTTGCTTCTGTTTTTCAGGAAATCGGGCTTTCTCCAAATGAGGCTAAAATCTATGAGGCGCTTTTACAGGTTGGGGTGGCCAGCGTCAGCACCATTTCGATCAAATCGAATATTCACCGCCGCAATATCTACGATGCGATAAATCGTCTTATTGAAAAAGGCCTTGTGTTTCAAATTATGGGACAGGGTGAGAATCTTTTTAAGCCGGTTGATCCTGCAAAGCTTATGGAGCTTGTCGACGAAAAGCGCGCACTTCTCGACAGCGCTATGCCTAATCTGGAAAAGCTCTACAAAAAGAAGCCGCACGACGAAGCCGCCTATATTTATAAGGGCGTAGAGGGATTTAAAAACTACCTGCGCGACATTTTAAGTGTACAAGAGGATGTTTGCTTTATTGGTGCCAAAGGCGCGTGGTTCGATCCGCGGCTTACTTCTTTTTTGGACCGCTTTCTTGTAGATGCAAAAAAACGCGGTGTGAAGTATCGTCATATTTTTGACGCAGAAGTTAAAACACACGCAAAACATGTCCCGCGCTCGGTAGGGCGTCCATATAAATTTTTGCCAAAAAAATATTCGACTCCCTCAATGGTCGATATCTTTGGCGATCATGTGGTCTCTTTTACTGGCGCGGGCCTCTGCCAAATTAGCGACGACATCACCATCTTCGTGATCATCAGCCGCCCCATGGCCGACAGCTACCGCACATGGTTTCAGTTTATGTGGGATATGTGCCCGGAATATAAAGCGTAATTTTTATCGATACACCGCCGGCTTTCGTACAGGCACTGGTTTCTTCGGTTGAACTTTTAAGCAATCTCGTCGTGCATCGATGAGCGGTGTTTTTTCGCCGGTAGCCGGATCTACTCCATCAAGTTTTGTTTCAACTGACAGAACAGCACTGCTCCACTTGCTTGAAAATTGATCAACATTAACGCTGCCTATAAATCCTTTTCCCGTGATGCGGATGGCACCGGTTTCTCTATCTTCCTTGAAGTTCTGAGCATTATCCATAAGCATATTTTCAATTTCCATCTGTAATGAAGCGCACGATGGCATTGGCTCTTTTTGTGCACGCTCGAGTACATCGATAAGCCGATCTCTCACTTCACGCGAGACTCCCGGATATTCGTACGGCCTTGTATTTGCCGACACGGTAGAACAGCCGGCAATTGCTGCTGCTAAGGCGGGGATAGCATTTCTAAAATTTAGAGACATGGAGGTGATGTAGTAAATAAATTAGTGGGTTACTCTATATATAGAATTCCAATCCGTCAAGTTTCCAAGGGTTCTTTAGGAGAGGCATCCCAAATAGCATTTTTCACAGTAAATTTGCTCAGGCCGCTCTGGTGCGTACGGCGATTGCAGTTCAGTGTTGCATTTTGTGCACTGTCTCTGCCAGAGTTTTTTGGGATTTGTAAGGGCCAAGCGGTCGAGTGCGCGTTGGCGCCACTCGCGTCGGGGCAGGGGAATATTCATTTTTTTATAAAAGTTTAATTCTTGTTCGATGATACGGTAGGGTTTGTTGCTTGCCTCGCAAATGAGCGTTTGTTCCAAAATAGAGTTGTCTATGTCGTGGATATTGTTCGGAATAGCCGTGCTTGTTGCGCGCTCTTCGCGGCTGGCGTCATCCTCCCATCTCCATCCTTGTGCAAGCGCTTCTTCCTTTTTGAGAGGATAGTACACACTCGCAACTGAATTGTTGTATGGAAAAGTTGATAAACTTTTTGGCAAAAACTGACCCCACTCGCCCGTACTTTTCATATGTTCGATAATGCGCGGCACCAATTCTTCCCACTCACTCTTCGTATACTGCTTGTTCAAAATACAGTACGATTTATTTTTTAATCCCACACAGCCAAAGAGATAATGCGAGCCGGTTGGGGTTAGGTCGCAGTAGGTAACATTGTCTGAATTTACGGTCATATATGAGTATCGTACATTGTATGCTGTATCGGTTGAGATGTTATTGAAGACTAGCTCGCTCGATTCACCCACATATTCACTGTTATAGCAGTCCTTAATATTCAGTCCCATGAAGACGCGGCGGCAATCCTCTCCGCCAAAAACTTCGTAACATTCGGTACAGTTTTTTGTGTGAGAGAGGAGATCTCCGGTCGAGTTTTCGCTCTGCAAGATGCGCGCGTATTTTACTATGCGCTCTTGCCGCTTCTTTTTGAATTCTTCCCAAAGTTGCTGCTGCGTTGTATAGCTTCCATTCATCAGCTCTGCTTTGCGCCGAAAATATTCCTCTTTTGTATACTGTTTATTCTCAATCACATACTGACGGTTTCGTAGATTAAAGCTCATAATGCAGTCCTTCGAGCCGATGCAGTCTTCGATGAAGTAACAGTCGGTGCAGCTCTTTGAATTGAATGCGAACTGGCAGCCGTAGCAGTTCTCTAAAAATGCCGAGAAGTAGCAGAGCTCGCATTTTATCGTCCAGTCGCAGTCAACGCAGTCCACGCTTTCCATAGGCAGAATCCCGTACAAACAGTCTTCGTTGCGGTCGCCGCCCACAATTAAATAGGAGTTTTTGTTGTAGACGCAGGAGTTGCAGTACTCGCTATTTGTTGAGCCTATGTTTACAAGTGCTACCCGCGGCACACGCTTCTGTATTTCTGCGAACTGCTCAAAAAATGGGCGACTAAAATCATACGGCTGGCCAAATTCCAGGGGATCCCATGCATCACTCATCCAGTATTCGCGTTCATACACTTTGTACGGCGCATCATTCGCATACATCGAGATAATTGTTTTTTCGGTGCCGTCGCACCTACGTTTGTGCAAAAAACGGTCGTTTCGAAAACTTAATCGCCACTGCTGTTGATGAGGAAAACATACATTCCAAACCGGCGCGGCGAATTTTGCATACGATGCAATATCTTCGTCGCTTAATGTGAATTCATGCCCTCCAATGGAACATAATAAATTCATGGCACCTTATTATACCAATATGGTAATCTGTTCGAAGTATGAAAAAAATAATTCGCTTTGTTTGTTTGCTGCTGGTTGTTGTTTTTCTTTTTGCGGCCTGTAATGCCGATACCGAAAAAGATATATCTGCTGCCGATGATGCTGTACAGCTGGCCGAAGGCGCTTGGGGGAATCTGACATGTTACGAGTATATTGATGCGCGACGCGAAACGCTCGAACGCGAGCGCGGTATTGAGCAGATATTGCGAACATATCGTGAGCGTGCACGTAATAAAGATGCAGATTTTTTTGCTTTTAATCAAAAAACACAACAGCAGCTTTTTACAACGTATCAAGGTATTGAGCGTGCTTTGCATATAGAGATGCAGCGTTGCCTTGGCGCCCAGCTTCGTCCTCAATAATAATAGCCCCTCGTACGTTTGTACGAGGGGCTATTAGCCTGAACGTTACATCACTTTTTACCGGTGATGTTTGGCATGCCGCCGGTTACGGCGCTTGCTTTGTGAGACATAAAAGCAGGTCGCTGCAGTGAGAATAACAAGTACTGCAGCCGCGACTTCAGGTTCAGCACGCTTCGCCAATAATTTATGCGGCGATGTTACGGTATCACCTGGCTCGCGCGCAGCAACTAATGTGAATTTTGAGAGACTTGAGAGCTTACCGACACATGTATTTGTTGCAATATCACAAGTGGTAGGCAGCGGTGTACAGTTTTGAGAGTTTTTCTTAAAGCTGCAAACTTTAATAGTTCTTACCCACTCAGCCTCGGTGGTATCGGACGGAATGTCGCTGTCGGCATAGGTCATACTAATAGTTGCCGCACTGCCTCCGGAAGTTTGCAGTGTGGTAACCGGCTGACCGTTTACCGTTGAGGTGACCTCGATACCTTTACCGT
>Ga0210019_1000494_pt1 | contig 49781 bp, 41 predicted proteins | sample CryGeyCG2114_020_2_FD_183969 | JGI IMG/M metagenome (GOLD analysis project Ga0210019, IMG submission 183969) | Groundwater microbial communities from aquifer - Crystal Geyser CG11_big_fil_rev_8/21/14_0.20 (SPAdes) (version 2) | ecosystem: Environmental > Aquatic > Deep subsurface > Groundwater ...
GGCGGCGAAGTCGGCCTGCGCCCTCGGCTTCTATCTGGAGGAAATCCACAAGCTGGGCAACGAACTGCCCCTGTCGTCGCTGATCGTGCCCGTCTCGCCGGCGCTGGCCGACTTCGCCGCCAATTCCCCCGACACCTCGCCCCACCGCAAGGCCGAGCCCTACCGGAGGGCCCTCGCCTGGATCTATGCACGGCTCGCCGTCACGCAGGAGCGCCTGAACGGCACGCCCGCGCCGCTGGCGCCGCTGGGCACGGCCGAGCCTTACGCGACGGCCGGCGACCTGCAGGCGGACCTTCGCATCATCCACGACTCCCTGGCGGAGAACGGCTCGCGCGCTGTGACCCGGGGGCGCCTGCGCCACCTGCGCCGGGCCGTCGACTGCTTCGGCTTTCACCTGGCGCGCCTCGACCTGCGCCAGGGATCGGACGTCCACGCGGCGACCCTGGGCGAACTGCTGGAGGTCGCCGAGCCGGGCACCGGCTACGACGGCCTGGACGAAGCGGCGCGGCGGGAGCGTCTCCGCGCCGAACTCGGCGCCCGGCGCCCCTTGACCCTGCCGCGCCATGCCTATTCCGAGCGGACGGCGAAGGAGCTCGACATCCTGCGCACCGCGCGGGACGGCCTGGACACCTACGGCCCCGACGCCATCCGCACGGCCATCGTGTCCAATACCCGGGATGCCTCGGACATCCTGGGCCTGGCGGTGCTGCTGAAGGAGACGGGCCTGATCGACGAGAACGCCCGCAGCGCCGTCAACCTGGTGCCCCTGTTCGAGACCATCGACGACCTGCGCCGCGCCGTCGCCATCATGGACGCGCTGCTGTCGACGTCGGAGTACCGCCGCCTGGTCGACAGCCGGGGCGGTCTGCAGGAGGTCATGCTGGGATATTCGGACAGCAACAAGGACGGCGGCTACGTGACCTCGGGGTGGGAGCTGTACAAGGCCGAGGTCGGTCTGGTCGCCCTGTGCCGCCGCCACGGCGTCCGGCTGCGCCTGTTCCACGGCCGGGGCGGCTCCGTCGGGCGCGGCGGCGGGCCCAGCTTCGACGCCATCCTGGCCCAGCCGGCGGGCGCGGTCGACGGGCAGATCCGCCTGACCGAACAGGGAGAGATCATCTCGTCCAAGTACACCAATCCCGAGGTCGGCCGCCGCAACCTGGAGATCCACACGGCGGCGACGCTCGAGGCCTCGCTCCTCCACCCGCACGAGGACGCGGTACCGGACGACTTCATCCGCGCCATGGACCGCCTGTCGGAGTTGGCGTTCCGCGCCTACCGCGACCTGGTGTTCGAAACGCCCCGGTTCGAGGAATACTTCCGCGCCTCCACCGTGATCGACGAGATCTCGACCCTCAACATCGGATCGCGCCCGGCGTCGCGCAAGGCCTCGGGCAGGATCGCGGACCTGCGCGCCATTCCCTGGGTGTTCAGCTGGTCGCAATGCCGCGTGATGCTGCCGGGGTGGTACGGTTTCGGGGCGGCGGTCGCGGCCTGGCGGGACGAGGCCGGGAACGACGGCATGGCGCTGCTCGGCCGAATGTACCGGGACTGGCCCTTCTTCACCACGCTGCTGTCCAACATGGACATGGTGCTGGCCAAGTCCAGCATGGCCATCGCCTCGCGCTACGCCGACCTGGTCGCCGACAGGGACCTGCGCGAGAACATCTTCCACCGCATCCGCCAGGAGCGCATCGCCGCCATCGAGGCGCTGTTCGAGATCACCGGCAGCGATCGCCTGCTGGCGGGCAACCCGCTGCTTGCGCGATCCATCGAGAACCGCTTTCCCTATATCGATCCCCTCAACCACCTGCAGGTCGACCTGTTGCGCGCCCACCGGCAGGGCAAGTCCGAAGACCCCAAGGTACTGCGCGGCCTGCTGCTGACCATCAACGGCATCTCGGCCGGTCTCAGGAACAGCGGCTGAGGCGAGGGCTTTACAGCGTCGCCCGCACGGCCGCCGAGCGGTCCCACAGGTTGGGCACGGCGGTCGACGAATAGCCGGAGACGAAAGGCTTCACTTCGCCCGTGTCCGGCTTGAATACGTGGCGGGCGACGGCGCCGATGTTGGCGCCGTAGACGTGGATGCTGATCGACGGCTTGTCGGCGAAGGAATTGGCGACCACGTGGATATCGCCGATGGTGGGCGACACGGCCTCGACCTGGCCGGGCCGCAGTTCCGCCTCGGCCCCGGCCTGGACCAGCTTTCCGCCGGCGTCGCGTTCGAAACGGACTTCCTTCTCCGCCCCCCGCAGCATGCCGATCAAGCCCCAGACCGTGTGGTCGTGGACGGGCGTCTTCTGGCCCGGGCCCCAGACGAAGCTGACGACCGAGAAGCGTTCCAGCGGATCCGCATGCAGCAGGTACTGCTGATAGTACTCGGGATGCGGCCTGGTATAGGCCTCGGGCAGCCAGTCGTCGCGCGAGACGAGGATTTCCAGGAGCTTGCGTCCCTCGGCGATCAGCGTGTCCTCGTCGTCGGTGCGCGAAACCAGATGGGTCATGGCGACGACGAAGTCGCGCAGCGGGGCGATGGTGTCGGCGGGAGCGGTCATTCGGAAGTCCTCGGTCTGTCTTGAAGTCGCGGGGAGGGAGAGATCGGGGCCGGGCGCTGCCTCGGCGGCGACGCGCCGATGGCGCAGGGATCGGCGGGAATCTGCGGCGGGACGCCGCCGGCAAGGGCGCGCTCCACGGCGGCGGCGGCGGCGGTCACGTCGGCGCCCAGGTCCTTGAAGCGCGCCGGGCGCAGGCGTTCGGCCGGACCCGACACGCCGATGGCGGCGATCACGCCGCCCGCCGGATCATGAATGGGGGCGGCGACACCGCACACGGTGTCCTGCCATTCGCCGGCGTTGACGGCATAGCCGCGGGCGCGGATGTCCGCCATCTCGCGGAGGAAAGCGCCGGCGTCGACGATGCTTTTCGGGGTGAAGGCCCGCAGGCCTGCCGCCAGGGTGCGCTGCGCCGCCGGGTCCAGCGCCGCCACCATGGCCTTGCCCGTGGCGACGCAGCAGGCCGGCGCGCGGCCGCCGATGGCGGAATAGGCGCGCACCGGCTCGGGGCTTTCCAGTTTGTGCAGGTAGACGACCTCGTCGCCGTCCAGCATCGACAGGTGCACGCTTTCGCGCGTACGGGCGAGCAGCATCTCCATGGCCGGCAGGGCCAGCGGCCGCAGGTCGATGTGGGCCAGCATGGCCGTACCCAGTTCCCACAGGCGGATGGCGGCACGGTAGGTGCCCGTGGCCGCGTCGCGGTGCACGTAGCCCAGTTCCGTCAGGGTCTGCAGCAGGCGGTGGGCGTTGCTCTTGCCCAGGTTCACGCGCGCCGCCAGTTCCGACACACCCAAAGCCCGGTCGCTGCGGGCCAGGACCTCGAGAAGTGCCATGCCGTTGACCAGCGTGTTGTTCACGAGATCACGCCCTCGGCCCGCCATCGGGAGATATCGTCCGATCCGTAGCCGGCCTCGGCAAGGATCGCCTCGGTATGCTCGCCGACCAGCGGCGGCGGCGTGTCGATGCCGCCCGATCCGTGGGTCAGCCGGAACCCCGGTCCGACCAGACGCAGGGGACCGAACGGTGAGTCCACTTCCTGCAGCAGGCCGCGTTCGGCCACCTGGGGATGGGCGACGATCTCGTCGATGGACTTGACCGTGGCACAGGGCACGTCGGCCTCGGTCAGACGCGTCTCCCAGGTTTCCGGATCGCCGTCCCGCATGGCCCCTTCGATGACGTCCCTCAGGGCACCCGCGTTCTCGGTGCGCGCGGGCCAGTCCTTGAAGCGCGGGTCGGAAAGGGTGTCCTCGCGCCCCAGGGACTTCATCAGGTTGACGAACTGCTTTTCCAGCAGGATCGCCAGGACGATGTAGCCGTCGCCGCAGCGGAAGCGGTCGGCAGTCACCTTGCGGGTGACGGACAGGTTGCCGTACTGGCGCTGCACGAAGCCGGCGACCGTGTATTCGGTCACGTGCTGGGCCAGGAAGTTGAGGGTCGAATCCAGCATGGCGACGTCGACGAATTGGCCCTTGCCCGTCCGCGCACGCTGGTGCAGGGCGGCCGAGACCGCGAAGGCTCCCATCATGCCGCCGATCATGTCGCAGGCGGCGAAACCCGCGCGCATGGGCCCGCCCTCGGGCTCGCCGGTGATGGACATGATGCCGGACATGGCCTGAATCTTGCCGTCGAAGGCGGCTTTGGCGCGCTCCGGCCCCGTGTGACCGAAACCCGAAACGGCGCAGTAGATCAGGCGCGGGTTGATCTCCGTGAGCGCGTCGTAGCCGAGGCCGAAGCGGTCCATGACGCCGGGGCGAAAGTTCTCCCACACCACGTCGGCGTCCCTGGCCAGTCGCTTCACGATCTCCTGCGCCTGCGGCTTCTTCAGGTCGAGGGTCAGGCTGCGCTTGTTGGCGTTGATCGACATGAAGGCAGGCGCCATGTTGCGCTCGACCCACTCTTCGCTCAACTGGGCGCGGCGGTTGTCCTCGCCCTCCAGGGGTTCGATCTTGACGACGTCGGCCCCCTGCAGCGCGAACTGATAGGTCCCGAAAGGTCCGGCAAAGAAGCGCGTGAAGTCGAGGATGCGAATGCCGTCAAAGGGACGTATCTCGGGCCGGGTCATGCCGTCCCTCCGGCCTTCAGTTCCTTTGCCCGCAGTTCCCTGGCGACGATGCGGGCCTGTTCCGCCTCGGCGCGCAGCGCCGCCACCTCCTCAGGCGAGCGGCGTTCGATGTTGCAATAGTCGCCCTTCCAGTCCGGGTCGTCGGACCAGCGCAGCGGTGACTGCACAGTGGTGCGCGGCCCAATCGCCGATTCCAGGACGCCCAGCCCCCGTTCCAGCGTCTCCGCCTGGGACGTGGGATCGTGCGGCCGGCCGCAGGCATTGCCCAGGGGGAAGTCGCTGAACAGGAAGCGCGGCACGCCGCAGTATTCGACAATGTCCTTGGCGCAGCCCAGGACTACGGTGGGAATGCCGTTCGCTTCCAGGTGACGGGCGACGAGGCAGAGGGTCTGGTGGCAGACAGGGCAGTTGGGCACCAGGACTGCCGCCTCGGCCCCGTCCTCGCGGCAGCGGGCGAGGATTTCCGGGCAGTCGACGTCCAGCGTATGCTGCTGGCTGCGGTTGGTGGGGGCGCCGTGAAAGCGCCGGGTCAGGCCGCCGATGCGTCCGGCCGCCACGGCGGCGCGTAAGCTCTCCAGCGGGAACCAGCAGCGCGCGTCCTCCATGCTGGTGTGGATGCGGTCGATGCCGACATGGGCGATACGGAGGTCGTGGTCCCGGTCGGTGGCGCCGGAATAGACCGTGTAGAATTTGGCGGCCGAGTTGTAGGGCGCGCCCGGGCCTTGCGGCCCCTTGTCGGGCTGGTAGGGGGCCGCCGTGGTGATGAATGTGAGCCGCGTTTCGGCAAGCGGCCTGGTCAGCGGCGTGAAGGGCACGTCGACGTAGTGCGCCCAGACGTAGGGATTGCCGTAACCCAGGGCGAGGTACCAGTCGCGCGTGCGTTGCATGTAGGGGACAGGCTGGTCCAGTTCGGGCGCGAAGCCCAGGTCGCGGTCCGCCTTGATCGACGTCATTCCTGGTGTCCTCGGAGTTTTTCAGTTGTTCTGTTATATAGAACGTATATTCCGAAAAACAGAACAAAATCGCTGCAAATCCCGGACCCTCCGAACAGCGCCGGCGATTCCGGAGCGCGCCTGTTCACCGGGCCGTAAATCCGCTAAACGGAATCGGTCCCTGATCGAAACCCAATAAGGAGGCCCAGCCCATGGGGGAACAATGCGTTGTCGTCACCGGCGGCAGCAGCGGCATCGGCCGCGCCTGCGTCGAAGCCGTCGCCGCATCCGGCGTCAAGGTCGTCAGCCTGGACCGCAAGCCGCTCGCCGATCTGCCGGGCGTCACGTTCCATGAGATCGACCTCTGCGATCACGGCAGTATCCAGGGCGTGTTCGCCAACATCGCCGCGGCGTTCGAGATCGTCGGCCTGGTCAACAACGCCGGCATGTCGCTTTCCAAATCCCTGAGCGAGACGGAGCCGGAAGATTTCGCCAAGGTCGTTCCCCTCAACCTGGTGGCGCCGGCGATCTGCGCCAAATTCGCGGTCGAGAGCATGAAGCGCGCGGGCTGGGGTCGCATCGTCAACATCTCCAGCCGCGTCATCCTGGGCAAGGAACTGCGCACGGCCTATGCCGGGACCAAGGGCGGCATCGCCGCCATGACCAAGGTCTGGGCCCTGGAGCTGGCGGAACACGGCATCACCGTGAACACGGTGGCCCCCGGCCCCATCGCGACCGAACTGTTCAAGGAAGTGAACCCGGCCGACAGCCCCAAGACGCAGAAGATCATCGAAGGCGTGCCGGTCAAGCGCCTGGGCGAGCCCGAGGACATCGCCAACGCCGTGACGTTCTTCCTGAAAAAGGACAGCGGGTTCGTGACGGGCCAGACGCTGTTCGTCTGCGGCGGCATGTCGGTCGGCTGCGTGGAATAACAACCGCTGGATCGGCGGCCTGATTTCCGTCAAAAAGGGCCTCCTGCCGTGCACAGGCGCACGCCCCCGGAAACAATAGGTACTGACGCATGACCTCGATCCTGGTTCTGGGTTTCCTGATCGGCATCCGACATGCCTTCGAGCCGGACCACCTGGCCGCCGTCACGGCGCTGGTGTCGGGCAGGACGTCCCTGCGCCAGACCCTGCGCCAGGGCGCGGTCTGGGGCCTGGGGCATACGACTACCCTGTTCCTGATCTGCGGGGTCGTCATCTTCATGGAGACGGCGGTCTCCGACTTCGCGGCGCGCATGATGGAGGCCGCCGTGGGCGTCCTGCTGATCGGGCTGGGCGCCACGGTCATCCGCCGCGTGATCCGCGACCGCATCCATTTCCATGCCCATCGCCATGCCGACGGCAGGACCCACTTCCACGCCCATTCCCACAAGCACGAGCCGGCGCATTCGGTCCATCCCCGGATGCATGACCACGGCCATGTTCGCGCGGCAAGCTTCCCGTTCCGGTTCTTCGTCGTCGGGCTGATGCACGGAATGGCCGGGTCGGCGGCGCTCGCCGTGATGACGGCGCAGACCGCGACCTCGCCGTGGCTGGCGCTCGCCTACGTCGCCCTGTTCGGCATCGGCTCCATGGTCGGCATGGCCGCCTTCACCGCCGCCATCAGCCTGCCGCTCAGCGCCGCGCGCTCCCTCACCTGGGCCCATAACGGCCTGCAGGCCGCCATCGGCTTCGTGACCGTGGGCCTGGGCGGCGCGACGGTGGTGACGTCGCTTTTCCCCTGATCACGCCTTGATGACGGTCGGGACGTCGGACACCGCGAGCGCCGGGTCCGAAGTCTGCGGAACCACCGCCGCGGCGCGCAGATCGGCGAACACTTCGCCGATACCGATCAGAACCGGCCCCTCGCCGGCCTCGGGCGCCTGCCCTGCCAGGTAGCCCAGCGTGCGCACCTCGCGCGTCTCACCCCTGCGGCTGACATTGCAGATCAGGACCGTCGGCGTGCCGGGGGCGCGGCCCATCTCGATCAGCCGCCGCGCCAGCGTGCCTGCGGTGCGTCCGGCCATGTAGACCATCAGGGTCGTGCCTACGTCGGCCAGGCCGCGCCAGTCGAGATCGTCGGGCAGGCCGCCCGCATGACCATGGCCGGTGACGAAGCGCACCGAACGCGCATGATCGCGGTGGGTCAGCGACACGCCGAGCGCCGCCGCCGCCCCCAGCGCCGCCGTGATGCCCGGCACCACGTCGACGGCGATGCCGTGGGCGCGCAGGTCCGCGATCTCCTCGCCGGCGCGGCCGAAGATCATGGGATCGCCCGATTTCAGGCGCACCACCTGCTTTCCCTGACCGGCCAGCTTGATCATCAGACCGTTGATCTCGTCCTGGCGGCAGGACGGCCGGTTGCCGCGCTTGCCGACCAGAAGACGCTTGGCTTCGCGGCGCGCCAGTTCCAGAACCTCGTCGGACACCAGATCGTCGTACAGGATCACGTCGGCGACCTGCAGGGCGCGCACGGCCTTGAGGGTCAGCAGTTCCGCGTCGCCCGGCCCGGCGCCGACCAGGGTCACGCGGCCCATCCCCCCGGCGTCGCGGACCGTCAGGTTGGCCGGGTCCATGAGGGTTTCCGGCGCGGGATGGTCCGGCTCGGCGAAGGCGCGTTCGGCCTGCACCCGCCAGAAGCGGCGGCGGCGCGCGGCCTCGGGCATCAGGTCGCGCATGCGGGCGCGCAGGCCGGCCGCCGCCTGCGCCCAGCGGGCGATGCCGGGCGGCAACAGGGTTTCGATGCGCCGGCGTACGGCCTGGCACAGCACGGGCGCCGCCCCGGCGGTCGAGATCCCGACCACCACCGGCGAGCGGTTGACGATGGCGCCGAAGGAGAAATCGCAATGGGCCGGGCGGTCGATGATGTTGACCGGCACCCCCGCCGCCCGCGCGGCGGCGGCCAGGCGCGCGGCCTGGTCGTCGTCCGTCGCATCGGCGACGGCGAGCGCACAGCCGGTAAGGTCGCCTTCGTCCCAGGGACGGCCGTCGGTGACCCGCAATACCGTCGCTCCGGCGGCGGTGACGAGATCGGATTTCCAGCCGGCCGCGTCCGTCGCCCCCCAGACGACGGCGCGACGGCCCTTCAGGTCATGGAACAGGGGAAGCACGGCAAGGTTCGCCATCGCGCCCGGTTTGCGCTCTTCCGGCCGTCGCGTCATGTCAGCTCGCTTCCCTGAGTTCTGCATCGGCGATCAGCACCTCGATTTCCGGGCGGCACGACCCGCAGGTGATGCCGGCCCCGGTGCAGGCCCCCACGGCGTCGACCGTGGCGCAGCCCTGGTCCACGATGGCGCGACGGATGTCGTTGGCGCCGACGAACATGCAGGTGCAGACGACGGCGCCGGGATCGGCCTTGTCGGCGGCCCGCCGCCCGGCCAGCACGGCCATGCGGCCCGCGGGCGACGCCGTCACGCTGCCCAGTTGCTCCGCCACCCAGGCCCGATCGACGGCGACGGGGCTACGGGCGGCATAGAGGGCGCCCGCCAGGACGTCCCCCCGGAACACCGCCAGACGGTATCCGTTGGCGGCGCGGTCCTCGCTGGCCATGACGTGGAGCGGTCCGTCGGCAGGATCGACGCCGAGAACGGAAAGCGCCCAGGCCTGCCGGTCCTCCGGCGTTCGGGCCAGCGCGATCTCGGCCCGCCAGCCGCCCTCGACGCGGGCCAGGGCCCAATAGTCCGCCGCCGCCGTCGCGGGCCGCGCCGTGGAAACGGCATAGGCATAAACCTCGGCGGCGAAGGGCTTAACGGCGACGGCGGTGTACTTGGTCTCGGGCTGGCCCGAGACGGGATCGACATGGGGTGCCACCAGGGCGTCGACCCTGGCCCTGCCCGACCACTGGTCGTTCCAGTGCATGGGCATGAAAACCTGGCCGGGCTTGACACGGCGGGTGATCAGCACGCGCACCAGGCATTCGCCTCGGGGGCTTGTCACGCGGGCCAGTGTCGCCGGAGCCAGTCCCAGGCGCTCGGCGTCGTCGGGCGAGATTTCCAGGAATGGTTCCGCCAGGTGGCGGGACAGCGTGGGCGACAGGCCCGTGCGCGTCATGGTGTGCCACTGGTCGCGGATGCGCCCCGTATTGAGGACCAGGGGACAGGCCGGGCCGGGTGTGGACGCGGGCGCGCGGTCCTCAACCGCGACGAACCGCCCGCGCCCGTCATTGGTGAAGAACCCGCCCTCGGCGAAGAACCGTTCTTCCGACCCGCCGGCGGCGCGTTGCGGCCACAGCGTCGGCGTAAGCGCGTCATAGGCCGCGTCGTCGATCGCCGCCATGGCGCCCAGGTCCAGGTCGCGGGCCAGGGCGGCGTTGGCGGCGGCGGTCAGGGCCGCGTATTCGCGGAAGATGTCGGCCGGACCCGCATAGTCGAAGGCCGCGCCGTGGCCCAGGCGCTTTGCGACCTCGGCGACCATCCACCAGTCGGCGCGCGCCTCGCCCGGGGTCGGCAGGAAGGTTCGCTGGCGCGAGATGCGGCGCTCCGAATTGGTCACCGTGCCCTCCTTCTCGCCCCAGGCCTGGGCCGGCAGCAGAACATGGGCGAGCGCCGCCGTGTCCGTCGCCCGCGTCACGTCCGACACCGCGACGAAGGGGCATCGGGCGATGGCGTCGCGCACGCGGTCGGCGTCGGGCAGGCTGACCGCCGGGTTGGTCGCCATGATCCACAGCGCCTTGATCCGCCCATCGGCCACGGCGTCGAACAGGTCGACGGCCTTCAGACCCGATGTATTGGCGATGGCGGGGCTGGCCCAGAAGTCCTTGACCAGGGCGCGGTGGGCGGGGTTCTCCAATTCCAGATGGCAGGCGAGCTGATTGGCCAGCCCGCCCGTTTCCCGCCCGCCCATGGCGTTGGGCTGTCCGGTGACCGAGAACGGCCCCATGCCGGGACGGCCGATGCGCCCGGTGGCGAGATGGCAGTTGATGATCGCGTTGACCTTGTCCGTGCCCGCCGAGGACTGGTTGACGCCCTGGCTGTAGACGGTGACCGTGCGCTCCATGCGCACGAACAATTTGTAGAAGGCCAGGACCTGATCAAGGGTCAGGCCGCAGCGCGCCGCCACCCATTCCGGGTCCGTCGCCTCCGCCGTGCGCAGGGCCGCCGTGACCCCCGCCGTATGGTCGGCGATGAAGGTCCCGTCGAACCCGCCGTTCTGCGCCAGCCAGGACAGCAGCCCGTTGAACAGGGCCACGTCCGATCCCGGCGCAATCGCCAGATGCATGTCGGCGGTTTCCGCCGTGGCCGTGCGCCGGGGGTCGATCACCACGACGCGCGTGCCGCGCGCCTTGCGAGCGGCCTGAAGGCGCTGGTACAGCACGGGATGGCACCACGCCAGGTTGGAGCCGACCATGACGACCAGATCGGCCTGTTCCAGGTCCGCGTACAGGCCCGGCACCGTGTCCGTACCGAAGGCGCGCTTGTGCCCGGCCACCGAGGACGCCATGCAAAGCCTGGAATTGGTGTCGATGTTGGCCGAGCCGATGAAACCCTTCATCAGCTTGTTGGCGACGTAATAGTCCTCGGTCAGCAACTGGCCGGAGACGTAGAAGGCGACGGAATCAGGCCCATGTTCGTCGATCGCGGCATGGAACCGGCAGGCGACAAGATCCAAGGCGTCATCCCAGGATGCCTGCCGCCCCCCGATCTCCGGGTGCAGCAATCGGTCGTCGTAAGACAGCGTCTGACCCAGGTTGGTGCCCTTGGAGCAGAGCCTCCCGAAATTCGCCGGGTGGTCGGGGTCGCCCTTGATGGTGACGGCGCCATCGGCGGTCACGGTGGCCTTAACGCCGCAGCCGACCCCGCAATAGGGGCAGGTTGTCGCCGTGTCGTCGGTCATCCGCCCTACCCCCCCTTAAGCCAGCAACGCCCGGTCGATCAGCACGCGGCCGTCGTCGACCTGCACCGGGAAGGTGCGCACGCGCCCCTCGTCCGGCGCCTTGGCGCGGCCGGTTTCCATGTCGACAACCCAGTTGTGCAGCGGACAGGTCACGCCGTTTTCGTGCACGATCCCCTGGCTGAGCGGCCCGCCCTTGTGCGGACAGCGGTCTTCCAACGCGAAGACCCGGTCGGTGGCAGTACGGAACAGGGCGACGCAGCCGAGCGTCGCCCGGACCACGCGGGCCCCCTGCGGCGGGATGTCTTCCAACCGGCAGACCTCGATCCAGACCTGCGTTTTCGTGCTGATGCTCATTTCGTTCATCACGCCACTTTCCCTAAATGCGCCAGACGGAAGGAGGTGAATTCTTCCGCGTCCTTGCCCTGGGCGCGTTCGGCCCAGGGATCGTTCTGCATGAATTTCTGCGAGTAGACGAAGCGGGCGTTCAACTCCTTGCGCCGCTCGGCGTTTTCCACCACCTGTTCGCGGGCCACGCCGAGGCCGACCCGATCCGCCCATTTGTAGATGCGTTCCAGATAGTGGCCTTGTTCACGGTAAAGCTGCATGAGGGCGCCGACGTATTCCAGGACCTCACCCTCGGTCGCGACGGTGCACAGAAGCTCCGTGCCCTTGACGTGCATGCCGGCGGCCCCGGCGAAGTGGATTTCGTAGCCACTGTCGACGCAGACCACGCCGATGTCCTTGCAGGTCGCTTCGGCGCAGTTGCGCGGGCAACCGGACACCGCCAATTTCACCTTGTGCGGCGTCCAGGAGCCCCACAGGAATCGTTCCAGCATGATGCCGAGGCCCGTCGAGTCCTGCGTGCCGAAACGGCACCAATCCGTGCCGACGCAGGTCTTCACCGTGCGCAGCGACTTGCCGTAGGCATGGCCCGATACCATCCCCGCCGCGTTGAGGTCAGCCCATACGGCGGGCAGGTCTTCCTTCTTCACGCCCAGCAAATCGATGCGCTGGCCGCCGGTGACCTTGACCGTCGGGATCCGGAACTTGTCGGCCACGTCGGCGATGGCGCGCAGTTCGTCCGGTGTGGTGATGCCGCCCCACATGCGCGGCACCACGGAATAGGTGCCGTCTTTCTGAATGTTGGCGTGAACCCGTTCGTTGATGAACCGCGACTGCTTGTCGTCGACGTATTCGCCGGGCCAGGTCGCCAGCAGGTAGTAGTTGAGGGCCGGGCGGCATTTGGCGCAGCCGCAGGACGTCTTCCAGTTCAGTTCCTGCACGACGGCGGGAATGGATTTCAGTTCCTGGGCGACGATCAGCCGCCGCACGTCGTCATGCCCCAGGTCCGTGCAGCCGCACATGGGCTGAACGGCATCGGGCTGGAAGGCGTCGCCCAGGGTGAACTTGAGAAGCTGCTCGACCAGCCCCGTGCAGGTGCCGCAACTGCCGGACGCCTTGGTGTGCGCCCGCACGCCGTCGACGTCGGTCAGGCCCTTGTCCGAGATGGCCTGAACGATGGTTCCCTTGCACACGCCGTTGCAGCCGCAGATTTCCGCGTCATCCGGTAAGGCTGCAACGGCCGCCGTAGGGTCCAGCGGGGAGCCCCCCGCATAGGCCTGGCCGAAGATCAGGGTTTCCCGCAACTCGGAAATGTCCGTGCCCTTCTTCAACATGTCGAAGAACCAGGCGCCGTCGGCGGTATCGCCATACAGCACCGCGCCGATGATCCTGTTGTCCTTCAGCACCAGGCGCTTGTAGACGCCGCCCGCGGCGTCGCGCAGGACGATCTCCTCGCGGTCCTCGGCTTCGGCGAAGTCGCCGGCCGAGTACAGATCGATGCCCGTGACCTTCAGCTTGGTCGCGGTGACCGAGCCCGTGTATTCCGGCGCCGCGTCCCCGGCCAGATTGGATGCGATGACCTTGGCCATGTCGTAGAGGGGGGCGACCAGGCCGTAGCACTGTCCCCGGTGTTCGACGCATTCGCCGACGGCCAGGATGTCCGGATCGCTGGTCCGCAAGTGATCGTCGACCAGGATGCCGCGCCCAACCTCCAGCCCGGCGTCGTCGGCGAGCTGGGCGTTGGGCCGGATACCCACGGCCATCACGACGATGTCGGCGGGAAGCGCCGTGCCATCTTCCAGCACCACGCCCGCGACCTTGCCTTCCTTGCCGGTGATTTCCTTGGTATTGGCGCGGGTGATGATTTTGATGTCGCGGTCGGCCAGCGCCTTTTCCAGAAGGTATCCGGCTGATGCGTCCAACTGGCGTTCCATCAGCGTCGGCATCAGGTGCAGGACCGTGACCTCCATGCCCTGGCGCTTCAGGCCGTAGGCGGCCTCCAGCCCCAGCAGCCCGCCGCCGATCACCACCACATGGCCGCCCGATTTTGCGGCGTCCAGCATGGCGTCCACGTCGTCCAGATCGCGGTAGGTGACGACGCCCGAAAGGTCCTTGCCCGGCACGGGAATGACGAAGGGCGAGGAGCCGGTGGCGATCAGCAACTTATCGTACTCGGCCTCGGTCCCGTCCTCGGCCACCACCTTGCGCTCGGCGCGGTCGATCTCCATGACCTTCTTGCCCTTATGCAGGGTCACGCCGTGTTTTTCGTACCAGGCGTCGTCGTGGATGATGATGTCCTCAAACGCCTTTTCGCCGGACAGCACCGGCGACAGCATGATGCGGTCGTAGTTGACACGCGGTTCGGCGTTGAAGATCGTCACCTCGTAGGCGCCGGGGGCCTTTTCGAACAGGTGGTCGAGCACCCGGCCCGGCGCCATGCCGTTGCCGATGACGACAAGTTTCTTAGGCTTTGTCTGGCTCATCACGCTGCCTCCTCCGTTGTTGGCGAACCGCTTTTGCCCTGATGGCCGTGTTCGTACTCCTCGAGGAAGTCGAGGAGTTCGGCCCGGTATTCGTAGTACTTGGGATGTTCGAGAAGCTGCTTGCGCGAGCGCGGACGCGGCAGGTCCACGTCCATGATCTTGCCGACCCGGGCGTTCGGCCCGTTGGTCATCATGATGACCCGGTCGGCCAGCAGGATCGCCTCGTCCACGTCATGGGTGACGCAGATCGCCGTGACCTGGGTTCGGGTCCAGACCTCCATCAGGACCTCCTGCAGCTCCCAGCGCGTCAGGCTGTCGAGCATCCCGAAGGGCTCGTCCAGCAGCAAAAGCTTGGGCGACAGCGCGAAGGCGCGGGCGATGCCGACGCGCTGCTTCATGCCGTTGGACAGCTCGCAGGCCGGCTTGTCGGCGGCGGCGGACAGGCCGACCCGCGACAGGTAGTAGCGCACGATGGCCTCGCGCTCCGGCTGGGTCGCGTGGGGGTAGACCTTGTCGACGCCGAGCGCCACGTTCTCCAGGGCCGTCAGCCAGGGGAACAGGCTCGGCGCCTGGAACACCACGCCGCGGTCGGGCCCGGCGTCCGACACCTCGCGCCCATCCAGGATGATGCCGCCCTCGGAGATCGGGTTGAGCCCCGCCGCCATGGACAGCACCGTCGACTTGCCGCAGCCCGAATGGCCGATGATCGAGATGAACTCGCCCCGCTTCATGCGCAGGTCGAAGCCCTCGACCACGGTCAGCGGCCCCTTGGGCGTGGGATAGACCTTGGAAATCTTGGCGAAGTCGCAATAACGTTCGTCGTGCGGCATGCGCGGCTGGGCCGCGTCCCGGGCGACCTGTGGCAGCTTGGTGTGCAGGTCGATGGGTACCACGTTGGGCAGGATCAGGTCGTCCTCAGCCTCGGACCCGCGGTCGACGCCGACCGACATCAGGTACTGCGTCACGTCGCGGCGCAGCGCCTTGAACGCGGCGTCGTGGTTCATCGCCGCGCGGTCGCGGGGGCGCGGGATGGCGACCTTGAATTCCGGCCCGAAGGTCGCCCCCGGCCCGGGGTTGAGCGGGATGATGCGGTCGGCCAGCAGGATCGCCTCGTCCACGTCGTTGGTGATGAGGACCACGGTCTTCTTGTCGCGGCTCCAGATTTCCTCGATCTCGTCCTGCAGGTTGGCCCGGGTCAGGGCGTCGAGGGCGCTGAGGGGTTCGTCCAGCAGCAGGACCTCCGGCTCCATGGCGAGGGCGCGTGCCACGGCGACGCGCTGGCGCATGCCGCCGGACAGTTCGGCCGGCTTGCGTGTGATGGCATGGCCGAGGCCGACCATGTCGACGTATTTCTCGACCCGCGCCCGACGCTGGGCCTTGGTCTCGTCCTTGAACAGAACATCGACGGCAAGGCCGATGTTCCCCGCCACGGACAGCCAGGGCATCAGGGAATAGTTCTGGAACACGACGCCCCGTTCCGGCGCGGGCCCGTCGATGTCCTTGCCCTTCATGACGATGCGTCCGGCGTCGGGCTTGATCAGCCCGGCCATGGCCGAAATCAGGGTCGTCTTGCCCGACCCGGAAAACCCGACGATGGCGACGAACTCGCCTTCCTCGATGGAAAGATTGATGTCCTTGAGGACGTCGGTCTTGGCGGCACCCGAGCCGTAGGACTTGGCGATGCCTTGCAGTTCCAGGAATGCCATGGCTTTCCGTCCTTTGTCCTAGCGTTTGTCCGAGAAGGTCAGCAGCCCCTGCAGGGTCTGCATGACCCGGTCGAGCAGGAAGCCGATGATCCCGATGGTGAACACGGCGACCATGATCTTGCCCAACGAATGGGAGGAGCCGTTCTGGAATTCATCCCACACGAACTTGCCGAGCCCCGGGTTCTGGGCCAGCATCTCGGCCGCGATCAGCACCATCCAGCCGACCCCGAGCGACAGCCGCAGGCCCGTGAAAATCAGCGGCAGGGCCGACGGCAGGACCATCTTCATGACCTTGGTCGTCCAGTTGAGCTGCAGCACGCGGCCCACGTTGACGAGGTCGCGATCGATGGAGGCGACGCCGACCGAGGTGTTGATCAGGGTCGGCCATAGCGAGCACAGCGTCACCGTGATCGCCGAGTTGAGGAACGATTTCTCGAAAACCGGGTCGTCGGTCACGTAGACGGCGCTGACCACCATGGTGACGATGGGCAGCCAAGCGAGCGGCGACACCGGCTTGAATATCTGGATCAGCGGGTTCATGGCCGAATTGAACACCGGCGACAGACCGCACAGGATGCCGATGGGCACGGCGAACAGGGTCGCGATCAGGAAGCCCATGAACACGGTCTTCAGGCTGGTGACGATCTGGTCGACGTAGCTGGGCTTTCCCGTGTAGGTGCGCCATTTCACTTCGGTGTTGGGGTCCTCGGCCAGCTTGGCGGCGTTTCGCTTTTCCTGGCGTTCGTAGAAGGCATCCTGCTTTTCGCGCTGAATCTTGTGATCTTCCCACAGGCTGACCGCCTCCTCGTAGACGGCGACCGGCCCGGGAATCTTGCCCAGGCTGGTCTCCACCTGCTGGGCCAGTTGCGACCACAGGCCCAGGAACACGGTGAAGGCGATCACGGGGATGCCGAGGAGGCGCCACAACTGCACCAGTTCGTGGCGCGGATTCTCGCCGGCGATCATCCGTATGACCGGCGTGAACCAGGTCAGGCCGATCAAGGTCAGGACGTTGTTGACCCGGGTTGCGGTGATGGCAGTCATGGCACTCTCTCTTTCAATCGTTCAGGCGTTCGACCGGGGCGGGACGGAGCGGCGACGCGACCCCGCCCCGTCCGGTCATGGGATCAGCCCTGCACCTCGGCGCCGACCACGACCTGGTTCTGCTTCAGGCCGATCGGGAACTTCTCTAGGTACTCGTTGGGCTTGCGGCCGTCGAAGGCGACGCCGTCGATGAACTCGGTCTGCGGCGCGCGGTAGCCGTCCGTGTCCCACGGGAAGTCGGCCTTGGCCGCCTTGCCCTCGTCGACCAACATCTTGGCCGCCTTCAGGTAGATGTCCGGGCGGTACACCTTCTTGGCGATGGCGTGGTACCAAGTGTCCGGCTTGCCCTCGGGGATCTGGCCCCAGCGGCGCATCTGCGTCAGGTACCAGACGGCGTCGGACAGATAGGGATATGTGGCGAAGTAGCGGAAGAATACGTTGAAGTCCGGCAGTGGCCGCTTGTCGCCCTTCTCGTATTCGAAGGTGCCGGTCATGGAGTTGGCGATGACCTCGTAGTCGGCGCCGACATATTCGCTTTTGGCCAGGATCTTCACGGCTTCCTTGCGGTTGGCGTCGCCGTTCGCGTCAAGCCACATGGCGGCGCGGATCAGGGCCTTGGTCAGGGCCAGGGTGGTGTTGGGATACTTTTCGGAGAACGCCTTGGTGATGCCGAACACCTTTTCCGGATTGTCCTTCCATATCTCGTAGTCGGTGACGACCGGCACGCCGATGCCCTTGAACACGGCCTGCTGGTTCCACGGCTCGCCCACGCAGTAGCCGAAGATGGTGCCGGCCTCCATGGTCGCGGGCATCTGCGGCGGCGGCGTCACGGACAACAGGGCGTCGGCCTTGATCTGGCCCGAGATGTCCGTCTTGGAGTAGTAGCCGGGGTGGATCCCGCCCGCCGCCAGCCAGTAGCGCAGTTCGTAGTTGTGGGTCGAGACGGGGAACACCATGCCCATCTTGAAGGGCTTGCCGGCCGCCTTGTATTCGGCGACCACGGGTTTCAGGTAGTCGGCCTTGATCGGGTGGACCGGCTTGCCGTCCTTGTGCGGAATGTGTTTTTTCATCTTGGCCCAGACTTCGTTGGAAACGGTGATCCCGTTGCCGTTGAGGTCCATGGAAAAGGGCGTGATGACGTGCGCCTGGGTGCCGAAGCCGATGGTCGCGCCGAGCGGCTGGCCGGCCAGCATGTGGGCCCCGTCGAGCTGCCCGTCGATGACGCGGTCGAGCAGCACCTTCCAGTTGGCCTGGGGCTCCAGGGTCACGAACAGGCCTTCGTCCTCGAAGTAGCCCTTCTCGTAGGCGATGGCGAGCGGCGCCATGTCGGTCAGCTTGATGAAGCCGAACTTCAGCTCCTCTTTCTCCGGCGTCAGCTTGGCCGCCTGCGCAGGTCCGCCGGTCAGGGCGCCGGTGCCCAGCGCGACGGCCGCCGCCGCGAGGATTTTCAGAATGTAACGCTTGTTGTCGTTGGTCCTGGTCATCTGCTTTCTCCTGCGTCCTGGGGGGGGATGGATGGAGCGACGATCACGCCGCTTCGGCCGCCGCGTCCTTCATCACGGAGGCAAGCAGGCCGTAGGCCTCGGCCCAGGCGCTTTCCACGTCCGCCGTGAAGGCGTCGCCCAGGCCCTTGCCGAGCGTCCACAGAAGCGCGCCGCCGACGATGTCGTAGTGCTCGTCCCTGACGCCGTAGCCGACGTGGCGGCGGCCCAGGTCCTGGACCGCGCCGGCGATGGTTTCGACCTGGTGCAGGTTGGTCACGGCGACGCCGATCATCTGCATCAGCTTCTTCTTCTGCTCGCTCATGTCCTGGGGGAATAGGGGGCGCAACTGCGGCGCCACCTCGAATAGGCGGCCGTAGAAGATGTCGGCGGCCGTGGCGGCGATGGGGGCGACGGACTTGAAGCTGTCCTGGACCAGTTTGATCTGTTCGGGTGTCATGTTCGTTCCTTTCGATGGCATGGGGGTCGGCGGGCAGCCCGGCCACGCGCGCGGCGCCGGGCCCGGCCCGCTTACTTCATGGGCACGCGGATGACGACGCCGCCCATCACCTCGCCGAGCTTGAAATCCGTGCGGGGCGAATCCTTGTGCGCGTTGTGGCAGTTGACGCAGGGACCGGCCACGGCGACGTCGGCATAGACGGCGGTGAAGTACTTCTTCCCGCCCAACTCTTCCTCGCCGTAGAAGGGTTTCTCTCCCTTGTTCTCGGCAATGAAGGCGAGGCCCTTCTTCTCGACCTCGGTGCGCGGCGCGTTCTGCTTGTTGATCGGCCAGAGCGAGAGGAGCTGGTAGGCGAACTTGTCCGTCTTGGACGACACCATTTCCGAGCCGAAGCGGAACATCTGCGCCGGCAGCGGCAGGGCCTTCTCGTCCTCGAAGTGTTCGGACGCCGTGATCACCTTCTCTTTCGCGGCCAGGCGGGCGACCACTTTCTTGGTGTAGATCGCGCGGTCCGATGCCATGACGAGATGCAGCATGTCGGTGAAGGTTTCGTAGGACACGCCTTTCTTGTCGTCGCTGCCGAACAGACCGGCCCTGGCCGGGGCCGCCAGTCCCACGGCGAGCACGCCCGCGCAGGCAAGCGCCGTGCACGACGCGGCAATTTTCAGTCGTTTGTTCATGGTCATCTCCTTGTTGTGCTCTCGTCGGTTGAACGCGGGATTTATTGCTGCTGTCGGCGGCGCGCCCGTTCCCGCATCCGGTTTTCCACCCAGTCGACGCTTTCGACGTGGTGGGCGGGCTTGCCCTTGAAGTTGTTCTTGATGAGTGCTGTGTCGGCGAGCGCGTCGATGGTGAAGCGCAGGCCGTGGCAATCGGCGCAGACCGTGCGGATCATCTTTTCGTTGGGCCGCAGGTTGTCGTTCTGGTTATGGGTGACGAAGACCATTTCCCCGCCGTAGTCGTCGCGCGCCAGGTGGCGCGGCATATGACAGGTGGCGCAGGTCACGGCAGAGCCCTTGGGCAGATCGCCGGAAGCGACGCGGTCGCGCAGGGAGTTGTGCGGTGAGGCGCGGTAGGCCCTGGTGTGCTCGTCGGCGTGACAGCCTTCGCAGGCCTCGACCCGGGCGAACGTGACGTCGTACTTGTGCGCCCCGTGGCAGGTATTGCAGGTCAACTGCTTCGCATGCACGTCGTCCTTCATGGGCACGCGGGCCAGGGCCGGCGTCATGGGCGTCAGGCCCTTGTCCTGGAACAGCCCCGGGAAATCGTCCTTGCGCGAGACCCACAGGCCGTCGCGCTGGCGCATGCCATGCTTGCCCTCGGTGAAGGTCCTGGCCTCGGCCGTGTGGCACGCGGCGCAAAGCTTGGCGCCGGGGGCCGCGACCCATTCGTCGGGACGGATGCGCTTGCGCGGCTGATGACAGCCCGAACAGTTGACCCCCGCCGCGGCATGGCCGGAGAGCGCCCAGTCGGCCGTGTGCTTGGCCGCGCCCCGGTGTGCCGCCGGCGCGTCGGCGTCCAACGCCGCCAGGGCCGTGCGCCGGGGCTTGGACGCATCGGCGGGCGGCACCCAGGTCTCGAGTGAGACCAGCAGGACCTCCTTGTAGTCGGGTTCCGCATGGCGCTTTTCCAGGAAGTCCTCGTACAGGGCGCGGTTGTCGTGGAAGTTGTGACAGCCGGCGCTGGCGCAGGTGTCGAAGGCCAGGCCCTCGTGACTGGGCCGGTTCTTGGCGATGTCCCGGTGACATAGCGCGCAGTAGTCCGTGGGCAGGGTCACGGCCATGGCGTTGGTGATGCCGGGCTGGTGCTCGCGATGGCAGGTCACGCAATAGCGCGCGTCCAGCACGGCGACCCGGTCGGCGTTGCGCGGATCGATGAACTTGGACCGGGGATGGGAATCGTTGGCCGCCTTCAGTTCGTCCCCGTGGCAGGTCATGCAGCCCTTCTGCAGGGCGTCGATGCCGCCGAACATGTCCGTGTGGCAGGCGTCGCAGGCCATCTCGATCTGATGGTGGCCCGACGTCGTCTCGCCGATCAGGAACACGGCGCGGAAATCGCCGCCGTAATACATGGTCGCGGCGAAGGCGCCGCCGCCCGTGAGGGTCGCCGTGATCCAGGCCAGCCAGAGGAGCTTGTTGCGCATGATCCCGCCCAGCCCCTCAGTAGAAATAGACGGTCGCGACATGCGCGGCCAACAATAGGGGGATAGGCCACAGCAGCAGAATATGCGCCCAGACGGGCAGACTGCGGGGGGCGGTCCGCGCCCCCTTCATGGGCCCGTTGAGGAGCCGGTGCTCCATCGCCGTGACCATCCCGGCGGCCGCACCCAGGGCCGTGAGCGCCAGGAAGGTGCCCATCAGCCAGCCGTTCAGGTTGTTGCCGAGGTGAAGGCCCGTATGGACGAACAGCCCGGCAACAAGCAATGCGCCGACGATGCCGTGCACCAGCCGCCAGCCGTTGTAGCCGCCGAGTTTCTGGAACAGTCGGAAGCGCTTGCGCAGGCCCAGCACGGCTGCGATCACCATGAAGCCCAGGAGCGTGAAGCCCGAGACTTGCTTGATCAGCGGGTCGATCCACAGAAGGTCGAGGCGCAACTTGTCCTGGACGCTCTGCGAATACGGCCAGGCAGGGGCAAAGACCGTGATCAGGGCCAGCACGGCGGCAAGGCCAGAGAACGCGAGCAACGATTTCGACCGGCCCACGGGTTCGGCCTTGGCCTCATATCCCAGCAGGTCCTGCAACAGCGGCTGGCAGGTGCCGCAGACGGTGGAGGCGCAGGTCGCGCGCTGCAGGTCGCCGAGGGTCGTGCAGCCGGCGGCCATGGCCTGGCCCAGCATGCCGCGGGTGACGCCGGTGCAGTTGCAGACGGTCGCGGCATCGGCCCAGTCGCGCACGGACTGTGGCCCGGCCTCCTTCAGCATCAGGCCGGTGGTGCGCAGACGGCGAAGCTGCCAGGTGGTGACGCGGGCGCGCGCCTTGATCATCTGCTGCAAGTGGTTGATCTCGGGCCACTTGCCGATTGCGATGGCGCCGACCAGGCGGCCGCGGCGCACGACGATGCGGCGATAGACGCCCGCGGCCGGGTCGGACCAGGACACCGTGGTGAGGAACGGATCGTCGTCGATCTGATCGACTTCGCCCATGGAGAACACGTCGATGCCGACGACCTTGAGCCGCGTCGCAGGGACGCTACCGGCATAGTCCGCCCCCTTGCGGCCCAGGATGTGGTCGACGCAGGCCTGGGCCTGCTCCAGGCCCGGCCCGACCAGGCCGTAGCAATGGCCCTCGAATTCGGCGCATTCGCCGACCGCGTAGATGTCGGGATCGTTCGTGCACATATGAGCGTCGACGGTGATGCCCCGGCCCACGGCGAGGCCCGCGTCGCGGGCGATCTCCAGGTTGGCGCGCACCCCGGTGCAGACGATCACGGTGTCGCAGGGAATGACCTCGCCCGAGGACAGCACCACGCGCTCGACGCGGCCGTCGCCGGCGACCGCCTGGACCCGGGTCAGGGTCCGCGCAGCGATGCCGAGGCGCTGCATGGCGGCCGCCACCCGGTCGCCCGCCGCCTGATCCAGCTGGCGCGGCAGCAGACGGCTTTCGTGCTCCAGCACCCAGGTCTCTATCCCCTTGGACGCCATGCCGCGCGCCGCCTCCAGCCCCAGCAGGCCGCCGCCGACGACGACGGCGCGAGTCGAGCGGAAGGCCCGCGCGACCAGGCGTTCCGCGTCGTCGAAGTCACGGAAGGTATAGACGCCGGCAAGCTCAATGCCGGGAATCTCGGGCACGTGGGGCCGCGAGCCGGTGGCGATGACCAGCCGACGGTAGGGCCAGGCCCGGCCGAAGTCGTCAACCGCAACGCGGTGGCTCCGGTCGATTTCGCGGATACGCAGGCCGTCGTAGCGGCTGACCCGCGCCCCGGGGGCGAAGTTTTCCGGCTGGTAGACCTGGCCCAGCTGCACCTCGCCGGTCAGGAACGGGGTCAGCTTGATGCGGTTGTAGGGGTGCCAGCGTTCGGCGTTGAACAACATGACGGGTTCACCCGCGCGGGACAGTTCCTCCGCCACGCGGAGCCCCGCCGGGCCGGCGCCGATCACCACAGTGGGCGGCTGGTCCAACGCCGATACCGCGCCGGCCGGGGAAACTTCGTCCACCGCCGTCGCCGGGGTTCTTGCCGTCTTGAATGCCCGCATCGCGTCGAACATGCCGTGCCCTTGCGCAGAAAAAGGAAATCCACTTCGGGATGCCGGGGCACCCCGTCCGAGCGACGACGCTCTGCGCCCATCAACGGACGCGATCGATTCGGTTAGAGGAACTCTTCGGCGAGCCTGACAACGGAACGGGCGGCGGCCATCGGCGCCCGGTCACCGGGATGCTGCACTGCACAACGCATGCCAAAATAAAGATGATTTATCTTCAATGGCTTAGAAGATAACCGCTTATATGGAGCCTCATGATATGAATAAAATATAGTCAATATTTTTATGCAGATTAAAATATAGGCAATTTAACGGCTCGACCTCAGCCGCATTTCGGATCGTACACCGCGCCGCCGAAGAACAGGCCGGCGGCGGCACCGGTGCCCTCGGACTTCCAATCCGCGCCGGGCACGGCAAAGCGGAGCGGGCGCAGTGCGGCGCGGTAGATATCGGGGCGGTAGACCTGCTTGGCAACGGCGCAGACGTCCGTTTCCCGGTCGACCTGCCGCCAGCGGATCATCTGTTCGGCGAACCAGGCGGCGTGCGAGCGCCAGGGGAAGGTGGCGTCGTCGCGGAAGAAGGTGATGAAATCCGGATCGCTGACGGTCCCCGTCGGCCCGCGGCCGGGCAGGGTTCCCGCCATGGCCCGAGCCAGGATCGGCGCGGCGATGCCCAGGTAACGGGGTGCGGCCAGGGTTTCCGCCACGGCGCGGCGGTTCTCCGGCCGCTCGACCCATTGCGCGGCCTCGACCAGGGCCCGGATCAGCGCGTTCAGGGTGCGCGGATGGGCCGCCGCCCAGGAGGCGCGCACGCCCAGCACCTTTTCCGGCCCGTTGTGCCAGATCCGGGATTTGGTCGCGACGATCTCGCCCACGCCGGCCTCGACCGCGACGGCGTTCCAGGGAGCGCCGACGCAGAACCCGTCGATCAGGCCCTGGTCCAGGTTGGCGACCATCAGCGGCGGGGGAATGACCACCAGGCGCAGGTCGAAATCGGGGTTGATCCCGGCGGCGGCAAGCCAGCCGCGCAACTCGTAGTTATGGGCGGAAAATGGAAACACCACGCCGAAGGTGAGCGGCGGGCGGCCGCCGGCACGGTCTTCCTCGATGACGGATTTGAGCGCCCGCGCCCCCGACAGCACATCCGTGCCGTCGAGCCCAGCCGCCATCAGCCGCTGGAACAGGGCCGACGACACGGTGATGGCGTTGCCGTTGAGGCCGAGCGCCATGGGCGCGATCAAGGGCGTGCGCACGTGGCCGATGCCCAGCGTCGAGGCGATGACCATGGGCCCCAGCATGTGCGCGCAGTCGAGATGCCCGATGGTGACCTTGTCGCGGATCGACGCCCAGGACTGTTCGCGCGAAATTTCGAGGCGCAGGCCGTGTTTCTCGGCGAACCCGAACTCGGCGGCGACCACCAGGGGTGCGCAATCGAGCAGCGGGATGATCCCGGCATGGACGGTCGACACTTCCGGCGCGCCGCCGGTGGCCGAACCGTCCGCTTCTCTGCACCCTTGGCTATCCGGCACGTTGATATTCCCCTCCCGGCGTCATGACGCGATGCGGTCGGCAGTCACCAGGCTGTTGGCGATGTCGACGATGCGTTTTTTCTCGTTCATGGCGGTCTTGCGCAACGCCGCGTAGGCCTCTTCCTCGCTCATGCCGTGGTTGCGCATGAGAATCCCCTTGGCGCGCTCGATGATCTTGCGCTCGGACAGCGCGGTCTTGGCTTCGTTCAGTTCGGCCTGCAGGCGCGAAAAGGCGTTGAAGCGCGAAATCGTCAGGTCGACGACCTGGTTGACCCGCTCCTTCTTCAGGCCGTCGACGATATAGGCGCTGACGCCCGCGTCGATGGCGGCGTCGGTCATGGCGCGGTCCGTCTCGTCGACGAACACGGCCGTAGGGCGGCGCACTTCGCGCGAGACCTGGAACATCTGCTCCAGCGTGTCGCGCGACGGGTTTTCCAGGTCGATCAGGATCACGTCCGGATCGATGGCGAAGATTTTCTTCAGGAGGTTGTCGACGTTGTCGATATGGACGACATGCGTATGGCCCGATTCGGCGAGGCCGTCCATGAGGATGGCGGCCCTGACCGGGTTCTCGTCAATGACGACTATGCTGAGCTTGCTGTCCGACATCGGGCCGTGAACGTCTCCCCCGGCGGGAAGGTTGATCCATGACACAGCCCCTTCGTTGCGGATGTGTTGTGCACTGCAGCATAACCGCCGCCGGACCGACAATCAAGGGGCTCGAATCCGGCCCCGGCCCGGGCGCAGCGTCAACCGGCCTGATCGGGGTCGAGCGTCTCGCGGGTTGCCCGTTCGCCCGGCCGGTAAAGGTACAACACGGCCGCAACGGCGGCGGCGGCGATGGCGAGTACGGCAAACAGGAACGGCACGAAATCGCGCACGTGCGCCTGATGCAGGCCGAGCCCGGCAAGCACCAAGATCACGGCGGCGGCGAGGGCCCAATAGACCGGTCGGCCGATAAACAACCCGGACATCTTCATTGCGCCGGCTCCGGGTCGAGGCGGTTGCGAGACAGAGAGAACAGGACGATGCCCGCGGCCCCGGTGACGGGCAGGATGAAGCTGGGCAGTCCATCGATCAGCGGCTCCATGGGCGGCAAAAGCGCCATCACGGACAGCGCCCCGACGACCAGGCGCATAAAGGGGTTGAGCGGTCCCTTGAGCCAGCCCTCCAGCATCACCGACAGTCCCCACAGGCTGATGAAGGCGAGCGCCGCCGACAGACAGGTCAGCCAGATGGGGCCGTGGAACAGCAGGGCCGGGTTGTAGACGAAGGCGAAGGGCACCAGGTACTTGGCAATGCCGATGCGCGCCGATTCGACCGCCGTCGACATCGGACTCGACCCCGCGATCGCCGCCGCCGCGAAGGAGGCCAGCGCCACCGGCGGCGTGATGGTCGACACCACCCCGTAATAGAAGGCGAACATATGGGCCGCCATGGGCACGACCTTCAGGTGAATCAGCGACGGTACGATCAGCGCCGCCACGGTGATATAGACGGCGGTGGTCGTCATCCCCATGCCCAGGATGATCGCCGCGACGCCGGTCAGCCCCAGCAGCACCAGCAGATTGCCGTCGGCGATGCCGATCACCTGGTTGGTGAACTTGAGCCCCAGGCCCGACACGAAGATGGAGCCGATGATGATCCCGGCGCAGGCGCAGGCCACGGTCACCGGCATGGCCGCGCGCACCCCCGATTCCATCGCCGCCAGGAGGTCGACGGGGCTCATTCGGGTCAGCGGATCGCGGAAGCTGAGCACGACAAGGGCCACGATCGCCCAGAACGCCGACAGCATGGGCGAGTAGCCCCAGGCCAGAAGCCCGACCAGGACGCCCAGGGTCAGGAGCTGATGCCAGCCGTGCTTCAGCACGTTGAGGGCGCGCGGCAGGGTCCGCTTGTCGAGACGCTTGATGCCGTCCTTTTCCGCCTCAATGTCGACCATGAAATAGATGGTCGCGAAGTACAGCAGCGTCGGGATGATCGCCGCGACGATGACGGTGAAATAGCTGACGTGCATGAATTCGGCGATGATGAAGGCGGCGGCCCCCATGATCGGCGGCGTGATCTGCCCGCCCGACGACGCGCAGGCCTCGACCGCGCCGGCGAACTTGGGCCGATAGCCGAGCTTGCGCATCAGCGGGATGGTGAACGACCCCGTGGTCACCACGTTGGCGACGGCCGAGCCCGACACGGTGCCGAGGAAGGCGCTGGCCACCACCGACGCCTTGGCCGGCCCGCCCGTGCGATGGCCGGTCAGCGAGATGGCCAGATCGATGAACATGCGCCCCGCCCCCGTGCGGATCAGGATCGCGCCGAAGATGATGAACAGCACGATGTAGGTCGCGGCGACCGAGATGGGGATGCCGAACATGCCTTCGGAGCGGATGAACAGGACGTCCATGTACTTGGTGAATGACGTGGGAGGGCCGTACAGGAACCCGAAGAACTTGTGCGCGTAAAGCGAATGGACGACGAAGAACAGCGTCACGATAACCATGGGCAGGCCGACGGACCGGCGGGTCGTCTCCAGAACCAGGAGGATCAGCAGCGAGCCCATCCACAGATCGGCATCGATCAGCTCGCCCTCGCGCTGGGAAAAGGCGTCCAGGTCCCACAGCGTGTAGACCTGCACCGCGACGACCGCGAGCACCAACAGGGTATCGATCCCGAACAGGCCCCATTGCAGGGGCGTGGCCGGGCGGTCGCGCCAGCTTTTGCGGCCGAGCGGGAACAGCAGCACCGCCAGCACCATCATTCCGGTCAGATGCGTGGAGCGGAAGGCCCGCGACTGCGGCGTGCCGAACACGGCGACGTAAAGGTGGAACAGCGCCAGCGCGATGGCGACGGTGGCGACAATGACGGCGACCCAGGTCACCACATCGTAGCCACGGCGCATCAGCGCGTGCTCGAGAACGGAATACTCCCGCACCTCGTCGTAGTGCAGGGTTTCGGCCGAAGCGGTGCGATTTTCGTTCATGACGGTGCGGGAGTCGAAACGTGCCGGTCGGGGTATTGACGGCAACCGGCGCGGCGGTTTTCGTCGCCGCGCCGGAAGGATTCCGTCACCCCCAAAGGGCCGCTACTTGACGCCTTTTTCGTCGTAGTACTTCTTGGCGCCCGGATGGACCGGCAGCGCCGCGCCGAGCAGCGCGTTCTCCAGCTTCACGGATTTCCAGACGTCCTTGACCTGGACCAGATCGCCGTGGTGTTCCCACAGCGCCTTGGTGATCTTGTAGGCCACGTCGTCGGGCACGTCCTTGTTGATGACCATGATGGTGACCGCGCCCAGAATCGGCACGGGCTTGTCGATGCTCTTGTAGTCATCCTTGGTCATCGTGATTTTGATGTAGCCCGGGTTTTCCTTGAGAACTCCGGCGAGGATCTTTTCGTCGACCGGCAGGAAGCGGACGCCGGGGCTGAACTCCAGATCCAGGAGCGAGGCCTGGGGCACGCTGGTCAGCGCCGTATAGGCGTCGATATGGCCGTCCTTCATCAGCGAGACCGAGTCGGAATAGCCCACGTGATGGACCGTGCCGCCGTTCTTCTTCACGTCGTCGACACTGAAACCGTACTTGCCGAAGATGAGCTGCGCCGCCGCATAGCCGGACCATTTCAGCTTGCCGGGGCTCAGGTTCTTATTCTTCAGGTCGGCATAGGACTTGATGTCGGACTTGGCCGGGACAACCGTCTGCAGGCCGGCGGGATAAAGCGTCGCCAAATGGCGGACGTTCGGATTCGCGCTCTTGAAGACGGGGGCGTTGCCCTTGAAGCCGTCGAACGCCGTATGCCCGTAGGTCCAGCCGATTTCCGCTTCCTTCTTGTTCACGTCCAGCACGTTGCCGACGCCGCCGCCCGGGCCGTTGGACACGGACAGACCGCCGATCTTGCCGAAGACTTCCGCCATCTTGGCACCCAGCGGGTACCAGCTGCCGCCGGACGGGCCGGAGGCGATGCGGATGAATTCGTCGGCCTTGACCGCCACATGACCCGCCATCACCAGGGGTGCGGCAAGCAATAGAACCTTCACGAACTTCTTCATTGGAGTCCTCCCAAATGGATAAAGACGTCTTCGGCCGGATGTTTCCCTGGGCGTCGAGTTGTTCTTATCCGGCGCGTGGGCCGAAAACGCGCCGTCCCGAATTGTTAGTGCGCCCACCACCGTTCGTCAAATCAAAGGACATATTTGTAATTTCGCAGTGCAGAACATGCCTGCAAGGTGCAGAAATACGTTCTGCGCGCCAATAAGATGGAGAGGAAGACGATGACGACAGACCTGCCCGCGCAACCCGCCATGGCGTTGATCGGCGCCGGCACCATCGGCACCGCCTGGGCGGTCGTGTTCGCCGCCGCCGGAATGACCGTCCGCCTGTTCGACGCCGACGCGGCGCGCCTGCCGGCGGCACTGGACATGGCCCGCGCGCGGCTGCGCGACCTCGCCGCCTTCGGTCTGGTCGACGACGCACCGGAGGCCGCCATGGCCCGCATCGCCCCGACGGCGGACCTTGCGGCGGCCCTTGTCGGCGCCGACCACGTGCAGGAAAGCATCCCCGAGGATATGGAGATGAAGCGCGATCTGCTGGCCCGCATCGCCGACATCGCCGCCGAAGGTTGTACGATCGCCAGTTCGACCTCTTTCATCGAGCCGTCACGCCTGTTCGACCACGTCGCGGGGCGTGCGCGCTGCCTGGTCCTGCATCCGGGCAACCCGCCCTTTCTGATCCGCGTGGTCGAGGTCGTGCCCGCCACCTTCACCGCGCCCGAGACGATCGCACGCGCCGAGGCCCTGATGACCCGCGCGGCCATGGCGCCGATCCGCGTGAACAAGGAAGTCGAGGGCTTCGTCTTCAACCGCCTGCAGGGCGCGTTGCTGCGCGAGGCCTACTGCCTGGTGCGCGACGGGGTGACCACGGCCACCGACATCGACCGCATCGTGCGCGACGGGCTGGGCATCCGCCTCGCCGTGACCGGCCCGTTCGAGAACGCCGACCTGAACGCCCCGGGCGGCATCGAAGGCCATGCCAGGCGCATGGGGCCGTCCTATGCCCGCCTGGGTGCGGAGCGCGGCCAGAACGATCCCTGGACCCCGGACTTGGTCGCCAAGGTCGCGACTGAACGGCGCGCGGCCCTGCCCATGGACCAACGGGCCGCGCGCGCGGCGTGGCGCGACCGGGCGGTGATGACGCTGCTGCGGGCGCGGCGGGACGTCTTGGATTAGGCGCTGCGGGGAGGCAGGCCCGGCCCGGCGACCGCCCCGGCGCGGGCGAGATCGTCGATTTCCCGCCGTGAAAGCCCCAGGCCCGCCAGCACGTCGCGGGTGCTCTGCCCCGGCGCTTCGGGCTCGGACAGGGGCCGCCTGGTCCAGGCGTCCGACGTGAAGCCCAGCCCCGGCAGCTTCACCGGGTCCTCGAGCCCCGGCAACGGCAGGTCGTCCAGGCAGCCCATGGCCGCCGTCTGCGGATGGGCCAGGATCTCACCGAGCCCCCGCACCTTTCCCGCCGGGACGGCGGCGGCGCCCAGCGCCTCCTCCCACTCCAGGGCGGTGCGCGTGCGGAACGTACGGTCGAGGGCCTCCGCCACCCTGGCCCGGTCGGCCTCCGACAGGGCGTCCGGGGCGGTGCCGGCGGCCAACGGTTCCAGGTCGGCGAGGCCGAGGGCCCGTACCATGCGGACGGCCTGGGCCGCCGTATTGGCGGTGACGACCAAATGGCCGTCGACGGTGTCGAAGCGCCCGGCGAAGGGGCTGCCGCTGAAGGGGGCGTTGCCCTGAAGCCCCCGTTCGCGGCCCAGCGTCTGCGCGTCGATGGCGTAGGAGCCCATGAAGGCCAGAACCGAGGCCAGCATGGGCACGACCAGATGCTGGCCTTCGCCCGTAGCCCGTTTCTGGTGCAGGGCCCCCGCGACGGCCAGGGCCGCCGTCAGCCCGGCGATGTAGTCGGTGATGGGCAGGCCCATGCGCTGCGGTCCCGAGTCCTTGGTCCCGGTCATGCTCATGAGGCCCGACACGCCCTGCACGATGTGGTCGTAGGCGGGGGCGTCCGCGAACGGCCCCTGGGGCCCGTAGCCGGTGAGCGAGCAGTAGACGATGTCGGGCTTCATGGCCTTCACGTCGGCATAGCCGACGCCCAAGCGGTCCATGACGCCGGGGCGGTAGTTCTCCATCACCACGTCGCAGGCCGCCGCCAATTTCAGGAATACATCGCGCCCGCCGGGGGCCTTGAGGTCCAAGAGGATGCAGGCCTTGCCGGCGTTCTGCGCCGCGAAGGAGCCGCCCATCCCTTGCGTGCGCAATTCCGCCGAGCCGCCGTGATGGCGCACGAAGTCGTCTCCGCCGATGCGCTCCACCCGCACGGCGTCGGCACCCATGAGACAGAGCTGATAGGTCGCGAAGGGCCCGGCCAGGACGTGGCTGGCGTCGAGGATACGCACGCCTGAAAGGGGCAGGCCGCCGGTCATGTCCCGGCGATCCAGGCCACGGGTCCGGCGACGGCGGCAAGGTCGTCCGTCCCGCCGGGGCGCAACTCGCCGGTCGCAAGGTCGACCAGGATCCCGGCCCCCCCGGCCGTGCCGACAGCGACCTCGCCGCCGCCGGCGCGGACCGCCCAGGCGCCGCCGTCCGCCGCCGCCAGGGCGCCGGTCAGATGGCGCAGCACGTGAAAGGCCGGGCGCGGGTTATAAAGGCGGTCGACCACCCCCTGGCGCGCGAAATAGCCGCGATCGACGTCGGCGAAGGTGTCGCAATAGACATGGGCATCGGCGTTCGCATGGGCCGCGGCCAGGGCCTGGGCGGCGCGCCCGGCGACCCAGGCCTCGTCCGCCTGCGCCGCCCCGGGGCTGCCGATCGACATGCGGATGTGCAGGGAGGCCTTGAGCCCGTGGGGTCCTACCGCGTCGAGGGCGGCCCGCGCGGCCTCGGCCGGCGCCGTCTCCCCGGCGACGCGGAACACCAGCCCCGTGACGCCCTCGATGGCGGCGGCGCGGGCGATCTGGCCGTCCTCGTCCGGCGTGAAGCCGTGGTTGATCATGTGGTAGTACGTCTCGCCGCCGCGCTCCATCTCGTCCTTCGAGCGCAGCTTGGAAAGGTAAAGCGCCGCGCCCGCGTCCCTGGCGGCTGGCAGGGCGGCGGCGGCCACCGCGGGCAGGTCGGCGAGGTTCTGCGCGACCTCCCAGGCGTCGATCAAGCCCCCGGCCCCGCGCACGGCGGCGGCAAGCTCCGCGTCCGGCGCGTCGAACGAGAACAGGGTGAAACGGAAGCCCAATTCCGCAAGCTCCGTCAGGCGCGCCCGGTGGCCGGGGTCCAGAAGGTCGCGGGCCGGGATGCGCAGGCGGCGGACGCCCATCTCCATCAGCGCCATCAGGGCATAGTCGTTGCGCGTGCGCTTGCGGTCGAACTCATCGAGCCCGCCCGACGGCGGGATCTCGATGACCTCGAGCCAGTTCTGCCGCATGTCGAAGCCGAAGCGGGTGACGGGGCTTTGCAGCGGATGCACGGGCGTCACCGTGTCGGGCCGGGCCGCGACGGGGGCCTCCGGTTCGACCGTGCGGCCGTAGGTGCGCACGATCTCGCACAGGTGCCCGGTCTCGTGCACGTGGACGATGAAATAACCCAGCTTGTTCCAGTCGTTGCGCCCGGCCTCGAATTCGGGCGGCGGGGCCGCGCGGTACATTTCCGAATAGTCCTGACGCACGAAGGCCGTGGACGGCAGCAGCCAGCACCGCGTCGTCCCGTGGCGGTGATACCAGAAGTTATGGACGTGGCCGGCGAACATGGCCTCGATCCGGTGTTTCTCCATCAGGCCCAGCAGCCAGGACCGCCCCGGCTCGCCGATGTTGTCGTAGTGCTCGTCCTCGTCGCGAAAGGTCAGGTAGGGCGGATAATGGGTGTTGAGGAACACCCGCATGCCGTCCTTCTCCGCCTGGGCCAGTTCGTCCTCCAGCCAAGCCTTCTGTTCGGCCTCCTGGGGCAGGCCCGAATTGACGATCTGCGCGTCGATCAGGACGAAGCGCACGCCGCCGTGGTCGAAGGCCTGGTAGTGGGGGCCGAAGTGCCGGTCCCACAGGTCCAGGAACTCGCCGCGCACCATGCCGGCCGGGCACCAGTCCACCGGCTTGTCGCCCACGTCGTGGTTGCCGGGAATGACGTAGAGCTTGTGGCGCAGGTCCTTGACCTGGTCCTTGAAACACTGGGCGGCGCGCTCGTACAGGTGCGGGATATGCGGCACGGGGTGCAGCAGGTCGCCCAGGTGGAGGACGAAATCGACCTCGCGCGCGTTCAGGTCGCGCACCACGTGGCGCATGCGGGCATTGGCCAGCTTGTTGACCTCGAACGGCGAATTGCACTCGGTTTCGCCCTGGTTCAGGTGCGTGTCCGTGATGACCGCGTAGGTGAAAAGCCGTTTGCCCAGCGTGTCCGTCGTCATGTTCGTGGAACCTCCCGCGTCGTCGAATAGTCGGCCGCTCATCGCGATCATGGCAATGGGAAAGAATGGGGCACAGGGCCAATTGCCGAGGACGGATTGTCCTTTACGGGCCCGGGATCAGCGGCGCTTCGCCGCCTGGACCGTGACTTCCAGGCGATCGAGGAAGCGCGAGCGGTCGGCCTTGGAAAACGGACGGGGGCCGCCCGTGATCTCGCCCGTTTCGCGCAGGCCCTGCATCAGATTGCGGCCCGCAAGGGCCATGCCGATGCCGTCCGGGGTGAAGGGCTCGCCGTTGGGCTTCACCGCCTGCGCGCCCTTTTCCAGGCAGCGCGCGGCGAGCGGAATGTCGTTGGTGACGCAGACGTCCCGGGACCCGATTCGCTCGGCGATCCAGTCGTCGGCGGCGTCGGCCCCCCGTGCGACGATCACGACCTCGACCATGGGGTCGCGGACCGGGCGGATACCGCCGTCGGACACCAGCCAGGTCTTGACGCCGTGGCGCGCGGCCACGCGCAGGACCTCGTCCTTCACCGGACAGGCGTCCGCATCGACGTAGATTTCGACCATGGCTTCGTCCTTGGTGGCTCCGGCCGCCATCCTAGGCCATGGGGCCGGGACCGCAATCACGTCTTAGGATTGCCGCGACAGGTCTGCTAATCTCGGCCCCATGACGGGTGGATTGCGACCACGATTGGGGATTTCGGCAACCCTGGCGGCAACCCTGGCGCTGACCGCGCCGGCCGGCGTCCGGGCGGCGGAAGGGGACAGCCAGGACGACGGGCGTCCCGGCACCTTCGTCCTGCAGGTAGAGAACGACCTGTTCGGCGGCGGCACCGACCAGTACTACACCCAGGGCGTCCAGGTTACCTTCGTTCCCAAGGACAAGTGGGAGCCCCAGTGGTTCAAGGATCTCATGGGCATGATCCCGGGGGTCGACCTGGACGGGCAGTCGACCTACGTGGCCGCCCTGGGCCAGCAGATGTTCACGCCCGAAGACACCACCCGCACCGATCCCGACCCCACGGACCGACCCTATGCAGGATGGCTGTTCGGGTCGGTCGGCGCGATCGTCGAGAAACCCGAGTCCAATCTTCTTCAGAACGTGTCGTTGGACCTGGGCATCGTCGGGCCGGCGTCGCTCGCCGGCTATACCCAGCGCCGCTGGCATACCCTGATCAATGTCGGCCTGCCGCGCGGCTGGGGCAAGCAGCTCAGCAACGAACCGGGGGTGGTGCTCAGCTATCAGGCCCGCCTGCGCCAGGAAATCCTGGGCCCGGACAATTTCCTGGAACTGGACATGACACCCACGGCCGGGGTCGCGCTGGGCAACGTGCTGACCCAGGGCACGGTGGGGGCCTCGGTCCGCCTGGGCCAGAACCTGGGCCTGACCTACGGCGCCCCCTTCATCCGCCCGTCGCTGCCGGCCACCGCCATCGTGCGCAGGAAGGGCCAGTTCGGCTGGAACCTGTTCGCCGGCGTCGAAGGCCGCGCCGTGGCGCGCAACATCTTCCTGGACGGCAACACCTTCAGCGACAGCCGCAGCGTCGACAAGAACAACTTCGTCCTGGATTTCCAGGGCGGCATCGAATTCACCATGGGCTACGCCCGCCTGTCGTTCACGCAGATCTTCCGGACCCGCGAGTTCCAGGGCCAAAGGGTGCCGAGCCAGTTCGGTTCCATCTCCCTGTCGGCCATCTTCTGACGGCGCGCCGATGTTCCTCAGCGTGTTCGACATCTTCAAGATCGGCATCGGTCCGTCCTCCAGCCATACGGTCGGCCCCATGCTGGCCGCCCGACGGTTCGTCCGGCGCATGGAACGGCAGGGAACCCTGGCGGAGGTCTCCCGCATGCGGGCGACGCTTTACGGCTCCCTCGCCTTCACCGGCAGGGGCCACGCCACGGACCGGGCGGTCATCCTGGGCCTCATGGGCGAGACGCCGGACGCGGTCGATCCCGACGCCGTCGGCGGCATGATCGCCCGCCTCAATGAGGCCAAACGCCTCAGGCTGGCCGGCGGCCCGGAAATCGCCTTCGATCCCGCGACTGACATCGTCTTCGACTACGGACCGCCGCTGCCGGGCCATGCCAACGGGATGATCATGGCGGCCTGGATGGGCGGTGGCGACCCGGCACGGCCGCCGGACAAAGAGCGCGCCTACTACTCCATCGGCGGCGGCTTCATCGCCACGGACGACGAATTCGCGGCGGCAACCGAAACCGCCGACGTCGCCGGAAGCGAATCCGAGAACGTGCCCTATCCATTCGCCACGGCGGCGGAAATGCTGGCGATGGGCGCCGCCTCGGGCCTGAGCGTGGCCGAGATGAAGCGAGCCAACGAGTTGAGCCACATGGATGCGGCGGCCCTCGACACGGGCCTGGACCGCATCTGGGCCGCCATGAATGCCTGTATCGAACGCGGCGTCGCGCAGTCTGGCGAGCTTCCGGGCGGGCTCAAGGTCAAACGCCGTGCCAAGGCGATCTGGGACGGCCTGCAGGCGGACAAGAGCCGCAACTTCCGCCTGGAACACACGGTGATGGACTGGATCAGCGTCTACGCCCTTGCCGTCAACGAGGAGAACGCGGGCGGCGGGCGCGTCGTCACGGCGCCGACCAACGGGGCGGCCGGGATCGTACCCGCCGTCGGGCGCTACTACCTGGACTTCTGCCCCGGAGCGTCCATCGCCGGCATCCGCGACTACCTGCTGACCGCCGCCGGGATCGGCGGCATCATCAAGGCCAACGCCTCGATCTCGGGCGCCGAGGTCGGCTGCCAGGGCGAGGTCGGGTCGGCCAGCGCCATGGCGGCGGCGGGTCTGGCGGCGATCCTGGGCGGCACCAACGCGCAGATCGAGAACGCCGCCGAGATCGCCATGGAGCACCACCTGGGCATGACCTGCGACCCGGTGGGCGGCCTGGTGCAGGTGCCCTGCATCGAGCGCAACGCCATGGGGGCGGTCAAGGCGATCAACGCGGCTTCGCTCGCGCTCAAGGGCGACGGCACCCATTTCGTGCCGCTCGACGCCGCCATCGAAACCATGCGCCAGACCGGCGCCGACATGCATTCCAAGTACAAGGAAACGTCGGAGGGCGGACTGGCGGTCAACCTGACGGCCTGCTGAAGACATCCGATCCATAAAAGAAGAAACTGGAGGAAACGACCATGCGCTTGGCGATCATCGACGACTATCAGTCGGTCTGGGGCAGGTTCGTGGACTGGCGGGAACTGGAGGGCGTCACCGTCGTGCCGTTTCGCGACCACGTGTTCGATGAGGATGAACTGATCGCGCGCCTGGGCGATTTCGACGCCGTGCTGCGCATCCGCGAGCGCACGGAATTCCCGCGCCGCGTGCTGGACGCCCTGCCCAGGCTCAAGCTGATCCTGGCCACGGGCATGCGCAACGCCCGGTCCATCGACCTGAAGGCGGCGGAGGAAAGGGGCGTCACCGTCGTCGCCACCCAGGTCCACCACGCGACGACGGTGGAGGTCGTATGGCTGCTGCTGCTGTCCCTGTTCAGGGACTTCACCGGCGAGGTCGCGTCGTTCCGCGCCGGCGGCTGGCAGCGCGGCCTGGGGGCCGGGCTCGACGGCAAGGTGCTGGGCATCGTCGGCCTCGGCCACATGGGCCGGCCCGTGGCGCGGATCGCCCAGGCCTTCGGCATGACCGTCATCGCCTGGAGCCCCAACCTGACGGCCGAGCGGGCGGCACCCCACGGCGTCGAGGCCGTCGCCAAGAAGGACCTGTTCCGCCGCGCCGACGCGGTGACCATCCACATGCCGCTGTCTGACCGCAGCATCGGCATCGTCGGCGCCGAGGACATCGCGGCCATGAAGCCGACGGCCTTCCTGGTCAACACCTCGCGCCCGCAGCTTGTCGACGAGGATGCCCTGATCGCGGCCCTGCAGGCGCGGCGCATCGGCGGCGCGGGGCTCGACGTATACGGCGTGGAGCCGTTGCCCGAAGACCACGTCTACCGCTCCCTGCCCAACGTGGTGGCGACGCCGCACATCGGCTTCGTGACGCAGGAGAACTACGAGATATTCTTCCGCCAGAGCTTCGAGAATCTGAAGGCCTACCTGGACGGCACGCCGGTCCGCGTCATCGATCCGGCCAATCCCTATCTGCCCGATGCGCCGTTGGCCGACACCGCGCCCGGCGACGTGACGTGATTCGTCGCGAAACCCGAGCGGCCGACTGCCGCGAAGGCCGTTTTGCGCAAATTAGATTGCGTTCAGAACCGGGCCAGGAACCCCCCGTCCACCGCCAGCACCTGGCCGGTGACGTAGGACGCCGCGTCCGATACCAGGAACCGCACGGCGCCGGCGATTTCGGCGGGCTGCCCCCAGCGGCCGAGCGAGGTGCGCCGGGCCAGCCAGCCCGCGACCTCTGGATCCCCGACCATGGCGCGGTTGGCCTCGGTCGCGAAATAACCGGGGGCGACGGCGTTGACGGTGATGCCGTCGGGGCCGAGTTCGGCGGCAAGGGCCCGCACCAGGCCCGTCAGCCCAGCCTTGGACGCCGTATAGGCGGCGTCGCCCGCGCGCGCGATGTGGCCGGCGATGGACGTGACGTGGACGATGCGGCCCCGGCCCTTGGCCCGCATCTGCGGCGCGGCGGCGCGGGACAGAGTGAAGCCGGCGACCAGGTTGACCTCCAACAGGTCGCGCAGGGCCCGGGCGTCCAGGTCTCCCAGCGGCCGGCGGTCGCGGGCGCCGACGCAGTTCACCAGGATGTCGAGGCCCCCGCCCCCGTCGTCCAGGTCGCCGATGGCGGCCAGGGAGGCCGCTTCGTCCGTCACGTCGAAGGGCAGCGGCCGGGCCCGGCCGCCGGCCGCCGCCACGGCGTCGCAGGCGGCGTCGAGCGCCGGCACATCGCGCCCGCCCAGATAGACCAGCGCCCCGCCTTGGCCCAGGGACTTGGCGATCTCCAGGCCCAGGCCGCGGCCGGCGCCGGCGACGAGCGCGGTGCGTCCGGTAAGGTCGAACGGGGCGGCGGGGTCGGACATTTCGGATCCTCGGGCAGGGGACGGCAACGGATTGTCGGCGAGCCTACCTTACGGATGACCAAATTGTGAGCCCGGTTCCACTTGCAAAGGGCACATTTTGCACCCAAGCTATACCGGTTAAGTTCGTTGGGCGGGGACGATCACTCTTTTTGCAAGGAGACGCCCCAACAGATGACCGGATTTTTCGAGACCCTGATCCGTCCGGACAAGGAAGAGCTGGACAACATGGACCGGCAGGAAGTCGGCCGCGCGGCCAACATCCTGCAGGTCGGGGAATTTCAGCTTCTGCAACTCGCGTACTTCGAATGGCACAACCAGGACCTGCCAGACAGCCTGGTTCACCGCCTGTTCTACGATTACATGATCCACAACGAGGTGCCCCACTGGGCGCGTCATTACGCGCGCCAGATCATCCGCCTGGACGAAGCCGGAAGGATCGCCGGCAACGACGAGCGCTACCACCGCTACGACTACGACTACGGCCCCAAGGCACCGCCCCATGGGATCAAGAAGTTCTTCGTGGCGGCGGGGATCGTCGTGCTGATCTTCGGCGGCGGTGTGGCGGGCGCGATCATGTCGACGGGTACGGCGGCGACACAGTTCCCGCCCTACGTGTCGGAAAAGGAAATGCGCGCCGCGGCGACGCCCGACGAGTTGATCCACCTGAAGACGATCCGCACGGCGGTCCCCTGACCGCCGCCGCGGGGGGCCGCAGGGCGTCCGACGGATGACGCCCTGCGGGGTGTTTGTGCGCTTGCCTAATGGGGTGGGCGCCTATACCTTCCGTCCATGTTCTTGGAAATGGGATTGCCGGCCGAGTTGGAGCCCCTCGTCAACATCGTCTTCCTGGTGGTGACGGGGGCGATTGCGCTGCACAGCATCCGCTACCGCGACGAAGAGGGGAAACAGGACTTCGTGCGCCTGCTGTTCGGCTCCATCGCCGCCGTGTTCTTCTTCCTGGTGCTGTTCCAGGACGTCCTGGGCGTCGTAAGGTTCAGCTGACCCGTCCTTCGGAAAAACCCGAACTATCATCCTGAGATCCTGCCCAAGCAGGCGCGTCACGGCTTGTGCATGCGCTGCAGTTCGTCCTTTTCAGGCAGGCGCAAAAGGCGCCGGTCCTCGGGCAGTTGAAGCTGCTTGTACAGGTATTCCGCCCGGTCGCGGATCGAGGACGGCTTTTCGTCGTGATAGAGCAGGCGGTCGATGATGCCGGGGCCCTCGACGGTCTCCGCGTCGACCTTCAGGGATTCGATGTAATCGGACAGCGCCTGCTCGTACCGGCCCTGGGTGTCATGGACGATGCCCCGGTTCCCGTAGGCGGCGGCCAGCGCGCCGCGCCCCGTGGGGTCGTCCGGATCGATGTTATTGCGCAGGAACTCGATGGCGTGGGTCAGGACCTTCTCCGCAGCGTCATAGCGCTGCAGCTGGATCAGCGCCGCCGCCTTGCCCAAAAGGGCGCCCCGGTGATTGGGCTGGACCGCCAAGGCCTGGTCGAAATCATCGATAGCCTTTTCGTACTCGCCGCTCGACAGATGGATGTCGCCCTCGCGGACCTGGAAATCGCCCGCCGGCGTGTCGATGAAGGTGCCCCAGAACGACCATACGCCGAACATGACGAAGGTCAGCATGGCCAGGTAAATGATGAAACGTCTGAGAACGCGGGGGTCGGACAAGCTTGCCATGAGGGCTATTTGAACCAGGTCTGAACGTAAAAATAGGAGAACACGAAACACAGCACGGCCGCGGTGATGCCGGCGCGCCGCAGGAGGCGTTTCCGTTCGGTTTCGTCGACGTTTTCCTCGCCGCCTTTCTCAACGGCCCGGCGCACGGTCAGCACCCAGATCAACCGGCGCACGGGCAGGAACAGGGCGGCCATGAGGGCGATCGTCCATAGCCATCGGTACTCGGGGGTGAAGAGGCTTTGCATGTTGATTAGGTACTTGGAATGTTGCCGTTTTTTTTAGCTCCCTGCGTGGACGGATCATAACAAGGATCAACGACAATCATCCAAGCTTTTTGCGGCGAGAAATGGGCGGCGACGTAAAAAGAGCGATTTGATCGGAAGGCGGAGGGCGGGCGCGGTCGCGAAACGGACAGGACGCCCGAAAAGAAATCGGGGGAAGGACCGAAGCCCTTCCCCCGACCGGGTTCCTTTACGGATCAGCGAACCGATCAGTCGGGCGTGGGCCCGTGAGCGGTAACGCTGTCACCGATGTCGTCCACCAAGGCTTCGATCTCGCGATCGGGAACCGTGGACATCTCCATCTTGTAGGCCAAGAACCACATCATGAAGACGCCCAAGGCCCACCAGATGATCTGCCAGGCCCAGATGGACGGGATGCCGAAGGTCCAGTTCTCGTAACCGGCGTTCGGAGCACCGAAGATATCGTTGCCGATAACGGCGCCCGGGCCGATGCCGAAGAACAGCCAGATGAGCGTGATGCCCCACGCGACGGGGACCAGGCCCTTCTTGGATTCCGGCAGGGAGGCATGCTCACGCAGGAAGTTGTGATACTTCATGCGATGCTGCATGGCCCCTTCGTCCTGCGTCATGGCCGAAACGATCAGGCAGATTGTGAGGTTGAAGAAGATCCCCCAACCGGCCGAGTGGATCGTCCAGGGCCAACGGCCCCAGGGCAGTTCCACACCGATGAATCCGGCGATGGAAGCGCCGAACGTTTCGGTAAAGATGACGCCAAGGCAACCGGCCGCAAGGCCCAGTGTCGCACCCTGACGGGTGATCCACGGGAACCAGCAGATGGCCGCAAGGGACGGCCACATCTGGAAGCCGAACGCCACCGCCAGACCGCCCAACAGCACCAGCGCGTCCGCCGACACCGTCGCGACGACCAGGGCCGACAGGACGATGACTGCGACGCCGATGCGGCCGAACAGCTTCTGCGTGCCGTGGTCGGCGCCCGGGTTGAGGTAGCGCTTGTACAGGTCACGCGTCAGCATGCCGCCGGCGGTGGACATGTACGCCGCGCCGGTGGACTGCATGGCGGCCAGGGCGCAGACGGCCAACAGACCGACCAGCCATGGGGCCGTGTCGCCCACCAGGTTGATGTAATGTCCGACAATCCCGCCCTGCTTGTTGGCGGTCAGATCCGGAAGCACCGTGGATATCCCGATGCCTGCCGCATTGACGGCGGGCGTGGCGCCCAGGAAGTGGGCCCCCATGCCCTGGGCCGCGGTGAAGAAGAACAGGATGGCGCCGATGCCGAAGCTGGACGCCCACACCTGTTGCGGCGCGAAGGGACGCGGGTTGGTGTTGGAGAACGACCACATGGTGAACGCCGGGGCGGAGTGGATGCCCATGAGCGCGAACATGTAGGTCAGGCACATGATGCCGGTCCACAGGCCGCCCACAGGGGTTTCCTTGCCGAGACCGGCGGTGAACTGGATGACGCCCGGGATGGCGAGGTAGGCGTTGTAGTCGCCGCCGCCCCAACCCTTGGTGGTGCCCCATTTGCCGATGCCGGTCTTGCCGAGTTCGGCCAGCTTCTGGCCGAAGGCGGACCAGCCGCCCAGTTCGCTGTAGGCGATGATGCCGATGGCGATGATGCCGAAGGCCAGCAGGAGGCACTGCACCGTATCCACGTAGGCCACGGCGCGCAGGCCGCCGGACGCCACGTAGACGAACACCACGAACGACAGCAGCCACATGCCGAATTCGACGCCGACCAGGTTGTCGGTCAGAGCGTTGAACAGCAGGCCCGACGCACGAAGCTGCAGCCCGAGATACGGGATCGAGAACAGCAGGGCCACGATGACCACGAGAATGCGGATGGCATCCCCCTGGAAATAGGTGGCCAGCATCTCACCCGGCGTCACGAAACCGAAGCGTTTGCCAAGCATCCACTGGCGTTTCAGGAACATGACGCCGGTGAACGGAATGGTGATCGCGTAGAACGATGCATAGGCGTACTGGAAACCGTCACGGTAGACCAGGCCCGGGTGACCCATGAAGGTCCAGCCCGAGAATGACGTTGCCGTGGCGGCCAGCACGAAGACCCACATTGCAAGCTGACGACCAGAGATGAAGTAATCGCTCGCCGTCTTGGCCATTCGCGCGCCCTTGATGCCCCAATAGATGCAGTAGGCCCAATAAAGCGCAACGAATATGAACAGCCACAAAACTTTAGCTGACAAGATTCATTTCTCCCCTTCTGTTCGGATCCTTGGCGCCGTGCGGTCGTTAACCCGTTGTCCAACGCCTAAGCGGACACCGAAACAGACGGCACCCGGGGACCACCCCCAAATGCCGAATGTGGTGAAACGATCGAAGACCAGGAAAAGCCGGAACCCGTTGGCCCCCTGGCTTCACACAACGAAGTCCCGCCGTTAGGCCTCGGTCAAGACGAGGGAAGTCCGGGACGAGCCCGCCCTCGCGAAGCCAGACACACAAACCATGGAGAGATGGAGTAGGATGTTACGCCTCCCACGCCTTTCCGGCGCCTGTGCAACCCTGCGGAACTTTGTTGTTATCGTTTCCGTTTCCCCCGCCGGCCGAGAACTCTCCTCGTCCGACCCGCGGAGTTAGGTCCCTAATAACATTTTCCTCTAATCCGCACAACTGGTAGAGACAAACGGCATTGGACAAAATAATGGAAGGCCTTGAGGCGCCGGTTTTGTTGCAGCGCACCGGGTCGACGGGAAAGTAACGGGCAGGAGACTAATTCTTTCACAATATTTTCTATTTCAATTTTCCTTTTTGTGAAATATACACATTTTAATCGCATCAAGTAACATCTGCCGGGCGGCGCGTGGGGCAGGGGCCGGCGAGGAGCGGAGGACAGGGAGTAAAATGGAACCCCGGACCAACATATTCCGCATGCTGGTGCGCGAGGCCATGGCCGCCATGCCGCCCCATGCGAGCGCCGACACGCCCCTCGGCCACGTGGTGCGGATGATGGCCGACGCAAATGCCTCCGGGGTGGTCATCACCGGGACCGGCGGCCGGCCCCGCGGCATCATCACGGAACACGACATCGCGCGGCGTGCGGTGTTTCAGGCCGCAGCCGACGCGCCCGCGTCCCAGGTCATGACGCATCCGGCGCGTGTGATCGCCGAAGACGAGTACCTCTACCACGCCATCGCGATCATGCGCCGGACGGACCTGCGCCACATGCCCGTGGTCGACCGCACGGGCCGCCTGACCGGCATGCTGAACCTGCACGACACCCTGGGCGTGGCGTCCGGGACCCTGATGGACCAGATCGACAGCCTGACCCGGGGCAACGACGTGGCGGGCCTTGCCCAGGTCAAGAAGGCGCAGGTCGACCTGGCCGACCAGCTGTTCCGCGACAACCTGCCGGCGCCCGAGATCCAGGCCCTGCTCAGCAATATCAACTTGGACATCTACCACCGCGTCGTCGACGGCGCGGTCCGGGCCATGGCGGACGACGGGCTGGGCCCGCCGCCGGTCGACTTCTCGGTCATCGTCATGGGCTCGGGCGGGCGCGGCGAAAGCTTCCTGTTCCCCGACCAGGACAACGGCTTCATCCTGGAGGACTATCCCGACGCCGACCACACGGCCGTCGACGGCTGGTTCATCGAACTGGCGGATCGCATGGTGCGCGACCTGGACGTGATCGGCCTGCCCCTGTGCAAGGGCTACGTCATGGCGACCAACCCTTTGTGGCGCAAGACCATCAGCCAGTGGAAGGAGCAAATCCGCCTGTGGAGCCGCAAGCGCGGCACGACCATGCTCCGGCTGTGCGACATTTTCTTCGATTTCCGCTCGGCCTCGGGGCGCGCCGAGCTGGCCGACGACTTGCGCCGCCACGTCACCGACACGGCCCAGGGGAACCACCCGTTCCTGCGCGAGATGTGGGAGGACGACCAGGAACACGGGCCCGCGCTGGGCTGGTTCCGCCGCTTCATCACCATGAAGGAGAGCGACGCCACGGGCTACAAGGGCTACCTCAACCTGAAGCATTCGGGCACCCTGCCGCTGGTGGAATCCATGCGCCTGCTCAGCCTGCGCGAGGGACTTGTGATCAATCCGACCCTGGACCGCATGCGGGCCCTGCAGGACCGGGGCATCCTGGGCGACGACGAGGCCGACTACCTGCGCGGCGCCTACCAGCACATCTCGCTCCTGCTGCTGCGCCAGCAGATCGCCGACTTCCAGGCCGGCCGCGCCGTCACCAATTACGTCCATCCGCGCACCCTGACGCGGCGCGAGACCGACATGCTGAAGGATTCCTTCGACGCCGTCCGCCGCCTCAAGGACCGCATGCGCGGCGAGTTCACCGGCGACGTGATGTGATCCCCGCCGCCCTATGATGTAGAATGGGCGCCATGCCGACGCGCCGATCCTTCCTCCGCACCGTGGCCGCCGCCGGGCTGGCTTCGCTGCTGCCCGCCGCCGCATCCGCCGCGCCGGCCCCCCTGACCAGGCAAATCCCCCGGACCGGCGCCGTCGTCCCCGTCGTCGGCATGGGCAGTTGGCTGACCTTCGACGTCGGCGACGACGCCCGGGCCAGGGCGGCGCGCACGGAGGTCCTGAAGACGTTCTTCGCGCTCGGCGGCGGCGTGATCGATTCCTCGCCCATGTACGGCTCGTCCGAGGACGTGATCGGCCACGGCCTGCGCGCCCTCGGCATGCCCAAGGGGCTGTTTTCCGCGACCAAGGTGTGGACACCCGGGAAAGATCACGGCGTCCGCCAGATGGCGGAATCGGAACGGCTGTGGGGCGTCGAGCGGTTCGACCTTCTGCAGGTCCACAACCTGTTGGGCTGGGAGGACCACTTGGAGACGTTGAAGGCCTGGAAGGCCGAGGGCCGCGTCGGTCATATCGGCGTGACAACCTCCCACGGGCGGCGCCACGAGGACCTGGCGCGCATCATGGCGCGGGAGCCCCTCGACTTCGTGCAATTGACCTACAATATCGATGACCGCGAGGCCGAAGCGCGGCTGCTGCCGCTGGCCGCCGATAAAGGCATCGCCGTGATCGCCAACCGGCCGTTTCGGCGGGGGGCGCTGATCGACCGCCTGCAGGGCCGGCCGCTTCCCGGTTTCGCCGGCGAGATCGGCTGCGCGACCTGGGCCCAGGTCTTGCTGAAGTTCATCGTCTCGCACCCGGCCGTGACCTGCGCCATCCCGGCGACCACGCGCGTCGATCACATGGCCGAGAACATGGGGGCGGCCCGGGGGCCGCTGCCGGATGCCAAGATGCGGCAGGAGATCATTCGATATATTCAGGCCCGTTAGGACCAGCGATGAAATTACCTAGAGAAGCTCCTGTCTTAATTTCACCGATCGCACCAAGCGCTCCCCGTGCCTTTCCATACACCTTAACTTCACCATCAGGCGTAATCGTCAACCCGCCTCTTCTAAGGCTATCAATGCTCTCTGGAATGCCATCGAGATTAAAATACTTCCACGCCGTCCAAGCATTCTGCGGAGAATCCGAGATAAACTGCGTCAACTCATTTAGAGACGCAAATAGCCTCGAGGTGCCAACCAGCCGCCAAGCATTCCGCTCAGCTATTGCTTCGTGATCTTGGCCTTTGTAACGCCAATTAATTCTGAACCCCTCTGGGAAATGAATTCCGTTTCGCGCGTCGAAGACCCCAGGTCTATCTCCGCCAGTAGCCCGAGCCGGAATTTCATTCTGGGCCTCCACTTCAAAATGGCCGAGAAGAACTCGTCGTAGAATTTCATCTTCAGTTTCCTCCCCCTCCTTTCGAAGGGACCAAATTCGGGCGAAAACCTCAGTCGACACATCGATCTGTTTCATCTTGCCCTCCATCTCTGAATTCTACTATTTTCTATTTCATTCGTCAATGAAGAAAATTATAGGACTCCCTAGAGGGTGCCTCGTCACGTGAAAAGGCAATAACGGGCATCTGGAGCGTGGGGAAGGATCGCGCGCAGTCGATCCGGCGGGAGATCGTCAAATACGTGGAGTCTCTCTAAGTCGCGCGTTCAGCCGACCACGCCATACCTGGACGCCCCGCAGTTAGAATTGCTTCTGCATCTCCCGCACGTGTTCCATTTTGATCGAGGCGTCGACGGCCTGGCGCAAAGTGGAGATGCCGCGCGCCTCCAGCATGTCGAGCATGCGCAGGAACACCTTGGCGGTGACGATGCTATCGCCCAGCGCCGTGTGGCGGCCCTCGACCGGAATGCCCAGGCGCGCGGCGATGGCGTCCAGGGAATGGTTGCGGTTTTCCGCATCCAGGAACACGCTGAGCAGCAGGGAATCGAGCACCAGGTTGTCGAAACGCACGCCCGCCGCCGCTTCCTTCAGCTTGAGGAACCGCATGTCGAAGGCGGCGTTGTGGGCGACCAGCACGGCCTCGCCCGCAAAGTCCTTGAAGGCGGGCAGGATGTCGGCGATCGGCGGCTCGCCCGCCACCATGTCGTCGGTGATGCCGTGGAAGCGGATGGAGGCCCTGGGGATCGTCCGGCCCGGATGGACCAGACGGGAAAAGGGCGCCGCCTCGTCGATCCGGCCGCCCGCCACGCGCACGCCGGCGATGGAGATGATCTCGTCCCCGTCGGACGGCTTGAGGCCCGTCGTCTCCGTGTCGAACACGACGAAGGTCAGGTCCTTCAGCTTGCTGCCGCCCAGCTCCTCCAGGTGCATGGGCGGATTTAGGCGGTCGAAGTCGTAAAGCTCGGGCCGCGCCGGCAGGGCGCGGTGGTCGAGTTCACGGGCGTGCAGCAGACGATCCAACTGGCCCCAGACCAGGGCGAAGACCAGGACCAGCACCGCCGCCCCCGAACCGACGACCCACAGCATGTCCCCCATCTCGTCGCCGGTCCGCATCTGCCAGGCGACCGCCCCCAGCACGGCGAGCGCCGCCGCGGCCGCAAAGCCGAATGCCCAGCCCGTCAGCCGCCGGATGCTCATGGCGCGGATGATCTCAAGCTGGTCCATGGGGAACGGGGCCTCCCATCCCTGTTGCGGGGGCAACCATACCATGGCGCGGCGCCGATCGGGCATGCGCTATGTCAAGCTGCCCCCCGAGTCCAGTTGTCACGCCCCGCGCGATCCGCTAAACAGCGCGCCGGAACCGTCCTCCTCGCACCATTGGAACCCCCCGAAGATGGCCAGCTATCAGTATTCCTACGTCATGAAGAACGTCCGCAAGGTGTTTCCCGGCGGGCGCGAGATCCTCAAGGGCCTGACCCTGTCGTTCCTGCCCGACGCCAAGATCGGCGTGCTGGGCGTCAACGGCGCCGGCAAGTCGACCCTCTTGAAGATCATGGCGGGCCGGGACACGGACTATTCCGGCGAGGCCTGGGCGGCCGAGGGCGTGCGCGTCGGCTACCTGGAGCAGGAGCCGCAGCTGGACCCCAAGCTGACCGTCGAGGAGAACGTCGTCGCGGGCCTGGGCGAGATCAAGGCGCTGCTGGACCGCTTCAACGAGGTCTCGGCCAGGTTCGCCGAACCAATGGACGACGATGAAATGAACGCCCTTTTGGCCGAGCAGGGCGAACTGCAGGAAAAGATCGACGCCGTGAACGGCTGGGAGCTAGACCGCACCATCGAGATCGCCATGGACGCCCTGCGCTGCCCGCCGGGCGACGCCGACGTGACCAAGCTGTCGGGCGGCGAACGGCGCCGCGTGGCGCTGTGCCGCCTTCTCCTCCAGAAACCCGAAGTGCTGCTGCTGGACGAACCGACCAACCACCTGGACGCGGAAAGCGTGGCCTGGCTGGAACGCTTTCTCGCCGATTACGACGGCACGGTGATGATCGTCACCCACGACCGCTACTTCCTCGACAACGTGACGGGCTGGATCCTCGAACTCGACCGCGGCCAGGGCATTCCCTACGAAGGCAACTATTCCAGCTGGCTGGAACAGAAGCAGAAGCGCCTGATGCAGGAGGAGCGCGAGGAATCGGCCCGCCAACGCACCCTGAAGCAGGAACTGGAATGGATCCGCCAGTCGCCGCGCGCCCGCCAGGACAAGTCCAAGGCGCGCATCCAGCGCTATGACGACCTGGTCGCCAAGTCCCAGGAAAAGGTCATGGGCACGGCCTCCATCATCATCCCGCCGGCGCCCCGCCTGGGCGACCTGGTGATCCAGGCCGAGCACCTGAGGAAGGGCTATGGCAACCGGCTGTTGGTCGAGGACCTGTCGTTCAAGGTGCCGCCGGGCGCCATCGTCGGCATCATCGGCGCCAACGGGGCGGGCAAGACGACCCTGTTCCGCATGATCACCAAGCAGGAACAGCCCGACGGCGGCACGCTGCGCGTCGGTGACACGGTGATCCTCGGCTACGTCGACCAGAGCCGCGACGCGCTGGCCGCCGACAAGACCGTGTGGCAGGAGATTTCCGGCGGCGACGACGAGATCGTGCTCGGCAAGCGGGCCATGCAGTCCCGCGCCTATGTGGCGCAGTTCAACTTCAAGGGCGGCGACCAGCAGAAGAAGGTCGGCCAGCTGTCGGGCGGCGAACGCAACCGCGTGCACCTGGCCAAGATGCTGTTGTCCGGCGCCAACGTGCTGCTGCTCGACGAGCCGACCAACGACCTCGACGTCGACACCCTGATGGCCTTGGAAGAAAGCTTGAGCGACTTCGCCGGCTGCGTGCTCATCACCTCGCACGACCGCTGGTTCCTCGACCGCCTGGCGACCCACATCATCGCCTTCGAGGGCAACAGCCAGGTGGTGTGGTTCGAGGGCAACTACCAGGCCTACGAGGACGACAAGAAGCGCCGCCTCGGCGACGCCGCGCTGGAACCCCACCGCATCAAGTACAAGCCGCTGACGCGGTAATTCGGTTCGGGGGGCTATTCGGGCGACGGCATAACCTTCGTCTTCTGCGCCAGCACGACGGCGACGCCGCCCAGCATGGCCGCCGAGGCGACGACGAGGCGCAGCGTCAGGTCCTCGCCCAGCAGCACCACGCCGCCGAGCGCCGCAATCGCCGGGGCGGATAGCTGCGTCGCCGAGGCGCGGGCCGCCGGCAGGTGGCGCAGTACCCAGTACCAGATGACGTAGCCGCATCCCGAGGCCAGACCGCCGGACAGCACGGCCAGCGCCAGGCCCGCCATGCTGGCGTCCAGGTCGGCCCAGAACACGGCGCTCACGAGAAGCGTCAGAGGCACGCAGATGAGGAAGTTGGCGGCGTTGGATTCCACCGGATGCCTGGCGCCCCGGATCAGCAGCGAGAACACCCCCCAGGCCGCCCCCGAAAGGGTGTGAAACAAGGCACCCAGGGGATCGGGGGCCTCCAACCCCGGCAGCACCAGCCAGACCAGCCCGCCGGTCGCCAGGGCCAACCCGCCCCAGGCCAACGCAGTGAACCGCTCACCCTCGCGGAACGCCCAGGCGAACATGGTCAGTTGTACCGATCCGAACAGGATCAGCGCGCCCGTTCCGGTGGTCAGCAGCACGTAGCCGAAGGAAAAGAACACGGCATAGGCGAACAGCGCCCCCGCCGCCCGCCAGTCGCCGAAGGCGAATTGCGGCAGGCGGCGCCTCCGCGCGAACACCACGCAAGCCAGCACGAGGGCCGCCGAGACCAGGCGCACGGTGGTGAACGACGCCGGGTCGATCAGGCCAGGGCCGAGCGCCGCGCGGCAGATCAGGGAATTGGCGGCGAAGGCCGTGATGGCCAGCGCCGTCATCAGGGCGACGTGGACCGGCGAGGGGCTTGAAGGCAAGGTCTAGGCCGCCTTGCTCCGGCCCTCGATGAAGGCGGCGAGGCGCTGCGCGCCGTCGTCGTCCAGGTCCAGGCGCACGTGGGTGTGGTCGTCGGTCTTGGCGACGATGGCCGCCTCGAACATACC
>Ga0210019_1000495_pt1 | contig 49740 bp, 48 predicted proteins | sample CryGeyCG2114_020_2_FD_183969 | JGI IMG/M metagenome (GOLD analysis project Ga0210019, IMG submission 183969) | Groundwater microbial communities from aquifer - Crystal Geyser CG11_big_fil_rev_8/21/14_0.20 (SPAdes) (version 2) | ecosystem: Environmental > Aquatic > Deep subsurface > Groundwater ...
GGAACATCTCGCCGCCTGTCTAGTAAGCGCTCTTCCAAAAACGTGGCTAAGGTAGAACTCTTCTATTTCTATGGACGGGTGCGTCTGCAACTGCTTTTCGCCCTGCATCTCGGCGCGTTATAATCAACAAATGATCAGAAAAGAGCGAGTTAGAAATAACTGCCGGCGTAGAACCGCACCCTCTCCACGTCACTTATCCAAAACCACCCAATCTCCTCCAAATGAGTCCGTCTTGTGGGTTCCGTCTTCGTCTTGTGGGTTCGTCTTCGTCTTGTGGGTTCGTCTTTGCGTCTTGTGGGTTCGAAGGGTCAGATGGCTATGTTGGGGGTGAATATGAATCGGCTCTTGCGGGATTGGAGGGGAGATGCCCTGATAGCAGCGGCGGTGTGATGAAGAAAAAGGAAAATGATAGGGAGGCGGGAGATAATGGCAGGGGAAAAACATTCGGATCGCCCGAAAAAGAAAATATTGGATGCGAAATGCGTTTTTTTAACCGTCACTTCTCCGACAGGGTCTATTTATGCTCGGATATATGATTTAAAAACTCATTCCGAAAGAATTGTGTTTCTGTACCACCAGAAGATGAGGGCTCCTATCAATAGAAAGATTATGAAGATAGCGCCAAATATCTTTCTCTTTACCTCTGTTGCTTCGTTAGCCGCTATTTCAGCTTTCAGGCGTTTTATTTCCGTATTTATTCCCGTTGTTTCTTTTAATATTAAATCTGCGTTTACGACATGCGTTAACCTGTGAAAATTATTTCTCGTAGCAAATAAAGCATTTTTAGCAGGCCTTACATCGTGTCCTTGAATACGTAACGCTTCCATCCTTTTTTCCAGCTCTGTAATTTCAGTTTCCGACATAATCATTGCGTTTCTTATTTTTTCCGCCCGCTCAAAACTGTGGCATTGTGCACAAAGGTTTTTCGAAATAAGGCTGATGTTGGCTCTTTTCTGTTTGTGAGAAGTGTGACAGGTGACGCAATTTGGCCCTCCTCTGGTAAGATTTATACTGTGCGCGCTCTTTGTGTAATTTTCCTTGACGCCAACATGGCATTTACCGCAGAAGGCCGGAACCTCCGCTTCCGAAGGCTTGCCTATAAAACCTTCCTTTGGGTCCATAGCATTATCGATGTTTTTTGGATTTCCACCGTGGCAGTTATGGCAGGATATTCCGTTTTCAGCATGAATGCTCTCTCTCCAGTCTTTTGCAACATCTTCATGGCATGAAAGACATGCGCTGTCCTCCGCAAAGGCAAGCGGAAGCAAGAAACAGGAAGCAAGAAACAAGATGCAGGGAATAAAATATTTTTTAGCGTCTATTTTTATATTCATAGGCCGGAAGTCCGAAGTCGGATGTCAGAGATCGGAAGCAAGAAGTAAGATGTCGGAGATCCCCTACTTCATTTTTCTGACTTCTGACGACTATATTTAATTACGAACAATATCCCCATATCGTAAGGATAATAAATGCAATTATTCCCAAAAAGATGATTGTCCCGAATATAGGGCGTTTCCATGCCATCCGTTCCTCTTTTCTATCCAAAATGGGCAGAAAGAATATAAGAAACGCAACAATTCCTTGCAATACGATGCCCAAAAATTCGTTGGGCACGAGTTTAAGCATTTGGTAGTTTGCCAGAAAATACCATTCGGGCTTAATATGCGCCGGCGTTGAAAGCGGATCGGCAGGATCAAGCGCGTCAGGCGGAAAACTTATCTGCGGATAAAAGAAAACAAATACGAATAATACCGCCAGGAAAAAATAAATGATCTTTAAATCCTCTATTACAAAATGCGGAAAAAACGGCATCTTTTTTGTGCCGTCCGTCCAAGGCGGCACAGATATGCCGGTTCTGCGCATTACAAAGATGTGGATGGAAATTAGTGTTAGGAGCGTGAACGGAATGAGAGAAACGTGCATTGCAAAGAAACGCCCCATTGTCTCTTGGGAGACAATATTGCTTCCGCGCATAAAGTATACGAGCCAGTCGCCGACAACCGGGATTGAGCCTGGGAAACTCGTTGCTACGGTTGTTGCCCAATACGAAAGCTGGCTCCAAGGCAGGAGGTATCCGGAAAGGCAAGTGACAAGCGTGATTCCCAAGATGAAACATCCGACGAACCAGTGTATCTCTCTCGGTTTTTTATAGGAGCCCATGATGGCTACAGAGAACATGTGAAGGAACAGGACGAGAACAAACATGTTGGCGCCGACCGCATGAACGCGTCTTATTAACCAGCCCGCGGGAACCGTATTTGAGATGTATGTCACGCTTTCAAACGCTTCTTTTGTGTATGGGACATAGTTCATTAAGAGAAAAATGCCTGTGACAACTTCAATACAGAAAACAGCGATAAGCACGGCTCCCATAGAATACCAGAAATTTAAGCCAGAAGGAACCATGTAATGCGACATCTGCTCCCGGTATATTTCCAATAATTTTATTCTTTCATCAATGGCGCTTATAATTCTCCTGATCATGATTTCTCCAAAGCAATCGTGCCATCTTCAACCACTGTGACATTATACACAGTGAGCGGTTCCGGAGGCGGGCCGCTTATATTAACGCCGTTTGCATCAAATTTGCCAGCATGGCAGGGGCAGAAAAAAACGCCTTCGTTTGGAATCCACTTAACGAGACATCCAAGATGTGTGCATACTGCTGAAAGCGCTCGTAGCTTCCCGTCGCGTTTTATAATAATGGTTGGGCCGCTCTTTGAAAACCCGACAAACGATGAATTTTCTTTGATCTCTTTTTCCAAAACGGGCTTGCCATCGGCAGAAGTCAGGATATTAGCGTCGCCGGAGTTTTTTTTCGGGATCAGGTATCTGACAAACGGAGCAGCAAAAATAACAGCAGTCACCCCCAGCACACCACCCACCAACTTTGTTAAAAAATTGCGTTTGGCGATATCAGTTTCAGTCATGTTCTAATTTTCTTCCATGGAGGCATTAGCCAAAGTAGAAAGCTCAAAATAATGAACGGCAGAATTACAAGTCCTGCCGACACCAAAAATCCTTCGCGGCCTATCATATCCAGCTTATAAGCTGTGAAACCGTAGAAACTTTTTGAAAACAACTGGCCGCCTATCACAACGTTCCAGCGCATTGCAAAAACACCTATCAGCACCAAAACGCTGTCCATTAAATAGATAAGACGCCTCTTCTTTTCCGACGGTTTATAAACTTGCAATAATCCAAGCGTTATAAGCGGCACAATGGTGCCGAGCATTATCTGGACTATTATCAAAGTTATATAAAGCTTGCCGGACATGAGAAGCGAGATGATTTCAAAGGATTCCTCCGCTTCATAAAAGCGATGGATTTGATCGAGCGCTTCAAGCGAAAAGTCTAATACCAAGGCGTAGAGGAGGTATCTGCCAACGGTGTCAACACATTCCATATCTATGGGAATGCGCCTAATAAGCGAAATAAGCATATACAGTAGCATGACCAGAGCGATGCCCGAAACCATTGCAGAAAAGATAAATATAACGGGCATTAAAACACTCGACCACCATGGGTTAGCCTTAATGGAGCCGAAAATAAAGCCGACGTAGCCATGCAATAAGAATGCGGACGGTATGCCGATGATAGTTACAAAATAACCGAGTTTTTTGTCCCATCTCAATGCAGACTCCGAAATGTCTGTAACGCCCAAGGTTAAAATTTTGTATACCCACTTCATTATGCCGGTTTTTTCGTTGGACCAAATAACAAAGTCGCGCCTGTAATCGAACCATATTTCCAGGAGCAAAACCACCATCAGATACCACATATATACAAACCCAAACACCGCCATTGCAGAGGTGAGGTGGGGCGTTATCATGATTTCATATGCGCGGAAAGGCTGTGTCAGATGGGCGTTTAAGGGTATCGGTGCGCAAATCAAAAAAGCAAGCGCGGTTAAAAGCGCCAAATCGTAAGTTGGCTTAACGGCCTTTACCTTAAACACCCGTTCGAGAGAGGCGAGGATGAAGGCTCCCGCGACAAGACCCGTAATATAGGGATATAAAACTATCAAGATGCTCCAGTGGAGTTCCACCTCGTTTGGATAGATAAAACCCTGCACTTGCGTCAAAACACCGTACAAATTTTGTATGAGTTGGTCCATTGTATTTTGTGGTCTGCTCGGGCGATGAATGTCGCCACTCGCATTAATTTATGTTTTTGTCATCGCCTCGCAATGCCCCAAGCCCCGCGCAAACCACCGGCAAAGCCAGATGGTTCGCTTGTTTATCTTATCTTACTTCCGAGCTTAAACTGTTATAATAAACTTTAGCGCCGGTGTTTAAGTGAGGTCGCAGTACCAGACACGTATGATTTTTTAAAAATTTGACTAGCTCTCCATTTTTATCATTCAAATCTCCAAACGTTCTTGCGCCTCTTGGGCAAACTTCAACGCACGCGGGATTTTGCCCCTTTGTTATTCTGTGGTAGCAAAGCGTGCATTTATCAACAACATGCTTTTCGGGATGAAGATAGCGGCAGCCGTATGGACACGCCTGAATGCAATATCTACAACCTATGCAGTATTTGTCGTCCACAAGAACAACGCCGTCTCTGGTTTCATACGTTGCGCCTACCGGGCAAACCTGAACACATGGAGATTTGTAACAGTGGTTGCACAATTTCGGCACAAAAAATGATTTAAATATTTTTTCGTCGGGCACCGATTGTTTTAGGCCGTCGATTCCGCCGTTTTCCGATTCAACTTTCACCTTGCCGTCGTCCATGATTGTATATTGCTCTACCCACGAACGGAAAAAGAACGGCTCCCTTGGCACATTGTTTTCTTTTTTGCACGCGTCGGAACAGCGTCCGCAGCCGATGCATTTGTCTATGTCAATTCCCATGCCATACCAATGACCATCCTTCTTTTTGGGGGTTGCCGCGTAAAGAAGGGCGTTAAAACGATCTGCTACAGAGGCTGTAAGAACGCCGCCGGCTATCAAAGCCGTAGATTTTAAGAAGTTGCGTCGTGAATTAAGTTTCATATTTTCGGATCATGCGCGTTGTGGCATAAATAACATTCCATTCCTTCGTTATGTTTTTCCAAATCTATTTGAGGCATGTTCTTTGGACGCGCATAATTCTTTGTATGACACAACCCGCAAAATGCTCTTCCCTTTGGCTTATCGGGCTTAATGTTCATGGGGTCTTCGGCATGTTTTATGGCAGGACCATGGCATGTCTCGCAGGCAACCGTTGCATGTTTGGAAGAGGCTTTAAGTTTGTAAATGTCTTCGTGGCAGGTTTTGCAGGTAGAGGAGCCAGCATAATTCATAGGCAGAGCTTTCACCTCTTCCACCGAATCCGCACGGTAATGGCCATATTTCCCAAAAGATTTAGGAACAAGAAAATAGCGGGCTACTATAAATAGCCCGATAAATATCGCAAACAAAACAGCGAGTCTTTTTATCTGCGGCGGCATGGACCAACCTCAAACTCTACAACTTGGATAAAGTCAAGAAAAAGTTCATATTTGCACAAGAATATTTTTATTTGGCGGGTTTTTTATGGCAATCGTCGCATTTTCTTGGACCGGATTCTATCATCCTGTGGCATCCCATGCAGGTCTCATGAAGGGCTATCTTTGCCTCTTCCACCATCATCGAAGCGGTGTCCGTGCCGTGGCAGTGGCCGCATTTTTCGACGTGATGGCATTCGATGCATTTAAGTCCGTAACTTTCGGAATGTGTCTTATGGTCAAAAGAGACCACGGTGTAGTTCTTGTAAGACAGGTCCGTCATTTCGGGGGTTGGCGGAGGAAGGCCGTTCTGTTCCGCACACGCCGCCATGCAGGATCCGCACCCGATACATTTGGTGAAGTCTATCAAAAGACCCTTCTTTGTCTTCATGAATTATCCCCCGTTCTTGATAGGTTGATATGGGCACCTCTATAAACTACTCACGCTGTCATTGCGAGCCCCGAAGGGGCGCGGCAATCCCCCGCAAACACTTGATTTATGGAGATTGCTTCGTCGCTGGACGCTCCTCGCAATGACATAACAATGGGTTTATAGAGGTGCCCATATGCTTCATACGTTAAAATTTCCCCATGGTCTCAAGAAAATTCAGAGGCTATAAGCCTGTTCATCCTCTTTTTATAGATGAATTTTGCCCCGAATATCGAAATCTCGTAAAGAAGTATCAACGGAATGGCCATCATGACTTGAGTTACGACGTCAGGCGGTGTTAAGAGAGCGGAAATGATAAAAATGACAATTATTGCATGCCTTCTATATCTTGTAAGAAGGTATGGCGAGACTATTCCAATGGCTGACAGCAAGAATATGACCACCGGAAGTTCAAACGCCACGCCGAAGCAGACAAGCAGTGTTGTGATGAACCCGAAATATCCGTTTATCGTCCAGCTCGGCATCACTCCGAGGCCGATGGAATAGTTGTAAAAGAAAGTTATCGTCATCGGCGCTATCATAAAATAGGCGAAGAGAGCGCCCGCAACAAAGAAAAGCACGGTGGATGTAACGCCTAATGACACATATCTTTTTTCATCGTTGTAAAGACCGGGGGCTACGAAAGACCATAGCTGATAGATCGTCCACGGGAGCGCGATGCCTATTCCGGTAAGTATTGCCGCGTGAAACGTCATCATGAAAGTATCGGAAGGGCTGAGAGATAGCAGCGCGTTCTGGTTGACGATGCCGTTCGAGGCCATGAAATCAAAATAAGGCCTGCAAAGAAAACGAAAGATACCGGAGATGAACACGAAAGATATTATAACGCCGATGATGATGCCGAGCATGGCCCTCATCATCCGTGTTCTCAGCTCGTCCAGATGATCAAGGTAGGCCTTGTCCATATTCTATTTTTTTTCTTCGTCCTTGATGTCGGCCGTTACGTCCTTCATCCCCTTCTTGAACTCATTGAGGCTCTTGCCTAGCGACCGAGCCAGCTCCGGAAGCCTTCTGGCCCCGAAAAGGAAAACGACGACAAGTAAAATTATCAGTATCTCAGTCCATCCAATTCGCATAATGCGCCTCCTATCTCGTTGTTAACGGGACACGACTACAATAACGGAAATATAACTGTCCAGTACTTAATTTTTATATTTATTTTGATTGATTTATGGGGGATTGACAGGCATAAAAATGCGCCAATGAGAAAGCAGACAATCTTTTTAATCATTTGTTTATCATTTCTTGTTACCCGGACAGCCCATTCGCTGGAAGACAGCGAATGTTTTAACTGTCATGCCGAGGTCGACCAAAAAAGGTTCGCGACGTCTATTCACGGCAAGAACCTTTGCACCAGCTGTCACTCCGATATTACAGAGGCTCCGCATAATCAGAAACCCGGACCGGTCAAGTGCGGAAACTGCCACAGGGTGGAATTCCAAATATACCATAACAGCGATCATGGCAAGGCGGTAGCAAAAGGGATATCTGAGGCCGCATCCTGCAAGGCCTGCCACGGAGATAATCACTATCTTTTGAATTATAGGAATCCGTTATCGCCAGTTTCGAGAAAGAACATAAATCAGACCTGTGCCAGATGTCACGAAGACGAAAAGAAGATGGATCAGTACAGACTTACTCAGAAGACTCCGTACAAGTCCTATCTTGAGAGCGTGCACGGAAAAGCGTTCCTAGGGGGTGAGGAGTTCGCCGCGGTGTGCACGGATTGCCACGGTTCGCATGATCTCCATTCTCCGAATAACCCCGAATCAAAGATATATAAGTTCAACGTCCCAAAGACCTGCAGCAAGTGCCATGAGAACGTCTATAATACATACAAGATGAGCATTCACGCCAAAGCCCTTTATGATGGCGTTAAAGACGCCCCGGTCTGCACCGACTGCCACGGCGAACATGATATAGTCTCCATTTCAGATCCCGATTCTTCAGTCTATGCCGCCAATATCGTCAAGACATGTTCGCACTGCCACGCGTCCGAGAAGATAACCTCAAAGTATAATCTCCCGGTGGATGTGCTCGACAGCTACATGAAAAGCTACCACGGCATAGCGTATCAGTACGGCTCCAAATTTGCCGCCAACTGCGCTTCGTGCCACGGCTTTCACGATGTTCTTCCGAGTTCCGATCCGAGGTCATCCATCAATGCTGCGAACGTGGGTCGCACCTGCGGAAAATGTCATCCCGGTGCGGGCGACCAGCTTTCCAAGGGCTCGGTTCACATGAACCCGTCCGTCAGTAAGGATGTCATCGTCTATTACGTGAGCCTTTTCTATATCGTTACAATAGTGTTGACGATCGGCGGCATGCTTTTCCATAATTTCCTGGATATAAGAAAGAAGCTAAGGAGCCATTATGAGAAATATGTGAAGAACTCGGTCGCCGTGCGTCTAAGCCGGACGGAACGTCTTCAGCATCTTATCCTTGTGATTACTTTCATCACGCTCGTTTATACCGGTTTTGCGCATAAATATCCGAACGCCTTCTATTCTTATCCGTTTTCAGGTGAAACAGGCTCTTTAATAAGAAAGGTCATACACAGGGTCGCCGGCGTCATCTTCATATTCCTCATGCTCTATCAGGGAGGATGGCTGCTTTTCACAAAATACGGCAGACAGAAGATATTGGACCTTCTTCCAAAATGGAGGGACGCGACCGATTTCTTTGCGCTACTTCAATATAATATTGGTTGGCGGAAGGAGAGGCCTCGGTTCGACAGATACAACTACATTGAAAAGGCCGAGTTCTGGGCTCTCATCTGGGGTTCGGTTGTCATGGTGCTGACGGGTCTTATTCTTATGTTCGAGAACATTTCTTTAAGTTTTATGCCCAAGTGGCTTATAGATGTTGCGCTGGTCGTTCATTTCTATGAAGCTCTTCTAGCCACCCTCGCGATAATCGTATGGCATTTTTACTGGGTCATATTCGATCCGGATGTTTATCCTATGAACTGGAGCTGGGTAACGGGAAAGATAACGAAGCACCAACTGGAAGAAAGAGAAGAGAAAAAGCAATGAAGAGAGTGCTTGCCTTTTTTGCACTGTTTTTTCTGAACTTCGTAGCCTTTCCGGTCTCATCCTCGACAGTTGACGAATGCGCCATGTGCCACGGCGACAGCGGTTTTTCTGTCGAAAGGGGGGGGAGGAAGGTATTCCTTTATGTTGACATCAAGGCATTTGACGGTTCCGTTCATGAAAGCGTCGCCTGTACAGGGTGTCATGCCGATGCGATATTGACGGACATGCAGCACCCAGCAGGCCTTGCGCCGGTCGATTGTGCTAACTGCCACAAGGACGATGTTGATAGATTTAACGCAAGTATCCACGGGCAAGTCCTTAAAAAAGGCGCGTTCTATGCCCCCAAATGCGTAGATTGTCACGGCAAGCACGACATATTAAAACATACCAGCCCCGGTTCTTCTACGTTCAAAATGAACGTGCCAACTCTTTGCGGAAGGTGTCACAGGGATGATGCGCTTGTGGCCAAGACCTACGATATCCCGCAAAAGAACATACTGGAGAACTATAAGGAAAGCATTCACGGGGAGGGGTTGCTTAAAAAAGGCCTTTTGGTCACCGCCACATGCAACGACTGCCATACTTCTCATAGCATACTCCCTCATACAGATGCCAAGTCATCCATCAATGTCAATAATATCGCAAAAACCTGTTCGAGATGCCACGTAATGATAGAACAGGTCCATAAGAAGATAATAAGGGGCGAACTTTGGGAAAAGAAGCCGGGTTCGATACCGGCATGTACCGATTGCCACTCACCGCACGAGGTGAGGAAAGAGTCGCTTGTAATTGGGATGGCCGACCGTGATTGCCAGAAGTGCCACGAAAAACAAAAGCCATTCGCACACAGGGAAGAGGTGCTGAGATCGGCCCATGCCAAGATACCCTGCGTAAAGTGCCACTCCGATGTGACGCCGAACCACGGACGTCCGTGCGATACCGCGGGCAAGGTCGATTGTTCATCGTGCCATGTGAAACAGGGCGAGGATTACACACAATCGACGCATGGACAGCTGCATGGTAAGGACGATCCCGATGCGCCGTGGTGTACCGACTGCCACGGGACACATGGAATCATTGATAGAGAGAATGAAAAGTCGCCTATCTATAAGAGCAATATTCACAGGATCTGCGCCAAGTGCCACGCCGCAGGCGGCAAGGCCGCAAAAAGGTATAAGGGCGAACAAGCTGGCGACATGATAGAGTCCTACGTCAATAGCACCCACGGTCGCGGTGTTGTTGGAAGCGGGCTCTTGTCTTCGGCATCATGCACTGACTGTCACGGAAAGCATATGCAACTGCCTGCCTCCGACCCGATGGCGAACGTGAATACGGTCAATTTGGCCGCCACTTGTGCAAAATGCCATAAGGGGATATTTAATCAGTTCGTGAACAGCGTTCACAGCCCATCCGTGACCAAAACGGATGAAAGGCTTCCGGATTGTTCTTCGTGCCACTCATCGCACCGGATAACCCGTGTTGACGAGGATGCGTTCCTTGCACAGGTCGGCACCCAGTGCGGCAACTGCCATCAGGATGTTGCAGGGACCTATTTTGAGACGTACCACGGCAAGGCCTATAAACTAGGATATTTAAAGGCGGCAAAGTGTTCCGATTGCCACGGTGCGCACGACATCTTGAAGCCGAGCAATCCGGCATCCCACCTTTCGAGGAACAATGTCATTGAGACATGCAAGAAATGCCATTCCGGGTCCAACAGACAGTTCACGGGTTATCTGACACACGCAACACATCACAACCGTATCAAATATCCCATACTCTTCTTTACATTCTGGTCGATGACCCTTCTCCTGATCGGCACGTTCGCATTTTTTGGCATTCATACGCTTCTCTGGCTGCCGAAATCGTTCGCCAGACTCAAAGAGAAGCGGGAGATACAAACTCAGGAAGAGGCGCGCCAGTTCTTGAGATTCAATCTCAGAGAGAGGGTCCTTCATTTCAGCGTCATTATAAGTTTCTTCGGCCTTGCCATAACCGGCATGATGCTCAAGTTCGCCGGAATGGCGTGGGCCAGCCATCTTTCAAAACTGATAGGCGGTGTAAAGGTCGCGGGGACCATTCACAGGATATGCGCGGTCATTACCATCGGATATTTCGCCACCCATCTTTACACCTTGATCAAGTTCAAAAAGAAGAACTCCCTTACTTGGGGGGAGATGGTCTTCCACAGATATTCGCTTGTCCCCAGCTGGAACGATGCGAAGGAGTTCTTTGCCACCATGCTCTGGTTCTTTGGCCGCGGAGAAAGGCCGAAATATGGCAGGTGGACGTACTGGGAGAAGTTCGATTACATGGCGGTATTCTGGGGCGTTGCCATAATAGGCTCGACGGGCCTTGTCCTGTGGTTCCCGGAGGTGTTTACCAAGATTCTCCCCGGCTGGCTGATAAACGTCGCCACCATCGTTCACAGCGATGAGGCTCTGCTTGCCGTGGGTTTCATATTCACCATACATTTCTTCAATACCCATTTAAGGCCGGACGCCTTTCCAATGGATCCAGTGATATTTACCGGCAGAACGCCGCTTTCTGAACTTCAGCACGACCGTCCGCGCGAATATGATGAACTTGTGGCCGAGAACGAGCTTGAAAAAAGGATCGTGAAACCCGTTTCCAGGGGGAGATTGAAGCTGATCTATGCCTTTGGGCTGTTCTGCCTCGTCGTTGGCGTTACCCTCATTCTCTTCATTATTTATTCTATGCTTTTTGGATATAAATGATATATGGGTGCCTCTAAAAACCCCATAGAAAGAGTAGAATAGGGGGCATCTCTAAAAACCCCATAGAAAGAGTAGAATAGGGTTTATATTTCAGAGGGTAATGATAATATGCCTCCATAAACAAGGGGGCAAAGATGACACAGATAAAACAAATGACGCGAGAGATACAGGGTGGTTTTTTTGATGCGGAGTATCGGTTGCAGGATATATCGAAGCGAGGCGACCCATTGGATAAGCCCATAGGGGCACCTCTAAAAACCCATTGGCGTGTCATTGCGAGGGAGCGTAGTGACCGAAGCAATCTCCATAAATCAAGTGTTTGCGGGAGATTGCCGCGCCCCTTCGGGGCTCGCAATGACAGAACAAGCAGGTTTTTAGAGGCGCCCATAGGTGAAATATGACGCAAAGATTATACAAAAACCCCTTGAGCAGATTTTCGGGAGTGATGGCAATAATGGTCTTCATAATAGACGCCACACTTCTTATACTCGACTATCTTGGCGTAAGGCTCATCCCTATCATAGGTGTATTTGCCTACACCGTTTTTCCGGCGCTCCTTGGCCTTTACCTATTTCTGATACCGGTTGGAATGATTCGTGAATGGAGGCGCAGGCACAGGGAAAGAGGTGTAGAACCCCCGACGTTCCCCATATTCAATCTTAACGATGGGCATCAAAGGAAACAGCTGTATGTCTTCATCCTGGGGACATCGCTTGTGGGGCTCATTGTTCTGGCCGTTTCCACAAAAATGTATGATTATACGGAATCGGTCGAGTTTTGCAGTGAGACATGCCATAACGTCATGGAGCCCGAAGTAACAACATACAAGAGTTCCCCCCATGCGCGAGTTGAATGCGTAAAGTGTCACGTCGGAGAAGGTGCTACATGGTACGTTAAGTCGAAGCTTTCCGGTCTTTATCAAGTCTACGCGACCGTCCTTAAAAAGTATCCGACCCCTATCGAGACGCCGGTAGCCAATCTTCGTCCTTCAAGCGATACATGCGAAGAGTGTCACTGGCCCGAAAAGTTCTATGGGGCGAAGCAGGTGATAAAGACCTATTATAAGGATGACGAAAAGAATACTCCCGAGCGCACGTTCATGCTGATGAATATCGGAGGTGGCGTGTCGCCAACAGGCATTCACTGGCATGTGGGCGGGGGGAACGAAGTATATTATATCGCCAAGGACAAGGCGAGGCAGGATATACCTTTTGTGAAGGTTAAATATAAGGACGGAAAGGAAGTAGTCTATAAGGATTCCGCAAATCCACCCACACAGGAACTCATTGCAAACGGCGAACTTCGAAAAATGGACTGCATAGACTGCCATAACAGGCCCACTCATATATTCCGGTCGCCTGTTGACGCCGTTGACGGTGCCATTGAGGGGGGCAGGATCGACAGGTCGATACCTTATATAAAGAAGACCGGCGTGGAGGCCCTTGAGGGGGACCTTGAGGGTATCAGACCCAAGTTAGAGGACTTTTATAAGAAAAAATATCCGTCTATCGAAACCAAGAGAATCGATATCGCGATAGCAGAGTTGGAGTCCATCTGGAAGGCCAATAATTTCCCCGACATGAGATCGAAATGGGACGTTTATCCCAATAATGTCGGTCATTTCAGATGGAAGGGATGCTTCAGGTGCCACGACGGCCTGCATAAGGACGAAAAAGGGGTGGGCATTAAAAAAGATTGCAATATCTGTCATATTTTTCTAAGTGAGGTTGTGGCCGGAGCTATTGCCGAAAAAGAGCGTCTGGGCGTTGCTTTCAGGCATCCTGCCGACGTCGGAGGAGCCGACAAGACCATGAACTGCAATGACTGCCATGGAGGAAAATAAGTGATAAGGTTTTTTGTGGTCCTCATGTTGTTCCTGCCGCTTCTCGCGGAGGCCTCCTCCTTTTACATAAGGCCCGAGGTCCAGATGCAGGTCCTTGAAGATTCGCTTTCGGACCGCGAGGTTCCCTTGAACGCATTGCTGGACACGGGACTTGGAGATCTTCCCAATAACGGCACCTTTGACGTCTCACTTTTTGATAATCGAACATTTAAGATAGGCGAGAACTCATTCGATCTCTATCAGGCCGTTTTCAAAATGAAAGAGATCGGGGGATATGTTAATTTTTCTGCCGGTCGTCAGTTTATTACGCCCGGTTTTCACGTCTACCTCATGGACGGCGTTGACATGAGCATCGGCGGTGCCGATTGGCCGCTAAGGATAGGTCTTTTGGGGGGCGTTCCCAGATATCTTGAGATTAGCGATTTTCACGGGACGGTGGGGCTCATTACCGGGGCCTATCTTGAACTTCAGGGTTTCAGGAATCATCACGCAAAGCTTTCCGCAATCTATCAGCGGCTCGATTTCGACGCCAAAAGGGAATGGGGCGCCAATAGTACCTTGCTCGCCGGTCTTTCGGATACCTATCGATTTGAGGTCCCATGGCGCCCGACCATCTATGGCAACGTTGAATACGATACCGGTGGCAGATCTATCGACACCGGCATGGGTGGCATAAGGGTTCAGCCCACGAGGAGGTTCATGTTCAACGTGGAAGGCGGAACGTACAACACCAACAGAAAATGGCAGATGCCGACCGTTTACAGCCTTTTTACCAGCGGCGCTTATTATCAGGCAAGGGGAGGCATTAGCTATACGTTCATCGATATGGGAGACGTGTTCGAGGATCTTACCCTCAAGGCCGATTATTCGTTCCAGCGCTATCATATTCAGACGCCGCTAACGACCAGCGCCAATCTGGCCGACGCCATTCTTTGTATGGACATTACCCCGATAAGGCTCGACGCCACGATAGGATACACATTCTATGACAGCTACGGCGGGAAGGCTCACGATGTAATAGCCACCCTGCATGACGAGCCTTTTGACAAGTTCTATATCGATCTAGGTGTCAACTATACAAGATATTCCAAGATAACGAACGTGAAAGACAACGCCTACGACGTATCCTTGATTGCGGGCTACGAGATATTGAAGGACCTGGTCCTTTCGGCTGGCGGCGAATATCTAAGGAATAATGTGTTCAGCAGCGAGTTCAGGGCCACGGCCTTGTTATCGTACAATTTTCAGGGGAAGATATGAAGAAGTGCTTAAGTGTTGGAGTGCGTAAGTGCCTAAGTTGCATCGTTGTCATTTTGGTGATGTGCGTGTGTGTTGCCGGGCATACCAAATCGAAGGAGGCGGCGATAAAGAAGCTATTTGACCATCAGATGCATACCGACAATTTCTTTACCCCAAGCGACGTTCCATGCGAGACGTGTCATGTTAACGATCAGTATGAGTGGAAGAATATGGATAGGCAGGGTTGCCATAAATGTCACAACGCCAAGGAGCCGATCATGCCAGCAACCGACCCCTGCACTATGTGTCACGATAAGTACAGGGTGAAGCCGGCGAACCACAAGGTGAACTGGAGACTTGAACACAAGACCCCGGCGCAGGCAAATTCTCAGGAATGCAGGGCATGCCATAAGGAAAGATTCTGCATAAAGTGCCACGAGGAGCGCAACTACATAATGCTCGACATGCACAAGAGAAACTACAAGTATTTTCATTCTATCGATGCCAGACTTGACCCGAAGAAGTGCGACAGGTGCCACACGGTGTCATATTGCACGTCGTGCCATACGAACCCGAGGATCAAATAATGAAAGGAAGCACGAAACATGAAGCAGGAAACAGGAAAAGCATGTGGTATGCGCTTCTTGCCTCGTGTTTCTTGTTTCTTGTTTCTCTGCTCATCTGCTCCTGCGGCAGCACGGACTTTCAGGGAGAAAATTACGGGGATATTATGGCCTCGCCCAAAGGCCTTGAGCTTACTCCTCATGAGCATAAACAAGGATGGGGAAAGTCCGACTGCAGTATCTGCCATAATATGTCGTTCATACACCTTGTAGACAGGTCCGGCACGGGAATTGACATGGCTGTCGTCAGGGGACAGGTCGCCACCGAGGGACTGTCTTCATGCCTTGACTGCCATATAACGAACGGCATTGACGGTCCCACGTGCGCCAGCTGTCACGCTAACGGTGTTGATGAAGGGGATGGTGATTAGTGATGTTCAAAAAACCAAAATATGTAGTAGGACTTCTTTTGATCGCGGGAGCTTTTTCTTATCTGGTATTTACCAGCTTCAAGAGCTCGTTCCAGTTTGCCCTGACTCCATCCGAACTCAGCGCAAAGAGTGCCGAGTATGCGGATAAACAGGTGAAGATATCGGGCACCGTTGGCAAGGGCTCGATGATCTCGAATGGTTCGGAATATAATTTTAACATTGAAGATGATCACAAGAATCTGAACGTTCATTTTAAAGGTGCGGTCCCCAATACATTCAGAGAAGGCGCGGACGTTGTCGTAGGCGGCAGGTTCGATGCCGGAACAGGGACGTTCGAGGCGACCGAGCTTCTTGCAAAGTGCGCCTCGAAATATCAGGCAAAATAGAAGAGCCTGTCATCCCTGCTAAAGTAGGGATCCAGTGAACGCGCTGGATTCCCGTTTATACGGGAATGACGGTGATATAAAATATGGGAAATCTTTTTTTGTCGGTGGCATTGGCCGTTTCTTTTTACAGCCTTGTTGCGTCGGCCTTTGGAGGCAGGAACCCTCTTATGGCCGAAAAAGGGCGAAGGTCCGCTCACCTTGTGACCGTGCTTGTGAGCCTGGCGTCGCTCATGATCATCTACCTCTTTGTCAGCAACGCCTTTGAGGTGAAATATATCGCCGAATATTCAAGCAGGGACCTCCCTTTCGTCTACAAGCTGACAGGCATCTGGGCGGGGCTTGACGGTTCGCTCCTTTTCTGGGCGTGGCTCCTTGCCATCTGTACCAGCCTTGCCGTGAGGAAAATATCGACCCATTCTTATGTCAATGCGGTACTTCAGTTTATCATATCGTTCTTCCTTGTCATGCTTGTCTTTGAGGCCAACCCGTTCGATCTTTTGACCCAACCGCTGCCGGATGGCCAGGGTCTCAATCCGCTACTTCAGAACTTCTTCATGATAATTCATCCGCCGGCATTGTATATAGGCTATGTCGGCATGGCGGTGCCGTTCGCATATGTGATAGCCAGGCTCATTCTGAAAGAGGGCCTCCCTTCACATAATGACGAAACCTACAAAAAGGTAAGGCTCTGGACCGTCTATTCATGGCTTTTTCTGACGGCAGGTAATCTTCTGGGTGCCATGTGGGCTTACGTTGAACTGGGTTGGGGCGGTTTTTGGGCGTGGGATCCTGTGGAAAACGCCGGCATCCTGCCGTGGTTCACCGCAACGGCATTCCTTCATTCTCTGATAGTTCAGGAAAAACGCGGACTGCTCGTGAGATGGAATATCCTGCTTGTCATTGCCACATTTCTGCTTACCATCTTCGGGACATTCATCACCAGAAGCGGCGTGATACAGTCGGTCCACAGTTTTTCGGATATAACTATAGGTGCATATTTTCTGGTCTTCATGGCGGTGGCCGTCATTGTTAGCGCTTACTTAATGATATCCCGCGTCCGGACTCTTAGGCCGGAAAGGTCGCTTGAGTCGCTTGCTTCGCATGAAGGAGGAATCTATCTTAATAATGTGGTTCTCGTATTTGCCCTCATTGGTATCATGTGGGGAACGATGCTTCCGCTGTTCGCCGGGTGGTTCTACGGGCAAAAGATGGAGGTGGGGCCGGCTTTCTTCAACAGGGTGCTGGCACCAGTCGGCATAGTCATCCTTTTTCTCACCGGTATCGGACCGGAGCTCAGCTGGAGGAGATGGAGGAAGGGGCTTTTTAAGAGGGAGTATCTGTGGCCTGCGCTCATGGCCGTTATTACGGGCGCTGCGGCCTATTTTTTGGGTATAAGAATGTGGTTCCCGCTTTTGACCGCCGCAGGGAGCGCGTTCGCTATCTTTACTATCGTCCTTGAATTTGTAAGCGCGGGAAGGCTTAAAAGCTCGCCTCTTGCGCTTTTGCGCCTGGCTCCCAAAAGATATGGCGGTTATCTGGTCCACTTTGGGGTCGTTCTTCTTTTTATAGGGATAGCGGGAAGCTCTTACAAGGGCGAATATCAGTTCGGTCTCAGGGAAGGCACCGATGTGGACGTGGCGGGGTATAAGCTTTTGCTTACCAAGTTCGATTGGGAGAGGACCGCCTCAAGCGAAGGAGTCAAGGCGAATGTCCTTTTAGGGCGCAAGGGAAAGACGTTGAAGCTCTTAAAGCCGGCGCTTTATATCTACAGGAACCAGCCCAAACCGACCGCCGAGGTCGATATTTATATAAGGCCGCTTAAAGATGTCTATCTCTCGCTTTCGGGACTCGATAAGGATGAAAAAGGGGCCGAGTTCGTTCTGACAATAAACCCGCTCATCAGCTTTGTGTGGCTGGGCGGTCTGATCATGATAATTGGAACGATATTTGCCATCCTGCCGCCGAAAAAGAGGGAGTCTTTGACCGCGAACGACGAAGAGGATTATATAGACATAGTCCTTGGACGTGCAGATAAGGAGGATTTTATATGATAAAATTACTGGAACGCGTGTCATTGCGAGGCCCAAGGCCAAGGCGATCCCGTTTATTCAGTTGTTTATTCTGGATCGCTTCGTCACTTACGTTCCTCGCAATGGCATCTGTTTTTGCACAGGATGTGAAATCGCCTCATCAAGGGATGAATGAGGCAACCGGCGTCATCACAGGCAAGGTCTTGAAGGACGGAAAGACGCCTCTTGCAGGTGCTACCGTGACGCTTGAGATCTTAAGAGACCATCGGGTCGTTCTTGCCATTCCAAAGGAGGCCGACAAGGAAGGCAGATACCAGTTCAAGAACATCTTCAAATCGAGCGAGTTCTCATACGCCGTGAGCACCGAGTTCGAAGGCAAGACATACAGGAGCCCTTTTACCTCGCTTTCTAAGAACGAGTCGTCAAAGAAGGTCGATCTTAAAGTGGGTCCCGGGGCAAAAGAGGGTCCGCCGCTGCCGCCCCCTGTGGATGAGAAAACGATGGATGAGACAGAGATGGGCGAACATGCACATGCGTCCAAAAAGTTCTCGGACTATCAGCTGTTGGCGGTGATCCTTGCGATAGCGGCCATAAGTTACGCGATCTATCAACGCAAGAAAAAGTGAAATGTTTATTCTTTGAACCGGCGCGATTTAAAGATCTTATTAAAATCAGCCGGATCTATACCAAGCCAATGCTTGTTTTGTTATATGGGAGAGTCAGAATGCAGGAACATGGCCAAGCTTGCAACGCAGAGGAGCCGTCTGGTCCATCGCTATCTCGACCTAAAATGGCAGGTGGTGATAGCTTATAAGCAGAACAGGGCCCTCCTTAAAAGATTTTTAAAATTGGTTTTAGATACGGAGAGCGTTAAAGTTTGATACAGTATGCTGCTTTCATCGATAACAAAAAGATTCGGCAGTTTCACGGCGCTTGATTCTGTTTCGGCGGATTTCAAGGCTGGAAAGATATATATATTTGCCGGCCCAAACGGCGCCGGCAAGACAACGCTCCTTCGTATCATGGCCGGCCTCATGCGTCCCACCCGGGGAGACACACTTAATCCAGAATTAGGCGTGTCTCCCCGGACGAGCGACGAGCGACGCATGGGTGTTATGATGCAGGAGTCCTATCTTTACCGCGACCTTACACCCAAGGAAAATCTGGAGCTTTATGCGGGCCTTTACGGCGTTCCTTCTTCGAGGATTGCGGCCGTTAAAGATCTTTTAGAATTGGAGCCGTTTTTTGATCATGATGTCGACACCCTGTCTCACGGTCAGAGGCAACGCGTATCCCTTGCAAGGGCGCTTTTACCCGGTCCGAATGTCATCCTTTTAGATGAACCGTTTCTGGGGCTCGATTCCTCATCCATCGGACACGTTCAGAAATTCCTAAAGGGTTTTAAGGAAAGCGGAGGGCTTGCACTAATTGCTACTCATGAGACGGAACTTGTAAGAGAACTTGCAGACGAACTTTTACTTTTGGAAAATGGCAAGGTCAAATATTTCGGCACATTTAATATATGAGCAAGCTTATCGCACTAATGAAGAAAGAAGGTCTTTTGTTCCTGAGGCAAAAGCATCTTTTCCTCTCTCTCCTTCTTTTTTCAACTCTTGTGATACTTCTTATATATTTCGGGATGGAAGGTATGGGGCAAAGGCCCGAAGGCGTCGTGCCGTCTGTAATATGGCTTGCGGTGGTCTTTGGCGGGACGTTGCAACTGAACCGTACCTACGATTTCGAGCGCGACGAGGATGTTCTGGACGGCATGAGGCTCATCGAAGGCATCTCGACACCGTTCTATCTAAGCAAGCTCATCGTGAATCTGGTCATGCTCCTTATCATCACCGCTTTTTCGTCTTTTATTGCGGCGCTCCTTTTTGATTACCCCCTGTTCGCGAGGTTATCAAACATCGTGTGGCCGCTTGTCTTGGGAGTTGTTGGCATGGGCGCCGTCGGAACCACATTTTCAACGATGGTGATGGCCAATCACAAGCGTGACATCCTGCTTCCGACCATCTTCTATCCGTTAATAGCGCCACTTTCGGTGGCCGTTATAAAGGCGATGCAGGTGGATTCCATGGACCACGTTACATGGCTTAAGATACTCATAGCGTTCGATGTCATTTATGTTACGGCGAGTTTGCTTGTGTTCGATAGAATGATGGAATAAAAGAAGTGCGTAAGTTAAATGATATGAAAAAAATAACAAAAGTATGGGCTTTAGTTGTTTTGATGCTGGTTGCGGTTGATGCCTATCTCATTGCCTTCTATGCGCCGGTCGAAGCGGCTCAAGGGGTAGCGCAGAAGATATTCTACTGGCATGTGCCGAGCGCCATGGTAATGATGCTCTTTTATATAGTCGGAGGAGTTGCCGGCGTTATTTATCTGCTCAAGAGGAGCGAACGCGCGGACCTTGTGGCGGTTTCATTCATTGAGGTCGGTTTCGTGTTCTGCTCCATCGTTCTTGTCACAGGCCCTCTCTGGGCAAAGCCCATTTGGGGCGCATGGTGGACATGGGAACCCAGACTCACATCAACGCTCTTTGTCTGGCTGATATTCTTCGGATATTTCATTTTAAGGAACAGTCTTGAAGACAAGGACGATGCAAGACTCTATTCATCCGTGTTGGCGCTCTTTGGATGCCTCGATATCCCCATAATCATGCTTGCGGTAAAGCTCTGGCGCGGCGTTCATCCGCAAGTACTGAACGCCCGTTCCAACCTCCCCGATGAGATGTGGCTGACGCTCGCCTTTTCAGCGGTCACCGTTTTTTCGTTGGCACTTCTACTAATATACATTCGTTACAAGAAAGGGGCGCCCACACTTTATGGATAATGCGATATTTGCATATGTTGCCTATGGCCTTATAGCCGCCATAATAGGCGGTTATGTCATTCATCTCAAGCGCTGATACTGGTACGATAATTGCTGTTCGTAATATTTAGGATGTCACGATTTTGGCGAACTTTATAAAAGATAGTGATTATAATATGTTACACAGGTATCGCATAAGACCGCATGTCATTTATTTGGCGCTTTCCCTTATTTTATCATTTTGGGTTTTTTCGTGTTCGAACGTAAAAACGTCTCACTATGGATCCGACGATGTTGGTGGCGGGCCAGATATTGGTGCATCGGTCTTTCCTCATTCAAAAAGCTGGGGTTCGTTTGACAGTCACGGAAAATTCGTCATCGATAACGGTGTCTCTGCATGCCAAAACGCCTGCCATGGCGATGATCTTGGCGGCGGGAGTTCCAGGAGTTGTGTTTCGTGCCATGAGGCCTACCCTCACGAGGCACCGGACGTGTGGCAGGGGCTTCTTGGACACGGTAAATATATTCGCGATAAAGGCGATGTAAAGATGTGCGCCACCAACTGTCACGGTGCCGATCTTAGGGGAGGCTATGATCCTAATGTGGTTAAGTCATGTATCAAATGTCATACAAGTTATCCTCACGCGGAGGGGTGGTCCGTGAAGGGGCACGGAGAGTATATTCAAAAGGCGGGAACATATGATGAATGTTCCACAATGTGTCATAGAAGCGATGTCCCGGCGGAGCTAAAACTTAAGACATGCTCCGATTGTCACGGTGGTTATCCCCATGCCGTGAAATGGAAAGATGGACATGGTCAATGGGTCCTGGATCACGGAGGGGTTGCTCAGGCCGGTTGTGTCCAGTGTCACGGAGACGATCTGAGGGGCGGAACATCGGGTATATCTTGCTTTAGCTCCGGGGTATGCCATGACCCGAAGAACATTTATCCGCACGCCGAAGGCTGGGCCGCGCCAGCTAAACATGGTGCCCTGCCGTATCGCGGCGTTCCTGCGGCTTGTGACGGTTGCCACAAAGCTCCTTTGGCGGGCGCTCCGTCATGCACCAGCGCCGGTTGTCATCCGTCTTATCCGCACGTAGCCGGATGGCAGGATGCCCATGGAAAGAGCGTATTGACGGATCAGGGGGTGCTTAACAAAACTTTATTCAATAACGATTGTTCGAAATGTCACGGCGCCGCCGAACAGATAACGGCCGAGTTTCCGCCGATTTCGCCCAAAACGGCTACCAGCGTGGATAAATGCTACAGCTGCCACTGGGTATATCCGCATGACGTGGGGTATTACTATCACAAGACAGCAGGTGCAAATCAGGGTTGGTATTTATACGAGTGGCCTAAAAAAGGGCACTATCTTTATCTGATTGAGTATCCAAACTTGAGCCCATCCGAGAAGTCTCAGACCTTTAATTCTACCCTCAAAGGGTGCATTGGCTCCACCGGTTGTCATAAAGGTAAGTTGCTCGGCCCCGCAATAAATTGGGGTGGAAATAGCGGCGGCTTGTGCAACCTTGCGTGTCATAACTAGAACCATATTGCCGGTGTATTATTCATCTTTTCATTGACCTTTGGCCTATAAAAATATAGCAACTATTCTTCCACACTGTCGATAATAGGGACATATGAAGAAAAGCTTAAGTTTAATCTTTCTAGCCGCTATTTTGATCATGGGTTGCGGGAGCGTTAATAGCCCCAGATATGATACTGTAGGCAATGGGGACCCGTCTGTTTCAGATGGCGGTTCGGTTTTTCCACATAATAATTCATGGGGAAATCCTGAAGGCCACGGTAAATATGTGATTAATAATGGTTTTTCGGCATGTCAGAATTCCTGCCATGGCGAGGAGCTGGATGGCGGAAGCGCCCGCGGGTGTAAAACGTGCCACGAAGCGTATCCACATCGTTCTGTCACAGAATGGCAGGGTATTTCCGGTCATGGCCAGTATACTATTGAAAACGGTGGTGCGGAAAAATGTGCCACCAAGTGTCACGGTGAGGATCTTTCCGGAGGATACGATCCGGAGGGAAAGAAATCGTGCAATAAATGCCACAAGAGCTACCCCCATTCATCTGACTGGGGGACATCTGCTCATGGCGCATTTGTAAAGGAATCGGGCAGCTCTGCCGAATGTTCGACCATGTGCCACAGGGGCGGCGTGCCCGAAGAAGTTGCTATTTCCAAGTGCGTTGATTGTCACAACGGTTATCCCCATGTGGATAACTGGAAGGAAGCCGCGAACCACGGCGTCTTTGCAAAGGCAGATATCAGCGGATGTCTGACTTGCCATGAGGACATAGTTACAGGATGCGGGTCGTGCCATCACGATAATTTTCCCAATTGGGCATCCGGCGGTCACGGAGCAAGTGCAAAAGACGATGTGGATGGCTGTAAGACGTGCCATGGAAACGATCTTGCCGGGGGATTGTCCGGGACGGCTTGTAGTAACTGTCACTCCTATATTTCTCACAAGTGGGAAGAGAAACATCATGGCGAATATGTTCTTACCTCAGATGATAAGTTTTCTGCGGAATCGTATTCATCGGATTGCCGGTTTTGTCATGGGGGACTGTACGAGCTAAATAATAGCTGGCCTTCCGGCGCGGTTGAGACAGAGAGCGGCACGCCCACATGTTATAACTGTCACAAAGCCTATCCGCATAACATCTATACATACGGCAAGGATTGGGAATTAATGGAATGGGGAGGCGACGGACAGTTTGGGCATTTATTGTATTTGATGACCAATCAGAACTTTGGTATCACCAATCCCGAACCGGTCATGGGGAACTGTGGCGGCGGCACGAACGGCCTATGTCATAACGGGGTCAGGCATAGAATGGATATTGAATTTAGCGATCCCAATATGGGCTCGTGCAATGTCCTGTGCCACTCCGGCAAATCATAATTTTGCACGCCTTTGCGGCGCCGCTTTGGATTGTAAGGAACTTTATGCAATTACTTGTCACAGGTTTCAATTATAAGAGGTCGTCGCTCACTGTTCGCGAGGCCATGGCCTTTGAGCGTAGCAGGCAGATAGCTCTATCCACAAAGCTGGCCGCACAGGACGTTGTGGAGGAATCGGCCATGCTTTGCACATGCAATCGGACCGAGGCATATATGGTGGGTCCGTGCCTTGAAGGAATGGAAGAAACCTTTTTCCGAACAGTTGCCCTTGATACCGGCCTGGACGCAGAGCTTCTTCGCAAGGAGTCGTATGTCTATTCCGGTTTTGACGCCATTAGCCACATTTTCAGGGTTGCCTCATCGCTTGACGCCATGGTCGTTGGAGAGGCTCAAATACTGGGCCAGTTCAAGGGGGCATATCAAACAGCGGCCGAATGCGAGACCGCCGGGCCTTATCTTCACAAGATATTCCATTCGGCCTTTAGGACAGCAAAGAGAGTAAGAACGGATACGAACATAGGCGAGTTGCCCGTTTCGGTCGGTACGCTTGCGGTTGAGATGGTGGAAGAACGGATCGGAGATATCAAACAGACTAATATTTTTGTGATCGGGGCCGGCGAAATGGGCTCTCTTGTCGCGCACAGGTTTAGGGACAGGGGAGCTTCGCATATTTGGATAGCAAATCGTTCCCATGATTCGGCTGTTTCACTTGCCCATTCGGTAACAGGCGTTGCAGTGCCGTTCGACTCATGGAAAACGCATCTTGCAACAGCGGACATTATTGTTGCTTCAGTAGGCGGAGGAACGCTTATCACCAGGAACGACATCCTGGCCGCAGCCAAAGAGCGCGAGGGTAGACCGTTTGTTATGCTTGATCTTGCGATTCCGAGAAACGTGGAGTCGGTGGACATCCAGAACGCGATTTTTCTCAATATCGACGATCTTCAGGAGCTTGCCGATAAAAACCTTGCTTTAAGACGCGACGCTTCTCTGAAGGCCGAAAATATAATCGAAGAAGAGGCTCGTACCGTTCTTGTTGAGCTTGAACATCTTAAGCTTGCGCCTCTCCTTAAGAACATTCAGGAAAGATGTAAGGCGGTGATGAGCGCGGAGCTGGGATCGGTCTTTGCCAAACATCCAGATCTCACGGTTGAAGAAAAGGAATCCATGAAAATTTGCGCTCATTCAATAGTCAAAAAGATACTTCACGATCCCATCAGACTTGTAAAGGAAGAACTGGCCCGTCCCGGTGTCAACGGAACGCACGTTTCACAGGCTCTTAAGAACATTTTCAGCATTTCCGCCGACTGATGTCCTGACAATTTCCGCAATTTTGGGGATAGCGTTCTTGCATTCAACTGAGAGTTCCATTGAAGGGCATATCTTCTTTGGCTGGACGGCTATTATGGTGATCCGCGGTAATTTTGTGCCTAGCTTTTTGGCAAGTTCCAATATTCCGGCAAGGCTTGTGCCATGTAGCGACACCTGCGCCGAATCGGGGCTGAAGTTTATCTCTTTAAGGTCGAACGTCTTGAGGGTGCCGGGCGTGGCTCCAAAGTTCGCGGCGTCTATCAGTATGACGCGGTCGTAACTTTCGAACATGTGGAGAAGTGTTATGCCTCCGGTGCCGCCGTCCAAAATATCAAAAAAGGGTCGGACCCCTAGAGGGGGGTATTTTTTTATAATGCCTTTTTTTGCACTTTTCGAAGGGCTTAAATCGCGTCTGATAATATTTTTTGTTGCTTTGCGCAGGTATTCGATCGCGTGTATTCCAACACCCTCATCTCCCATCAACCTATTGCCGACACCTATTATTGCTCTCTTTAGGACCATCGCGAAATAGAATGTTATAGTTTAACATGATAATCAAGAGAGAAAGTAGTTGTTGCCTTCCATTTTAAATTGCAGTACCATAGTACTATGAAAGAGTTTTCAGGTAAGTTTGTATTGAGAATACCGTTGGAATTACACAAGAAATTAGCAAATATGAGTATTTCCAAAAGGGTGTCGCTTAACCAGCTTTGTGTCTTACTCCTTAATAGAGGGCTTGGCGTCCTGGAGGGTGATAGTTACCAGGAATTTGAACCCGTGGTTAAAAAGCTAAAAGAAAAATTCAAAGATAAGCTTAGTGGAGTCGTTCTTTTTGGTTCTAAAGCAACAGGTGAAGCAACGGAATCGTCGGATATCGATCTGTTGGTTATCTTAGATGGTTCGGTCGAGATCGATCGGTCGCTCTACAGTTGGTGGGATGATAATGTCATTTGGAGCGATAGAGAATTGAACCCTCATTTTGTCAGCCAGCCCAAAGATATAAGCGAGGTAAGCGGCCTATGGTTCGAGGTTTCTATATCAGGCAAGATAATATATCAAAGGGGAATGATAGTGGACAGCATCTTTGCCGAGATCAAAAAATTCATTGCGGATGGTCTTGTGAGAAGATACATTTCGAACGGTCACCCTTACTGGGTGAGGAGGATAACAACAGATGAAGAATAAAAGTCTGGCGGCTGATTACATACTCCGTGCGGGGAACAGGCTTGCCGCAGTTGAAGTGCTTATGCAGAGACAGGGTTATGCGGATGTAGTGAGAGAATCACAGGAGCTTATCGAGCTGTGTCTTAAAGGTCTGCTACGTATCTCCGGCGTCGAGGTCCCGCGCATTCACGATGTGAGCGACATACTTATCCGATCGGAGGCTCTGCTTCCGGCGACAATAAAACCGCATGTCAAGCAGATCGCCAAGGTATCTAAAAGTTTGAGGCGCGACAGAGAGCTTTCTTTCTACGGTTCGGAGGACCTTACACCTTCCGAATTTTATAAGGAGGAGGACGCAAGATCAGCCCTCGAAGACGCAAGATGGATATATTCGTTGTGCAATGAGATAGTTTCGTGACTGATCCTTGCCAGCCCATAACTATCCGGGAAATAAGATGTGTTAAATCACTCGCTATGGTGTTTTAACTTTTGGTTGGGAGCATTTTTGGTTAAAAACCATAAGTATTTCTAACTTTTTATTTCGCACTTCGTACGAATAAAAAGTTAGAAATACTATAGAGCGGCGCTTATCATATAATAAGGGGCACCTCAACAACTACTCTTTCCACTCGATATTAAGCATATGTGTAGAGCATGAGATACAGGGGTCGTAGGCGCGTACCAGCATTTCAAGCGTTAGCTCGACCTCTCTCTTGGGTCTTTGCATTATCTGCGGGACCAACGCTTCCATATCCAATTGGATGTTCGCGTGGTTCTGATTCGTCGGGATGATACAGTTGGCCTTGCTGATGAAACCCTTGTCGTCGTAGGTGTAAGCATGATAGAGGATGCCGCGTGGAACCTCTACAGCGCCTACTCCATATGAGGCCTTGGGTGTGAATGCGACCGGGGCCTTCTGCTGGTCATATGTCGTATCGGCAACAAGCTCATCAATAATCTTTATAGCATCTTCCCACGAGTGGACTATTTCCACCAGCTGGGCCACGTTGTTCATGTACGGATTGTGGCAGACAGGTTTTAATCCGAACATCTCCGCAACGATCTTTGCCCTGTTCGTCAACTGGTCGTAGTTCTTGTTGACGCGGGCAAGGGCTCCCACCATGAACGATGCGCGGTTATGCTTTGCGTACTTGGCGGTGGACTGCGGAACGATGAACTCATTCGTATATTTCAGATAATCGGAAACGGGCGCGCTTTCGGTGTCGGTAGAGCCGATATTGCCGTCGTAGATAGCGTATTCATCCTTGCTGGTCAGCGCTATGAACTCCGTCTCTCGCGTGAAATTGGGGAGCTTGCTTGCAAGCGCATGCACAAGCTTTGCGACCGCGTTAATATCAACCCAACATTTATTGAGGGCCTCTTTAAGCTCTTTTAGCTCCGTTCTTGATGGGACCTTTGTGAAGCCCCCGGGGATTAGTCTTTGCGGATGGGTCGTTCTTCCGCAGACAAGGTCGCTCATCTCATTTGCCGCGCGATGGAGCCTTACGACCGTTTTGAGCTCTTCCGGATGGCTCGATGCCAGAGGTATAACACTTCCCACTCCCAAAAGGTCCGGAAGTACGAGGTAACCAAGGTGAAGCAGATGGCTCTGCAGGTTCTCGGCATGGATAGCAAGACGTCTGAGCTTAAGGTCGCGAGCGGTAAGTTTAATACCGAACGCCGCCTCGGTCGCCTTCAAAGAGGCAAGCGTGTGGCCGATGGAGCAGATGCCGCAGATGCGAGATGTGATGTGATGGATGACATCCCATTTTTGGCCTACGACCATCGCTTCGAAGAAGCGCGGGGCCTCGGGCACCTGCCACTCTACTTTTTCTACCGTACCTTCTTTGACGTTGACGGCTATGTTTCCATGCCCTTCAACGCGGGTGATGTAGTGCAGGTTGATGTCTAAATTTACGTTTGTCATAGTTATGCCACCTTATCTTTCGTTTCTGTCCATCCAAAGTAGAGCTTGAACTTGTTCAAGACCTCATCAGTTGTAAGATCATATTTTGCCAGGACCTCTTTGTGGACGTCGGTATTGGGGTTGTCGACTAGGCCTCTACATCCCCAGCAAACAGCGCCCTCATTGACACAGCAGGCGCCACATCCGGCACGTGTAACCGGCCCCACGCAGCTCATCCCTTTTTCAAATACGCAGACGTTGCCGTTCTGCTTGCATTCGACACAAATGGGGTAGTTGGGAATGCAGGGTTTCTGCCCCATAAGGAGCGATTTTACGATATTCAAGAACTCGGTCCTGTTAATGGGGCAACCGTGGATCTTGTAATCGACCTTTACCACCGCGTCGATAGGCCTTGCGGGATAGGTATCAAAGAGCTCCCACTTGTCGCCGTAGACCTCCTGACGGACGGTTTTCTGGTCGCGGTAGTTCTTAAGTGAGTTGATACCGCCTATCGTTGCGCATGCCCCAAGGGCTATCAGTATCTTTGCGTTCGCGCGTATCTTTTTGAGGCGCTCTTCATCCGCTTTTCTTGTAATTGAACCCTCAATGAAGGCTATGTCGTAGCTGTCCGAGCGTTCCTTCATTGCCTCGCGGAACTCGACCACGTCAACATGGCCCAAAAGGTCAAGAAGGCTCTCTTCAAGATTCACCACCTGCAGCTGATCGCCCTCACAGCTTGCAAAATCAAAGAATGCAACTCTTGGTTTGGACATTTTTTGCTCCTTTATAACGCTTCGCGAACATCCTTAATGTCGCTATATTTATAAACGGGGCCACACTGGCAGACATAGAGCCCGTTCATCTGGCAGTGGCCGCATTTGCCTACCCCGCATTTCATCCTGCGTTCAAGCGAAATTATGATCTTGCTGTCGGCTATATCCTTCTTTTTGCACTCGATAAGCACGAACTTGTACATGATAGGGGGGCCGACGATTATTGCGTACGTTCTTTTGGGATCGATATCGACCTTGGGAAATAGGGTGGTGATGACGCCGACGATCCCCTTCCATGTGTCATCGGCCTTGTCGACCGTTTCTAAAAGCTCTAGCTGTTCTTTCCATTCTCCCAGTTCCTTCGGCAGGAGTCTTTCGGACGGGTTCTTTGCACCGAAAAGGACCGTTATTTTACCGTAGTCTTTTTTATTGTCGATTAAGTGTTGGATGATGGAACGCGCCGGAAAAAGTCCGATGCCGCCGGCAACTACAAGCACATCGTGGCCTTTGATCTCTTCATAGGGAAAGTGCGTTCCAAAGGGTCCGCGTATGCCAAGAACGTCGCCCTCTTTCATGTTATGAACTGCGCCTGTTACGCTTCCGACCTTTCTGATGCCAAGGTCGAACCCGTTCTTTTTTCTTGATGGAGATGAGCTGATGGAAATGGGCGCTTCGCCGACGCCAAAGACGGAGACCTCGACGAATTGTCCCGGCTTGTGGCCGAGGGGTTTCCCACCGTCGAGCTCTATCTCAAAGAACTTTTCGGTCGTGTTCAATGTTGCAACGCTTTTTATCTTTGCCTGTTTTGGGAGGTACAAGGACTCCGTCATTTATTTACCCCCCTTTAGTTCATTAATGATCTTTACCGGGTCTGTTATGTCCGGAAGGCAGACGCTACTGCATCTTCCGCATCCAACGCATGCGATATCGCCGACCTTATCCACCATATATGAATATTTTCTGAACAGCCTGTGGCGGAAACGGTCACCGCGCTCTTCGCGGAAATTATCGCCGTGACCCACCATCGCAAAATCTTCAAGCAGACAGCCGTCCCAGTACCGAATGCGGCGTCCGCTCTTCAAACTTATGTCTACGTCTTCTCTGACATCGAAACAATAACAGGTGGGACAGACAAGGTTGCACGAACCGCAGGAATAACATTTTTTTGCATGTTCCTCCCATACCGTGCTTTCGTAGCTGTTGCCAAAGAGCGAGGGAAGTTCATTAACGGTCGCCTTTACTTTTCTCTCCGGCTTGCAGAGGCTTTTAAGATTTAGCCTAGCCTCTTTTTGGAGTTCCGAATCGGTCTTGCCGGCATCGTTCGTTTTGGCGGATGAAAGGAGCTTTTCACCCTGTTTGCTTCCGGCCTCAACATAATACCTGTCTCCAAGGTCTGTGAGCCAGAGATCAAAGCCTTTATCAACGGTTGCGGCGCCCATGTCGTGCCAGAAACCCCATTTGCTGGCGTTAACGGGATCGACACCGATGATAGTTATGTTCTTGCGGCGCTCGAGGTAGTTCGTCTCCTTATTGTCGTCGGTGAAGACCTTGTCCATCTGGTTTATGGCCTTCATGTCGTAGGGGTGTACGCCAAGGAGAACGAGCTCTTTGGCCTCGATCACGGCCTTTGCCTTGAATTTGTCGTTACCGATCTCGAACATTAAAAGGATCTCTTTTGGCGGCTGAATGAACTTCTTCGGCGGCGTTATGGTGACATCGTAGTCAAGCCTTAGCTCCGCAGCCGTTTCTAGTGGGGCAAAGTGAAACTTGCCGGCCTCTTTCTCTTTGACGCCCACGACCCCGACCTTTTTAATGAGGGAGTCTACCCATGCGCCAAAGTCGTTTTTTGTGATGATTTTAGGTTTCATAATGTTGTTTTTTTTTAAGGAGATTGGGGAAAAATGACAAGCACTATTATTTTTTTCGGGAGCCGCCAATTTCGCTCTGAAAACGCTTCTTTTCACCTTTCATCTTGACTGCAAAGCCGCTGTGGCACTATAGTCGTAAGTTATCAGCTTATGCACCATTCCGAATTCGTACATCTTCATAACCACACCTACTACAGCCTCCTGGACGGCGCCTGTCCGCTCGACCTGATGATAGCCAAGGCCAGGGAATACAGAATGCCTGCACTGGCCATTACCGACCACGGCAACATGTTCGGCGCCATTGAGTTCTATCAGAGGTGTATTGCCGAAGGGATAAAGCCCATCATCGGCTGTGAGATGTATATTACCACCCAAGGGTCCAGAAAGGATAGGGACCCCAGGAAGGCTGGCGAGGGTCACTATAACCACCTCCTTCTTCTGGCCAAGAACCACAAAGGTTACCAGAACCTTTGTAAGCTCATTACCTTAAGTTATACAGAAGGGTTCTACTATAAGCCACGGATAGATAAGGATATTTTGTCTGAATGTAGCGACGGTCTTGTTGCCATGAGCGCCTGCCTTAAGGGCGAGATACCGTCATTTATAAAGAACGGGAATATGGAGGCCGCCAAGGCTACTGCAGAGTGGTATATCAAACTCTTTGGGAATGAACGCTTCTTTTTTGAGGTGATGGATATAGGAATACCCGAATGTCTTGCCGTTAATGACGGGCTTAGGGATCTGGGGCAAAAATTGGGCGTTCCCCTTGTTGCCACGAACGACTGCCACTACATGAGCCGCGAAAATGCGAAGGCCCACGACGCGCTCCTCTGCATTCAAACGGGAAAGACTCTAGATAGTGACAAGCGTCTGCAGTTCGGTACCGACGAATTCTATTTCAAGAGCCCCGGCGAAATGGCGCGCGCGTTTCAGCATATCCCGGAGTCGATATCAAACACGCTCCTTGTCGCCGAAAAGTGTAATCTGGAGCTCGACCTTAAATCGTATCACTTCCCGAAGTTCACCGTTCCCGGGGGGAAGGACCTTGCTACTTATTTAGAGGAAGAATCTTGGAAGGGATTCAAGGAACGGTTATCGGTGGATGGAGAACAAGCTGTATACGAAGAACGCCTAAAGACGGAGCTCAAGCTTATCAAAGATATGGGGTTTGCGGGGTATTTCTTGATCGTCGCCGACTTTATCAACTGGGCGAAGGAGAGAGGTATACCGGTTGGCCCGGGCAGAGGTTCCGCCGCAGGCTCGCTCGTTGCATATTGTCTTAATATCACCGACGTGGATCCCATACCGAACAAGCTCTTCTTTGAACGTTTTTTGAATCCCGAACGCGTCAGCATGCCCGACATGGATATAGACTTCTGCATGCGCCGCCGCCAGGAGGTCATCGAATACGTCAGGGAGAAGTACGGGTTCGTTTCGCAGATAATCACGTTCGGCAAGATGAAGGCTCGCGCGGTAATTCGTGATGTCGGGCGTGTGATGGGGCTTAATTACGGTGATGTCGACCGCATAGCAAAGCTCATTCCCTTCTCCGTTAACATGACGCTTGATGAAGCTCTCAAAATAGAACCTCAGCTGAAGAAACTTGCAAAGGACGACCCCAAGGTCGCGCAGCTGCTTGAAACGGCTCGCGCGCTCGAAGGCTTTCCGCGTCACGCATCCACTCACGCCGCCGGCGTTGTCATGAGCGATCAGCCGCTTGAGAACTTCCTGCCGCTCTATGTCGGCCAGCACGACGAAATAATCACCCAGTTCGACATGAAGGCGGTGGAGAAGATAGGCCTCATCAAGTTCGATTTCCTGGGGCTTAAAACTCTAACTGTCATGTTCGACGCTCTTGAAATGATCAAGAGGCGCCACGGTAAAGAGATAGCTTTGAACGCGCTGGTGCCGGACGACAAGCTTGCGTATGAGCGTCTAAGTTTGGGCGATACCGCAGGGATATTCCAGCTTGAATCAAGCGGCATGACAGACCTTGTCATGAAGTTGAAGCCTTCGTGTTTTGAAGATATCGTGGCGCTCGTTGCCTTGTTCCGTCCGGGTCCTTTGGGGAGCGGAATGGTCGATGACTTCATCAACCGCAAGCATGGCCGTACCAAGATAGTATATGAGCTTCCTCAATTAGAACCCATTCTAAAAGATACCTACGGCGTTATCGTATATCAGGAGCAGGTGATGCAGATAGCATCAGCGCTGGCATGTTTTACGCTTGGCGACGCCGATCTCTTGCGCCGAGCGATGGGAAAGAAAAAGCCCGAAGAGATGGCGAAACAGCGTGAGCGTTTTATGGAAGGGGCCGCCAAGAATAAGATCAACAAGCAAAAGGCCGAGAGGATATTCGACCTCATGGCCGAGTTCGCCGGTTACGGCTTCAATAAATGTGTTGTTAAAGAGACGGAGCTTATCGACTCAAAGACCGGTGAGCTGTTCACTATTGCAGATCTTCTGGATAAAAAAACATACCGCGCCACATTTAGTTGCAATGACAGGTATAAGATCGAGCCAAAAAAGATAACAAAGGTTCACTCTAACGGACGCAAAAAGGTTTTTAGGCTCAAGACCCATTTGGGGTATGAGCTGACCGCGACAGGCAATCATCCTTTGCTTACAGCTACGGGGTGGAAGAACCTGAACGAGCTAAGGTCCGGCGACAGGATAGCTACGCCAAGGAGAATAGCCGCAAAGGGTAGCCTCAAAATGTCCCGTCATGAGGTCATTTCCATGGCGTGGCTTATTTCCGAAGGTAATACATGTCATCCAAGTTCATTACATTTTTATAACAACGACAAGGATTTAGTGAATGACTTTGTAGAGAATATCACCAAGTTCCCTCATACAAAGGCCCATGTTTACACGCGCCGGGGCAGGATGTTCGAGGCGCGTGTCAATACGGGAAGCTGTGTGCATGTGCCATGGAATTCTGCGGATCGATCGAAACGATGCAAGGTCAACCCTTCCGTGTCAGGCGTCTTTACCTGGGCGGGTAAAATGGGTCTTTTAGGAAAAAAGGTGTCCGAAAAGGTTATCTCTAAGAATATTTTTAAACTTAAGAATGAGCAGGTCGCGTTATTTTTGGGAAGGCTTTGGTCCGGCGATGGATATGTTTTTGGCGGCACGAATTTAATGCCCTTTTATGCCACATCTTCACTTAAGTTGGCAGGTCAGGTCCGGCACCTGCTCCTGAGGTTCGGAATAGTTTCAAGGATAGCCCATAAGTCGTTCAAATATAAGGGAGGGGCCAAGAAGGGATATGCGCTCTTTGTTACCGGTGAAGATTCCGCAAGGCTCTTTTTACGCAAGATATCTCCTCACATGGTCGGTCGTGAAAAGGCGATAAGAGAATTAAAGGAACATATCGATCAGGATGGTGCCGGAAAAAGATGTCGCGATACTATTCCATGGGAAATAAAGTGGAAGGTTAGAGAGGCGAAGGAGTTGTCCGGAAAAACGTGGGTAGAGATCGAGCGCGAGTCCAAACTCTCCATGAAAGAGTTCTACGGCGGAAGGCATTCGTACAAAAGAGGACTCCGCAGGGAGACCATCGGCCAATTAGGTCGTTATTTTAATTCAAATGAGCTGACCGATATTTCTTCCTCAGATATTTATTGGGACGAGATCAAAGAGATCAGGCCGGCTGGCACTCGCGAAACCTACGATATAACGGTTGACGATAACCATAATTTTATCGCCAACGGATTGATCGTCCACAATTCACATTCTGCGGCATATGCGTTCATTGCCTATCAGACATCATATTTAAAGTTCCACTATCCGACCGAGTTCATGGCGGCGCTTCTGACATCGGAACAGGGTAATACCGATAAACTGATATTCTATATCAACGCATGCAGGGAGGCCGGCATCAAGGTCCTGCCGCCCAACGTGAACGAGAGCATGACCAATTTCTCGGTCGTCGGTGACAAAGAGATCCGCTTTGGGCTCGCCGCGGTCAAGAACGTGGGCGAGGCGGCGGTTGAGGCGATGATAAGGGCGAGGGAAGGCGGTGCTTTCAGGAGCCTTGACGATTTCTGTTCAAGGGTCGACGGAAGAAAGGTGAATCGCCGTGTTATTGAGAGCCTTATTAAATGCGGCACTTTTGATTGGACCGGCGTTCACAGGGCGCAGCTACTTGCCATACTCGATGTGGCGATGGCGCGCGGGGCATCCACACAGCGCGACCGCGAGATAGGTCAGGTGAGTCTGTTCGGCGGTATGCCCGCAAATGAATCGGATTCAAGTTACGCACAGATACCCAATATAGTTTCATGGTCGGAGCACGAACTTTTGCAATACGAGAAAGAGGCGTTAGGTTTTTATATAACGGGCCATCCTCTGGCTCAGTACGAATCGATCTTGAAACTCTACGCAACGGCCGGCACCGATACCATCGCCTTGATGGGCGACGGGACCGAGGCACGTCTCGGCGGCGTTGTTGCCTCGCTCCGCGAGATAACAACGAAGAAGGGCGACCGCATGTGCTTTGTGACGCTCGAAGACCTTAAAGGGATGGCGGATGTCATAGTATTTCCGGAGCTTTATCAGAAGGCCAACCAGCTCATCAAGAGCGACCAGCCGATGTTCGTCATCGGAAATCTGGATGTTGACGAGGAGCGCGCGAAGGTGATCGCCCGCGAGATATTCCCGCTCTCAGAAGCCCCGGCAAGACTCACAAAGACCGTACACTTCAAGCTTGCGGCGGGCGAGGTGAACGACAAACAACTCCAGAGTCTAAAGAGCATCCTAGGCCGCTTTAGGGGGGAGTGCAAGGCGTTCATTCATATGACCATCCCCGATAGAAGCGAAACGGTGATGGAACTGCCTAACGAGTTGCGTGTGGCGCCAAGTCTGCAACTTGTAGCGACCGTTGAAAAGATATTCGGCCACAACGTCACCTATTTTCAATCATGAAAGAACAGGCCCTTCTTGTCGGCATAAGGCGTCCCAAGACTACCGTTTTGAACATGGGGGGTGCTAAGCGTCCGACACGGAAAGAACTCTATTGTGTTGGAAGCCGACCTTCCCGAGAAACTACTTGGCAGATACAGGAAATATTGTATATAAGGAAGTGCGTAAGTGCGTAAGTTGGTATTTTAAAATATGAAATGGAATGCAGCTAACATACTCACTCTTTCAAGGCTTTTACTTGTGCCGGTCTTCCTCGTCTGTTTTATACTGAAGCTCTACTCGGTCGCGTTCTTTGCCTTTGCCATAGCCTCTTTCACGGACCTTATAGACGGGACCGTGGCGCGCATCCTTCGTCAGAATTCGCAGTTCGGCGCCCTCCTTGACCCCATTGCCGACAAACTTTTAATGATAACCGCGTTCTCGTGCCTTGTGTCGGTCAGGTATATCCCTTCGTGGTTCCTTATACTTGTTATCCTGCGCGATGTCATGATCATGAGCGGCATCGGCGTACTTAAGATACTAAAGATACATGTCGAATATAAGCCCTTCATCTCTTCAAAGTTCGCAACTCTTGGGCAGATACTCCTTGGCGTCCTTTCTCTGGCGACTCTCTATCGGCCGGAGTTTGCGTTAGGCGTTTACCCTTTGGGCGATTTTGCCGAGGGGACGATGTATATCACGTCAATACTCTTGATCGTCTCGGCCCTTCAGTATATTCAAAAGGGCCTCTACATACTCCAAAAAGGTGAAGAAGGTGGTTATTCTAGAAAATATAGGTCTAAAGCCGTATAGAGAAGCGCTTTTATATCAGGAAGACCTTCATAAAAAACGCGCAGAAGGGAAGATAGATGACACGGTCATTTTTTGCGAGCATCCGCCCGTTTACACCATAGGCAAGAGAGACTCATCAGACGATTTTCTTTCTGACCTTAAGGTCATAGCCGGCGATGGAATAGATGTCGTCAAGGCCGATCGGGGCGGAAAGATCACGTATCACGGGCCGGGACAGCTCGTCGCCTACTTCATATTCAACATAGCGGAAAGAAAGCTGGGGGTTAAGGAATACGTTCATAAGATAGAAGACGTCTGCATGAAGGCGTTGGAAAAGTTCGGGATAAATGCCGTGCGCGACAAGGAACATCCCGGTCTATGGGTGAACGACAAGAAGATAGTTGCGATAGGCCTAAATATTTCGAAGAACGTTTCCATGCACGGAATAGCCCTTAACGTGGACCCCAACATGGAACATTACCGGCATATCGTTCCCTGCGGGATAAGGGACCGCGGCGTAACTTCTATGAAAGAGGTATTGGACGCAGCCCCACCATTAGACGACGTGATTAAAACGCTTGGAAACGCTGTTTTGAAGCTCTTTTAAAAGGAGACCCCCCTCTATAGTATTTTAACCTTTGGTTAGTAATACCTTTGTTAAAAACTATAAGTATTTCTAACTTCTTATTCGCACTGGCATACGAATAAGAAGTTGAAATACTATAGGGGTCCAATCCTTTTTTCTATTTGGAGTCGTTAGGGGAGAAGGTTAGAACGTTCTCTTCTTCAAATACTTTGATCGTTCCTGCATTCTTTGATTCGTCCGGGAGGGACTTTAAGAACGCCTCATATTCTTTGGGGTCTAGCTGTCCTCTTGAAATGGACTTGTTGACAATCCTGTTGTCGAAAACCGCTTCGTCAGACTTTTTGCTCATTTGTTAAATTGCATGTCATCCTGAGCGAAGCGAATGATCCCTTTGCATCTATTTGCAAATGGATCATTCAGGGCTTCACCCTTCAGGATGACAGCTTCTCTGTTATCGTTTATTAGGTGCCTTTTCAACATCCATCAATATCTTTCCGTCCTTGAATATCTTCACGTCTCCGCTCGATTCCGATATTACAAATGCGACCGACTTTGTCAACGCAGTGATGCCGGCGGCCGCAATGTGTCTGCTTCCGAGGCCGCGGGGAAGGTTGGTGTCGTCGCTTGCCGCGGAAAGGTATCTTCCCGCCGTCAGAACAACGCCGTCGCCGCTTATTATAAATGCGCCGTCCATCGCCGCAAATTCCCTGATGGTCTCTTTTAACGCCGGGTTCAAGATGTTCCGTTCTTCTTCGTCGTAACCCTTGAAGGGGTTGATTATCATCTGACGGGAAAGCTGGAGCACATGTTCCTCATCGCCGACGACGAATATGGTCCCTATTGGTTTTCCTTCACGTCCCTTCTCGGCAAGTTCAATGGCGAGATTAAGGACCGCCTGAAAGACCTCGGAGCTTAAGTTTTCCGTCATTTTTGTGAAGCTCTTGCTCGTGAGGATCTCCGTCTCTTTGGAGGTGTCGACCACCTGAATGCAGTCAAGCAACCCGTGGTCGGTGTGGCCCACAAGAAAGACGAGGGAAGAGCCGCCTTCTACGTGATCAAGCGAAAGTCCGAGCATAACCGCCACCTTAACAAGTGCTATGCGGGTGAAATTGATCTTTGGGACGTTGATGAGGGCCTTACAGTGACCGCCAAGCGTAGATTTGTCTTCCGGGTCGAAATCGGGCTTCTTTTTCTTGCTAACAAGGAAAATATTGAACTTTTTGGGGATGCGATCTTCGTATCTGAGGTCCTCAAGGGGGTCTATGTAGATAAAGACCGACTTGGCGCCCGTCTTTTCGGCTATTCTAAAGGCCGACTTGATCATGAATCTGTTCTTTGCGTTCATTCTGTTCATTGTGAATACACAAGTTATTTGCAATTATCAAACAAAATCTATATATATCCGAAGGGGGAGTCCAATATGAAAAAGACACTATTCACGCTCATTTTGCTGGCAATTTCCGTCAAACTTTTTGCGTTCGAATCGCCCTTTGAATTTAGCCACGACGATGCAAAGATCAGGATGCAGTTGGGCGGCGAGATCACGACAGATATCATTATAAGGGTTCCTGAGGGCCACTTTCTTTATAAAGACAAGACAGAGCTTTCTTTTACAACGCTTGAGGGGATACGCGTGCGGTCGATAATATATCCGAAGGGCGTATCGCACAAAGATCCGATGAACGGCGGTAATATCACCATCTTTCCTGAAGGCGAATCGGTGATATCTATCGTATTCTCGTCCCCTTTGGAGTTGCAACTTGGGGAAAAAAAGGTGACGGCGGTCCTTGAGATGCAGGGTTGCGAAGAGAGGCTTTGTTTAAGGCCCGAACAGCACGTCATTACATGGAACATGGAGGTCGCCGCGGCCGGAGCTGAGCTCACGGAAGACAAACCCAAGATAGAAACCTTGGAGTTCAACATAAAACAGCTCCTTAATTTTAAGGACTTTAAAGATGTCGTCTCACGCGGAAGGTATATCGCTCTCATCGTAGCTCTCGTGGCCGGGCTCTTAACAAGCATGACGCCATGTGTGTGGCCGTTGATACCCGTGCTACTGCTTATCATAGGTATTCATAAGAAGGGTCACGTGCTTGGAAATCTGCTCCTTTCTTTTTCGCTGGTCGCGGGCATCGCCGTCACATATTCGCTGCTCGGCGTACTGGCTGTAGCCGCGGGAAATCAGACAAGTTTTTTATTTCAGGAGAAGATATTCGTTATCATTCTTATAGCCGTTCTTCTCATGATGAGCCTTTCGATGTTCGGCCTTTTCACCATTCAGCTCCCCCGAAGCGTTCAAAGATTTCTCACACATCTGGGCGGCAAGGGCTACAGAGGCGCTTTCTTGAGCGGAATGTCGATGGGGCTCATGGCTACCCCTTGTGTGGGGCCGGTCTTGGGGCCCATGCTCCTTTGGGTGGCTTCTCAAAAGGCCTATGCCTTTGGAGTGGAACTCTTGGCGGCCTATGCCCTTGGAATGGGCGCGGTCTATATAATTGCCGGTACGTTCTATGGCACCTTCGCGGCACGGCTTAAACATGTAAAGGCCGGAGGCCTGGTCAAAAAGATCATCGGCGTACTGCTTCTAGTGCCGGCGCTCTATTATCTGAACTCCATAGTTCCCTTCAACCTTAACGGTGATAATATTTCGTGGCTCGAGAACGAACAGGCGGCGCTTGTGGAGTCGGCCGCCACCAAAAGACCGATGCTGGTCATATTTGGGGCAAAGTGGTGCCCGCCGTGCGTGAAGCTTGAGAGCATGATGGCGAACGACAAGAACATTGCGGAGATAATAAAAGGCTTTGTGGTTCTGCACGTTGACGCCACGAACGACTCTCCCGAAATTAACAGGATGCTCGACAAATATAACGTCGTTGGATGGCCCACAATATTATTCGTTTCGCCAGATGGCAACGTGTATGATGATCTAAGAATAGTGGGTGAGGTGCCGGAAACAGAAAAGCTTGTGAAGACGATGGAAGAGGCCTTAAAAAGATGAGCGTTCTAACTTCAAGAGAGCGGGAGATTTTGAAGGCGTTCGTAGTTACGCTTATCCCGGGAGACTTTGACCGGAATAAGCTCGTTGATAAGATAGATAACCATGTCGGTCACTTTTCAAGCGATGTAAGGCTCTCTTTTAGATTCGTTCTTTCCCTTTTTGACTACGGCGCCATTTTCTACCGGTTTCGCTTCAGGACATTCAGAGGCCTCGATAAAAAATGGCGGGGCCGTTATCTCGAGGCGTGGCACACGTCCTGGCTTGCCGGCAAACGCGCTCTCTGGCGTTTTTTGGGAGCGATAGTATATTCTAACTACTATTCAATTCCATCCGTTGCCGCCGCGGTGGGCTATACCCCAAAATTTCACGCGCCTCTGCCCGAACCTTCGTTCCCGCACGAGAACGCGTTCGTTAAACCTTTCGGTCACGATATAAAAGAAGAGTGCGAGGTCTGTGTTATAGGTAGCGGCGCCGGGGGCGCGGCTATCGCAAAGACGCTGGCCGAGGCCGGACGCAAGGTCATTATCTTAGAAGATGGCGGCTTTTTCAGGGCCGAAGATTTCGGTCAGGACGCCGTGAGCGAGGTCAAACTTCTATATCGTAACGGGGGCGTGACCAACACCTTCGGTTATCCTGCCATCCTTGTTCCTGTCGGTAAATGCGTCGGCGGTACAACGATCATCAACTCCGGCACATGCTTTAGAACGCCTCCGCAGGTGCTAAAAAGATGGGCGGACGAGTTCGGCCTTCACGCGTGGTCGCCCGAAAAAATGGAACGCTATTTTAGCGAAGTTGAAAAAGAACTTGGCGTTGAGCCTGCGGAGCGGGCGATGCTTAAGAATAACACTAATGTGTTCAAGCGCGGTATCGAATCGCTGGGGTATACCGGAGCCCCTCTTCAGAGGAACGCCCCCAAGTGTTGCGGTAGCGGGACATGTGTGTTCGGTTGTCCGACCAACGCAAAGAGGTCCGCAAACCTTAATTATGTGCCCGATTCCCTGAAGGCAGGGGCAAAATTATATTGTCACTGCAGGGTGAGCCGGTTCTTATACAGTGGTAGCCATGCGGACACCGTTATTGCAAGATTTAGGGATCCCGTTTCGCATGAAAGACTGGGGACGCTGGAGATAAAGGCGCGTGTCATAATCCTTGCGTGCGGAACATTTTACACCCCGACCCTGCTCATGCGTTCGCATGTTCCAAATCCAAGCGGCATGATAGGGCACAACCTGACCATTCATCCTGCCGCGCAGGTGCTTGGGGTCTTTGACGAAGAGATAAAGGCGTGGAACGAGATACCTCAAGGCTGGTACGTGGACGCGCTTTCGGGTGAGGGAATAACGTTCGAAGGGATATTCCTGCCGCCTTCTTACACGGCCTCAAAGATACTGCATGTAGGCGAAAAACACCGCGAGGTAATGGAGAATTACAACAAGCTCGCCAGTTTCGGCATAATGGTCTCGGACACGAGCCATGGAAGGATCTTAAGGATGCCGGGTGGCCGCGCACTTACCATTTATAATTTGAACCGCACCGACGTTAAAAAGTTCATTAAGGGGCTTGAGATAGTCACAGAGGCCTTCTTTGCTGCGGGGGCGAAGAGAGTCCTGCTACCGATCCACATTATGCCTGAGATAACCCGTGAGGAGGGCGCTACCAAGCTCCGCTCAAAGAAGATACGGGCGAAGGACCTTGACCTTCAGGCGTTTCATCCCCTTGGAACGTGCAGGATGGGGGCAAATCCAAAAGAGGCGGTCTGCGATCCTTACGGCCGTTTTTACGGCCTTGATAATGTGTTTATTGCAGACGGTTCTATTTTCCCCACATCTTTGGGCGTGAACCCTATGGTGACCATTATGGCGGCGGCGATGAAGATAGGGGAATATGTGGATAGGGAAGTTTTATAAGCTGACCAAGTTGGGGGCGAGGAGAATATATGGAAAAGTTGATAAGGGAGTTATTGGTAAAGCTGGGCGAAGATCCTGAGAGAGAGGGGCTGAGAAAGACGCCGCTTCGGGTTAAGAAGTCGTTCGAGTTTCTGACCGACGGATACAAACAGGACCCGGTAAAGATAATAAGCGATGCCATTTTTACCGACAAGTACGACGAGATGGTCATCGTTAAGGATATCCCCTTTTATAGCCTTTGTGAGCATCATCTGCTCCCTTTTTACGGCCATGCCCATGTCGCCTATCTGCCCGATAAAAAACTGGTAGGGATCTCCAAGATACCGCGAATGGTAGAGATCTACGCGCGCAGGCTTCAGGTACAGGAGAGAATGACCCAGCAGATAGCAGAGGCCCTTGAGATTGTGTTAAAGCCGAGGGGGGTTGCGGTGGTAGTCAACGCGCAACATCTCTGCATGCAGATGAGGGGCATTCAAAAGCACGATTCCAACATTGTGACGAGCGCCATGCTAGGTGGCTTCAGAAAGAACCAGGCCACCCGCGAAGAGTTCATGAATTTGATAAAGTAAATCTAAAAATAGGGCTATACGCTTGACTCTCGTAGCGGTCGGAAAACTTCGATTATCTTTCGAGCGAGCGTTAGCGAGTCGAGAAAATAAGCAGATTTTACCTTCTCGACTACGCTCGAAGAGTAAAATCCAGCCACTATTAGGGTTGCGAGAGTCAACCCATGTCTAAAAATAAAAAACCCCGCTTGAACTTAATCAAGCGGGGTTTAATTTTAGCCTGTTTTAGTTAGGCCTTCTGCACATTCTGTGCCTGAGGACCCTTGGGGCCTTCAACCAACTCGAAAGTGACTTCTACGCCCTCGGCAAGGCTCTTATAGCCGTCACCTTGGATCGAAGAGAAGTGGACGAATACGTCTGGTCCGCCTTCACGTTCAATAAAGCCGAAACCTTTGGCGTCATTGAACCACTTTACTTTACCGTGCATCTTGTTCTCACTCACAAACTACCTCCATCTTTCCTGCCATGAACCGGTCTTCTCATTATACAATGGCCCTTTTTCCCGGTGCCTTAAGTCCATGAACAGGTAATTCTCTTTACCAAAGAAAGGGGCCTAAAATTCATAAAATTCAAAAGTCGCGCCTGTTTACTATATGGGGAAGCGCTTGTCAAGGGCTCATTTGCTGGAATACTATCTCTCCGTCTTTGACGTAACCAAGCTCCTGGCGTATCACGAGCTCTAAATGTTCCTTGTTCGTCAGCAGATTCTTATTCTCTTTTAGCTCATTAATACGGGCCCTTAGCTCGGTTTCCCTCGCCGTGAGCTCTTTTCTAAGCCCTATGGCCCTTTTAAGGTTCCAAAGCCCCTGGTCCCCGAATACGGCGAACCAGACGAAACCAGCCGCCGCCACGAAGATGACGATGGGCTTTAGATTGGCCTTAATTCTTATGAATAGCTTCCTTATCATTGGTCAAAAAGCTTCGATTGTTCGGTCAAGCTTTTGGGAACCTTGCGCCCAAGATGGGCATAAGCAAGCTCCGTTGCAGTACGTCCGCGGGGGGTCCTGTTTATATAGCCGCACTGGATGAGATATGGTTCATAGACGTCTTCGATGGTGTCTCTCTCTTCGCTGATGGCGGAAGAGAGGGTTTCGACCCCAACGGGGCCTCCGTCGAACTTGTCTATTATGGTCAAGAGTATCTTTCTGTCCATCTGGTCAAAACCCTTTTCGTCGACCTCGAGCATCTTCAGGGCGTCGCGTGCCACCTTATCGTCGATGATGCCGTTCGCCCTTACCTGCGCAAAGTCGCGAACTCGGCGTAGTAATCTGTTCACTATTCTCGGAGTTCCGCGAGCGCGTTTCGCTATTTCAAGAGAACCTCCGCTTGTCAGCTCGACCTCCAGAAGTTTTGCTGAGCGGTTGACTATGGTTGAAAGTTCGACAGGCGAATAGAAGTCAAGCCTTGAAACCACTCCAAATCGGTCGCGAAGGGGAGATGTTAAAAGGCCCGTCCTTGTAGTTGCGCCCACAAGTGTGAAGCGTGGAATGTCCAGCTTTACCGTTCTTGCGGAAGGTCCCTGGCCTATTATGAGGTCCAGTTTGAAATCTTCCATCGCCGGATAGAGGACCTCTTCGACCACGCGGTTCAGCCTGTGGATCTCGTCTATAAAAAGGACGTCGCGCGGTTCAAGGTTCGTGAGTATCGCCGCAAGGTCTCCTGCGCGTTCCAGCACAGGGCCTGAGGTTGAATGTATCTTAACTCCGAGTTCGTTCGCTATTATGTAAGCGAGAGTTGTCTTGCCGAGTCCCGGGGGGCCGGAAAAAAGTGCGTGATCGAGCGCCTCTTTTCTCTCCTTTGCCGCCTCGATAAAGATCTTGAGTCTCTCTTTAACCGCGGTCTGGCCGATATATTCGTCAAGGCTCTTGGGACGAAGAGATACGTCGAACTGCAACTCTTCCGGCGCCTTTTGCGGATCTAGTTCGTCTCTTTCTGTTGTCATTGTTTCAGTTCTTTCAATACCTCTTTAACTACCGATTGAACGGTCGAGCCCTCTTTGAGGCCGATCTTCGTAAGGACCTTGTCGACGGTCACCCTTGTATAGCCGAGGTTTGTGAGGGCAGATACCGCATCATTATATAGGGGTTTTGCAGAACCGCCCGCACCCCCGCTCAACGCGCCGAATTCCTTAAGGAACTTGTCTTTCAGGTCAACAACTATGCGTTCGGCGGTCCTTCGGCCTATCCCCTGGATACCGCTGATGCGTGCGAGGTCCTCTTTGACCACCGCCTGGACCAGATCGTGTGGCTCCATTCCGGAAAGGATCGTCATGGCAAGTTTTGGCCCGACGCCGGAGACATTCAGGAGCCTTTGGAATATCGTCTTTTCTTCACGGGTTAAAAAACCAAATAGCGTCAGCTGGTCTTCGCGGACATGGGTGTATATGTGAAGGGATATCTCCTGTGCGGCCTCGGGAAGGCGCGAGATGCCGGATTGAGAGACGCAGACCTGATATCCTACTCCCCGTACGTCGACTATCACATGATCGGTCATTTTTTCTGCGAGGGTTCCTTTCAGATGGGCTATCATTTGAAAATGATGATACGACGTTTAGAATAATCTTTCAAGGATGAATTTTAAGGACGGTGTTTTACCCGGGAAAAGCATTAGTAGGTGATGAACGGCTCAACATTTGAGACCGTGTAGTTGCCGGTCTCGGGATTGTAGGTTGTGGTGAGGTTGACGTTTTGGTTCTTAAATATGCGCAAATGTTTTTCACCCCAGTTCTGTTTTATGGGTACGTCAACGAGCTGGCCGCCTTTTTCTACCGTGATGGTGTTGTCGCTAGCGGTTGTCGGGTCGTTCTCGTTGAATTTTTTGAATTTCACCTTTTCTGTCTTAGTGTGGTATTTCTTATTTGCCTTAGATGCGCCCAGACCTTGACCGTATGAACTCTTCTTTGACCTTTTCTTCTTTGCCATTGCGTCGCTTGAGATCCCCAATGCCATCGTAAGAATTACCAGAAATGCCAGTGTTTTTTTCATATTGTTCTCCTTTGCGTTCCTTTTTATATATGACTTTTGCTTTAAATCAAAACTATTTTTGTGATTGAATGATGAAGGCCTTTGGTTTACCATTGCGGCCATGTCTTTACTGATAAAGAACGCCTGCATATTTACATGCGATCAGGACATCGTTATTCCGGATGGATACTTGGAGATAAAAGATAACCAGATAACGGGCCTCGGCAAGATGAGCGCATTTCCGGTTGAGCGCACGGCGCACGGCGCGTGGCGAATTATCGATGCCCATGGCAGGGTCGTTATGCCCGGTTTTGTCAACCCGCACATGCACCTTTACAGCCAGTTCGCAAAAGGGCTCAATCTCCCCAAGATGGCCTCTTTTCTGGAGGTCCTGGAATGCCTGTGGTGGAAGTTGGATAAAGCGCTAAAAGAAGAGGATATATACTTAAGCGCCTACTTAGGTTTGATCGAGTCGATAAGGTCAGGCGTTACTACCGTAATAGACCATCATGCAAGCTATGGTTCGATAAAAGGTTCTTTAACGGCTGTTGCGGAGGCCTTTAGCGAGACCGGCATGCGCGGTGCGCTCTGTTTTGAGGTCTCCGACAGGAACGGCGAAAAGGATTGTAAGAAGGCGATCGAAGAGAACGTTTCGTTCCTGGAAGAGGTGGCGGAAAAATGTATGTCACCCTCCTATCTTTTAAGGGGGATGTTCGGTCTTCATGCTTCTTTCACGCTTTCTCCTGCGACCATCAAAAAGGTGCATGAGGCGAACGAAAAGTTCGGCGCCCCTTATCATATCCACGTGGCCGAAGGAGAAGAGGACGCCGCCGACGCGAAGGCGCGATATAATTTTTCGGTCGTGCGCAGGCTTTATGATGAAGGAGTATTGCGCGAAGGGACCATTGCTGCGCATTGCGTTCATGTGAACGATGTCGATATCGAGCTTATTAAGAAATCGGGCGCATTTGTCGTTCATAATCCAGTTTCAAATATGAACAATGCCGTGGGCCGGATGCATTATCTTAAGATGTGCGCCGCCGGTCTTTCGGTGGGAATTGGGACCGACGGCATGGGCTCCGGCGTCTTCACCGACATTAAGGCCGCAAGCGTTCTGCACAAAGAGGCAGCGGGGAATCCTCAGGCAGGGTGGAACGAAGTTCACATGAGCGCTTTAAAGACCAACCCCTCAATTCCGTCACACCTTTTTGGCAAGAAGCTCGGGGTGATAGCGGGCGGGGCAGAGGCCGATGTGATTATTTCAGACTATATCCCATCAACGGAAGTTAAGGCCGACAATTATTGGGGGCACACACTTTTTGGAGTCGTTGATTCGCGTGTTCATTCAACGATAGTCGGAGGCCGCGTGCTCATGGAAGGTTTCAAATTGGAGCACATAGACGAAGCGGCAATCATAAAAGAGGCCAGGAAACTTTCGACCTCTTTGTGGAAAAGGTTTGAAAAATGAACAGACAAATTTTGGAAAAGGCGAAGAAGAGATGCCGCGAGCGGGGGATAGTTCTTCCCACATTTGCAGAACAAAGGGACCCTACAAAGATATCCGAGGCGACCAAGGAAAGGTTAAAGAATGTCGGGCTTTGGGATATCGATCCCGTCAATCTTTTCAGGATAACATGGAAGAACGACGTCCGGAGCAGGGGTTTTCACGGCGTTAATTTTTTAGAACTTCCGTCATCGCTCACAGGTGTTAAGGCCCGCATCGTGGGTCTTGTCGGAAAATATTTTCCGACAGGCGCGCACAAAGTGGGCGCGGCTTACGGCTGTCTGGTCCCGCGTCTTGTAACGGGCGAGTTCGATCCTTCATCACAAAAAGCTGTCTGGCCGTCTACCGGCAACTACTGCAGGGGCGGCGCTTATGACTCGGCACTTCTTGCGTGCGAATCCGTTGCAATTTTACCTGAAGGCATGAGCCGCGAACGCTTCGAGTGGCTTGAAAAAATCGGCTCCGAAATAATTGCAACGCCTGGATGCGAGTCAAACGTTAAAGAGATATTCGATAAGTGCAATGAAATGAACAGGACGAGAAAGAACTCCATCGTTATCTTCAACCAGTTCGAAGAGTTCGGAAACGGCATGTGGCATTATAACGTTACGGCCGAAGCTGTGCACGAGGCGCTTCAAGGCTTAATGAACAAGGGCGACAAATTTCGCGGTTTTGTTTCCGCTACAGGCTCTGCAGGAACTATTTGTGCCGGCGATCGGTTAAAAGAGCTATACCCGGGCATGATGATATCGGCCGTTGAGGCGCTCCAATGCCCGACGCTTCTTTGCAATGGCTTTGGCGATCACAGGATAGAAGGAATAGGCGACAAGCATATTCCGTGGATACACAATGTGAGGAACACGGACGTTGTAGAGGCCGTAGATGACGAGGCGTGCATAAGGCTGATGCGTTTATTTAACGAACCGGAAGGGAAGAAGTGTCTCGCCGGCAAAAAGATAGACGCGGTGACATTGGGAAAGTTGGAACTTCTCGGTATATCCGGCATCTGTAACATGCTTGCTTCTATAAGGATGGCAAGGCATTTCAGTCTCGACGCGAACGATATAATCTTTACTGTATTCACAGATTCTATGGAGCTTTACGGATCGCGCCTTGAGGAGTGTCGCGCCAAATACGGCAAATATTCGGAGAAAGAGGCTGGAAAGGACCTTGAAGAGTACCTTTTAGATTCGGACAGGAATAAACTTCTGGCCCTCGACGATTTCAGCCGCAAGCGCATTCATAATCTTAAATACTACACATGGATAGAACAGCAGGGTAGAGAGCTGAAAGAGCTCAACGCCCAGTGGGACGACCCCGATTATTGGACCTCCAAATGGCGCATGGCGGGCGAGTATGACAAGCTGATCGAAGAATTTAACGGCTAAAACTCCGGGGAGACGCACCGTGTGTCTCCCCGGTAATGCATATGCTCTTGATCGAGAACGCCGCAATTTCGACGGGCGAGAAGAATAAGACAAGGCAGGCGGATATCTATGTTGAAGACGGGAAGATCGTTGACGTGTGTCATTGCGATCCGCCGGAGGCGGAGAAGCAATCCCCCGAAACAGGTTGCGGGGGATTGCTTCGCTACGCTCGCAATGACAATATAGTTGATGCCACCGGCCTTATCGCTATTCCAGGCGCTATTGACCCTCATGTGCACTTTGACACCCCCGGATTTGAGCATCGCGAAGATTTTGCGCACGGGACACGTGCGGCGGCGGCGGGCGGTGTCACGACCGTGATAGATATGCCGTGCACATCCATTCCTCCCGTAACCTCTGTTGCCAACCTCGAAAATAAACTAAAGGTCATTGAATCCCAAGCCCATGTCGATTTTGCACTCTGGGGGGGCGTTTCGCAGAATATGATGCGCGAAGGCGACTGGTTCACGGCTATGGATGAGCTTTGGAAGGCCGGCGTTGTCGGCTTCAAGACCTATATGATATCGGGCATGGATTCGTTTCGTGCTCTTACATACATGGAAATGGGGCAGGTGATTCAGTATGCGCGTAAGATCGGCGCGCTGGTTGGAATTCATGCAGAGAATGGGAAACTTATCCAGGAACGGATGGAGGATGTCATTGCGAGCGTAGCGAAGCAATCCCCCGCAACCAGTTTTGGGAGATTGCTTCGTCGTTCCACTCCTCGCAATGACTTCGGGAATAGCCTGAATGATTACTACCTTTCACGCTCTGAACCGGCCGAAAAGGATGGAGTGGCTCTTGCGATAGGACTTGCCAATGCTACCAAGTGTAAAACACACATAGTCCATTTGGGTTCCGGGGTTGGAGCACACTTAATAGAAGAATGGAAGGCGAGGGGACTCGATATTTCCACCGAAACCTGCCCCCATTATCTGTATTTTACCCGCAAAGATTTCAAAAAATATGGTTCGCTCATAAAAACAGCGCCTGTGGTGAAGGAGAAGAAGGACCGCGAACGCCTGTGGGAATGTCTTGAAAATGGCACGATAGACTTCATCGCCACCGACCACGCACCGTGCCAGCCGGCGGAAAAAGATACAGGAAGCGCATGGACAGATTACGGCGGGATGCCGGGCGTCG
>Ga0210019_1000497_pt1 | contig 49728 bp, 47 predicted proteins | sample CryGeyCG2114_020_2_FD_183969 | JGI IMG/M metagenome (GOLD analysis project Ga0210019, IMG submission 183969) | Groundwater microbial communities from aquifer - Crystal Geyser CG11_big_fil_rev_8/21/14_0.20 (SPAdes) (version 2) | ecosystem: Environmental > Aquatic > Deep subsurface > Groundwater ...
GTTCTCGTATGGTCTTCATATATTGATTGCGTGCGTTACTGTTCATGTGAGTAGTGTTATGAGCTGGTAATGGCTCAAACTCTACTCTATTTCGGTGTCATTTTATATCATTCATTCAATGGGGCTTCGGTGTCATTTTAGGTCATTCATTGCGTGTGGATGACTTAAAATAAGATAAGAGTTATACTTAACATCTATGACAAAAAGAACAACAACGTACGTGTCTGCGCTAGGTGCGATAGTGGTAATTTTGCTCACATTCGGGGCAGGTGTTCAGATAGGTTACGATAGGGCACCTGACATCCTGCGAGTTTCCGATCTAAAAAATAAAGAAACGATGAAGCCAGAGGAGGTTGACTTCGCTCCTTTTTGGGAAGCATGGAGACTTTTGGATGAAAAGTACTTGCCACCCGAGGATATGGCAACATCTACGGCAGAAGGTGGAGATCAGGCGACTAGTAGCACAGCTTCTACGTTGGAAAGAGTATATGGTGCCATTTCCGGCATGACGAAGGCAGTCGGTGATCCGTATACGGTATTTTTTCCACCCGAGGACGCAAAGCAATTTAATGAAGACTTATCAGGCGAGTTTGGTGGTGTTGGAATGGAAGTAGGCATAAGAAAAGAGGTTCTAACTGTGATAGCTCCATTAGATGGTACTCCAGCAATGAAAGCTGGTGTAAAGTCTGGTGATCGTATACTAGCCATAGATGGAGAATCCACTCTTGAGCTATCGGTAGAGACGGCGGTGCGAAAGATAAGGGGAGAGATAGGGACTTCAGTAAAATTAACCTTGCTTTCTGAAAAAGATGAGAAGAGCAAAGAGATTGTTATAGTGCGTGGCAAGATTGAAATACCGACAATACGTACATCAAGGTACAGAGAAGACGCGACGGAGATAACAAAAGACACAGGCATTAGGAGGGGAGGTGTTTTTGTGATAAAGCTGATGAGCTTCTCGGCACAGTCTGCGTCTCTGTTTCAGAATTCATTGCGAGAGATGGGAATGACAGGGTCGGATAAGCTTGTGTTGGATTTAAGGGGTAATCCTGGTGGTTTTCTAGATGCATCTGTTGTGATCGCAAGTTGGTTCCTGAAGGATGGGGAGGTGGTAGTGAGAGAGAAATTTGGTAAAGATTCAAGCGAGAGAGTACACAGGAGCAAAGGATTGGGGGGGCTCCCGTCGGGTACGGAGGTAGTAGTTCTAGTGGACGGTGGTAGTGCCTCGGCATCGGAGATATTGGCTGGCGCGCTCCAGGATCATGGGAGAGCTGTGCTTGTTGGAACGCAGACATTTGGCAAGGGTTCCGTCCAAGAGCTCGTAGAGCTAAATTCAGGCACTTCTCTAAAGATAACAGTTGCAAGATGGTTTACACCAAACGGTCGCTCCATATCCCAAAACGGACTCACTCCAGATCACATCATAGAACCAACCGACGAAGACATTGAAGAAGGCAAAGACCCCGCCCTAGAAAAAGCCATCTCACTCCTCACCTCCCCCAGATAGAAGTTCAACTCCTATCTGGATAGGAGTTGAACTTCTATCTGGAAAGAAATTCCATGAAAAATCCACAATTTGTTTCGGGGAATTACTATCATGTTTACAACCACGCGGTGGAAGGTTGCAATATGGTACGAAGCACGTTTGATTCTGATCGCTTCGTTGAATGCATGGTAGCCTTTAATAGGGTAAATACAATAGAAAGTATTCAGCTACTAAAAAAGAAGTTTGGAAAAATGAAAATTGAGCCGTCCGACGAACCCCTAGTTGCAATTATCGCATACTGTTGCAATCCAAATCATTACCACCTACTTCTTGAGCAACTAGTAGATGATGGTATCGTTAGGTTTATGCAGAGATCTGGAACTGGTTTCACAAATTATCTAAATACAAAGTACCAAAGACAAGGCTCTATTTTCAGAGGTCGATACAAGGCTGTCCACGTAAGCACCAACGAACAACTCCTGCATACGAGTGTTTATGTTGGATTGAATGATAGAGTTCACAATATTACGGGCACGAACGCGAAACTCGTTAGAAGTAGCTGGGAAGAATATGAGAAAGAGATGGCAGGACTTTGCTCCAAATCCATCATACTAGATCAGTTCAGGGACACCCAAGACTATCTCGGTTTCGCGAAAGAATCGCTAGAATTATCCTGGCAAGCAAAAATGGACCAAAAAATCTTAAAACAAATGGGTGCCAACTAACGGATAGAAGTTCAACTCCTATCTGGATAGGAGTTGAACTTCTATCCGTTTATAACTGGGTGGTTGCTGGATTTTGGGGGTGGTGGTATTATGGTGCGGTTGATTATAGGTTGATTACTAGGAAGAGTTAATTTAATAAAAAGTATGACTTCTGCAGGTAAATGGATTTTGGGGATTATCGTGCTTATTGTGGTTGTAGTATTGCTGGCTGTTATTGCCAACAATGGAAGTAAAGTGGCGACAGACGATGGTCCGATCAAGATCGGGTTTGTCGGACCACTTACGGGCGAGGCGGCCGCGTATGGTGAGCCCGCGAGGAATATAACTCAGATTGCCGTGGAGGAGATAAACGCAGAGGGTGGAATAAACGGACGTATGTTGGAAGTAATCTACGAAGATGCCGCGTGTAGCGGACAGAAAGCCGTAAGCGCTGCGAATAAACTCATAAATGTAGACAAGGTGAAGTATATAACAGGTCTGATTTGCAGTACTGAGGCGCTTGCTGCCGTACCTTTAGGCGAAACCGCAAAAGTACTCATGGTTTCTCAAGCGGCAAGCAGTCCCGACCTCACGGGCAAGAGTCTCTACTTCGTACGCACAAACCCAAGCGATGCTACACAGGGCAGGGTCCTTGCGGAGCTCGCATGGGCAAAAGGATGGAAGAAGGTTGCATTCCTACAAGAGCAGTTAGACTATCCGCTAGGTATCTACAACGCATTTAGCAAAACATTTTTGGAGCTTGGTGGTACTATCACTAGAGAAGAATTTGCAACTTCTGTTACGGATGTGCGCTCGCTACTCACCAAGCTAAGATCAGAAAATCCGGATGCTCTTTTCATAGATACTCAAACTCCAGCAAGCGCAGAGAGGGCAATAAAGCAACTCGCGGATCTCAATTGGGAGATTCAGATTTTGCTTACTGATGCTGGACTTGGAGACAGGGACATGGTTGGAAGGAACGCCACCGCTTTGGAAGGTGCTGTTGGGGCGGAATTTGGAGTAGATCCGACAAATCCTAAGTTTGCCAACTTGGCAAAGGTCTACATGGAGAAGTATGGTCTTGAATTACCATATCAGCAGTATGCCCAAACAGAGTATGACGCTGTGTATATGATTCGTGATGCCATCGCCTTGGTAGGAAATGACACAGAAGCGGCTGCCAGATGGTTTCGCGACGTAGAAAACTGGATGGGCGCATCTGGTGTGGTAGAAATAGGTGAGGACGGAGATAGGACAGGAGGACACATTCCGAAGATTGTAAAGTCCGGAGATGTTGTATCGCTGGCTGACCAAACTCTCCAAGAAGAGAATGAAAGCATGGAATAACTCACCGCTCCAGCTTACACAAGCAAAAGCACCGCCAACAAGGCGGTGCTTTTGCTTGACCGGATGTCTTGAAACCAAAACATTACACCTAATATTTTTGAAATTAAGTTGGTAAAATTTAAACAGAATAAGTAAGAAAGGGACGATCATTAGTGTCGTCCCTATGATTTATCGTCTATAATAAGTGAATCAAGGATCTTTATCCGGACAAAGCTCGTCTCTCTATCTACACAAAATCTACGAATCGTGGCAAGTTCCATTTTAAGTGCGACAGTATAAGAAATATGTAGGATTGAGGCAGCCTTACTCCACGCTTCGTGTGTCAGATATACATCTCTGATCTCAAGTAATAGAGCACAAATTGGTCCTATATTAGCCTGATGTGGAATTCCAAATGATGTTGCGAGCTCTAGAGAAGGTCTAAATAGGATTTGTCCATCAGTTTCCTCCAGCGCTACATCCCAGGATGTTTTCCTCAGGTTACTGATACCGATTATGCACAGATCAAGCTCACGCATACTTGTCTCCTTTCAGAAAATCGTTTACTATCCGCACAGAACAAATCTAAAGCAATTTTACTACATGATCTATCTGGTTGTAAACCGGGGCTTGCGGTAGACGCATATACGTGCTAATATGCTCTCTATGAAAATGAAAGTGATACTACTTAGCGATGTAGTCAAGGTTGGAAAAAAATTGGACATAAAAGAAGTTGCCGCTGGCTTTGCGCGCAATTTTCTATTTCCAAAAAGATTGGCTGAACTCGCGACTAAAGGCGCGGTAGAAACAATTGAAAATAGACGAGCCAAAATGGAGGCTGTCATGAAGAAAAAGATTGAGGACTTGGGTACGCTTTTTGAGGGACTAGAGGGGAAAAAGATTTCAATAGTTGCGAAAGCAAATGAGGAGGGACATCTTTTTGCAGGTATACACAAAGAAGATGTAAAAGAATTATTGATGAAGGAACTTGCTGTGGACGCGCCAGTCGGCGCAATCAACATGGAGAGAAGCATCAAGGAGCTGGGAGAGCATGAGATAATTCTACATTCAGGCGACAAGAAAGCCACTCTGTTACTAAATATAGAGAGGGAAGCTGAAGCATAGATTGAGATGAGTTGGTTTGAATTGTGAATTTTCCACCCCACCCCAACCCTCCCCTAAAAGGGGAGGGGGAGCTTGAGCGTTGGAGAAAGTCTGATGAGGGAACGTCGCTAGGTTCCATTTCCTATGCCCTATAAGACGTTTGCTACTTTTAGCCTTTTGTAGGTGCCGTCGTAGTTGTTTTTTCTTTTCTCTGTAAAGTTTACCATTCCGGACTTTAGAGAAAACAAGGTGTGATCCTTACCTGCCATAACATTCTTGCCTGCCAGTATTTTAGTCCCACGTTGTCGCACGATTATGCTACCTGCCTTTGCAAGCTCACCCGTATAGAGCTTTACACCCAGATATTTTGGGTTTGAGTCGCGTAGATTTTTTACTGAACCTCCTGCTTTTTTATGAGCCATATAATTAGCTTATTATTTAGTCATTATTTGGTATAATATTTAAGTGGTTAAAACTATAACAAGATTTGGACAAGATTGCAAGTCCGCCATCCTTACAAATAACAGGGATATTTTCGTAGTTGTAATGATTGTGGGATCTGGTTTTTTAGGTTTTGGATTGGGGAGGTTGTCCAAAATAGGTGAAATGAGAGAGCCAATCACCTTCCATGATGTGGACAACAAGAGTGTAATAATGGATTCAGAAACCCCGTCTTCATCTTCGGAAGCTTTTGACACTATGAGTCAAGGCGCATCACTAGGGGACGTAGCGAGGGTGGAGGTTGTGGCGTCAAAAAGCGGAAGTCGTTATCATTTTCCGTGGTGCTCCGGTGCTCGTACCATAAAAGAAGAAAATATGATAAAGTTTAGTTCTATAAAAGATGCGGAGAAAGCAGGATATACGAAGGCATTAAACTGCAAAGGACTCTGAAGCCAACCGGTAGAGAGCAATTGTATTTATAAATAATTTAATAAGTATGGAAACAAATAACAGGGCTATAGTGGTTGGTATTGTAGTTATACTAGTCGTGGCGCTTGGAGCGGGTATATATTACTCAAGACAAGACAATGATGACGCCGGGTTGCCAGAGGATAGGCTTAGCGAAAGTGAGGAAGTATTGATAGACACAGCAGATAGCGCGATACTGGTGCAACATACGTATATAGATGGTGTCCATACGTTCACTGGTGTTTTGGAAGTACCAACTCCGTGCCATGAGATAAAGACTGATGTTTTGGTAATGGAATCATTTCCGGAGCAAGTGAGCGTCAAGCTAACGATAGTTCCACCTCCTGCAGACACGATATGCATACAAGTGATTGCAGAAAAGGAATTTAAAGTGAGCTATCGCGCGAGCGAGACTGCGGTTGGAGATAACCTTAGAGTAATGTTGGATGGGAAGCCTATTATATTTATCATAGGCGGAAAAGACTAGACTTCTTCCAAAACTGGCGCATTTGCACTGGTTTCAGAATTTTGTCTCCCGCGCTGTAGGTCTGTCTACAGCTTGGTCGCCAAAATTCCTCCAACCAGTACAACTGCTTCCAGTTTTGAAAGAAGTCGGCTGGGTCTCTACAAACCCATCGTCAGCCTACGGTGCTAAATAAGGACATCTTTTGTGTATGATGTAAAGATATTGTGCTGGTTTGTTTTTTAGTATACAATACTAATAAATTATAAGCGCGTTAACTCGCAAGAATCTCATAACTAATAATCAGTATGTCAGAGACAAACAAAGTTATTTTGGCAGCGGTACTCGGTATCCTCGTAGGTTTCTGGGGAGGGCGCTTGCTGGACAATCGTCCATTGCCACTAGATGATGATGAGCTAGATGGAAAAGAAGAAATGATGGAAGATGAGGAGGCTGATACAGCATCTGTCGGTAGCGTTGTGCCAGCTAAAACAGATGACATGAGCGTAAAAGAATCCGATAAGACTAAGGAAAATGCGGTTGACATCTCAATACAAACTACGCCTGCGACAAGTGGCTCCATGATGGCTTCAGTGTCTGTGGGCAACCAAATGGCGGGAAGCAAAGTCATGACTGTCGCCAAGACAGGGGCTACAACCTGGGTCGTCGTTCATGAGGATAGGAATGGAGAGCCGGGCAATATATTGGGAGCGCGCCGGGTAGAAGCAGGCACTACAACGACAGAAGTGATGCTCCTTCGGGGTACGGTTGCAGGAGGTAAGTATTATGTCATGCTACACTCCGACAATGGCGATGGCAAATTTGATTACAAACTTGACTTGCCGATCCTGGAAGGCGGGATGGCAGTCATGAGTTCATTCGTAGCAATGTAAACGATGCAAATAGAGTACAGAAGCAAAATGGATAAGCTGTCCGATAAAAGTCGGACAGCTTTGGTGATGTTGACTTTCTCCGATGGGAAAGATGATAGCCCCTTATTCTCAGGAAGAAAGATAAAAGAGATAAGAATAGGACGAGGCAAAAACAGAGGAGTGATGGCTACAAGAGCTGAAATTATCTCGCTTGTACGCAAAGGAGTAAATTTTGCCAGAAAGAGATCGGTCAAGCACCTGTCTATAAAACTTTCTGAATTTCCAAAGACAATAAAGAATCTTAAGGACACAGACTTGGCGGAGCTTGTGGCGAGAGAGTCTTGCGTTGCAAACTACGAATTTAACAAGTACAAAAAGTCCAAAGAGGAAGGCTTTCCACTATTGGAGAGTGTTGTGGTCTGTGGTGTGAGTGAGCAGAACAAGGCGCTTATGATAGGGGCGGTGGAGAGAGGAGCAAAGACAGGACTTGTTGTCAATGAGACACGAGATATATGTAATACTCCGGCTTGCGACCTTGCACCAGCCGATTTGGTTAGAATCGCAAAGGAAGTACTAGAGCCTATTGGCGTCGTGGTAACAGACTATGATTTAGATGGTCTAAAAAAACTTGGAGCAGGCGGTTTGGTTGCAGTGGGAAAAGGTTCTGAAAATGAACCGCACATGATTGTTATGGAATGGAATGGAGGTAAAAAAGGTGATAAGCCGATTGCTATTGTGGGTAAAGGAATAACGCATGATACGGGTGGGTATTCTATTAAACCATCATGCAGTATGGTTGATATGCACTTGGATATGTCGGGTGGGGCTGCTGTTATGGGGGCGATGAGGCTTTGTGCTACGTTTGGGATTAGAAAGAATGTGATCGGCATAGTAGCGTCCGCTGAAAATATGGTATCCGGTAGAAGTTATAGAGAAGGAGACATTATAAGAATGCTAGATGGCACGACTGTGGAGGTAAAAAATACTGATGCAGAGGGTAGAATAGTACTTGGAGACGCGATAGCATACGCCAAGAAGATGAAACCTAAAGCGATTATTGACATAGCCACGCTTACCGGTGCATCTATCGTAGCTCTAGGATATAGATTTGCAGGGGTAATGACATTGGATGAGAGACTGGAAAAGACGGCACTGTCCGTGGCAGAGGAAGTAGGAGAGGATGTCTGGCCGCTCCCTATAACAGCGGACTACGAAGCGGATATCAAAAGTAATTTTGCAGATATTGCTAATCTAGGAAAGAAGGAGAAGGCTGGAGGAGCCACTACCGGTGGAATATTTCTTGCCCACTTTGCCAAAGGTACGCCGTGGATGCATATAGATATGGCTCCCCGAATGGAGTCGCAAGATTTTGACAATCTTGCTTTTGGCGCCACTGGTTATGGCGTACAACTTTTGTTTGGCATTCTTAATAAGATGTAGATTTATTAGCGCAGTAGGGTCCAGCTTTTAGGAGCTAGCTTGTAGCTTTGTGCGACGAATTGTATGCACAACATCACCAGTCAAAAAGCTACAAGCTATCTCCTACAAGATACAAGCTAAATATATGTCTGAATATTATACAGGTAGACGAACTACTAGACTCTACGATCCGAATTCTCCGGAGCCTTTTTATTTGTCGCGTTCAAAGTTGGAAAATTTTATCAAGTGCAAGAGGTGTTTTTATTTGGATAGACGTTTGGGCGTATCGGAGCCACCGGGATATCCTTTCAGTCTAAATTCAGCGGTAGACCATCTCTTAAAGAAAGAGTTTGATATTTATCGGGAGAAAGGCGAACCTCATCCACTGATGGTGGATGCGAAAATAGACGCAGTTCCTTTTGTGCATCCGAAACTAGATGAATGGCGAGAGACAAGAAAAGGACTTCGGTACGTGGATGAGGAAAGTGGTTTTCTTTTTGCTGGTGCAGTGGACGATCTCTGGATAAACAAAAAAGGTGAGGTTATAGTAGTGGACTACAAAGCCACGTCCAAGGATACGGAAGTGTCGTTGGACGCAGATTGGCAGATTGGATACAAGAGGCAGATGGAGATATATCAGTGGCTCGTAGAAAAAAATGATTTGAAAGTTTCATCAGAGGGCTATTTCGTATACGCCAATGGCAGAAAGAGTGAACCTATCTTTGACGCCAAGCTACACTTTGATATAAAAGTTATTCCGTATAAGGGAGATAGATCATGGGTCTCACAATCCCTAAAAGATGCCGCAAAGTGTCTAAAGCAAGACGAACTTCCTCCAAAGGGGGAAGACTGTGATTATTGTCTATACAGAGAAGTATCCATAAACGCACTCATAGAACACAAAAGGCAAGCTAGCGCAGTAGCGCAGTAGGATGGTAACGCGGTAGCTTGACGGTGAAGAACCAGGAGCTAGGAGCTAACTCCTACAAGCTCACCATAAACCTCGTCGTGCTGTGTATAACTCTCTTACAATTTATTTATCTGTTGCTATAATGTAATCACTTTTACAATTTAATATTTTTTTTATGGCAACGAAAAAAGTTAGCAAGCAAAGTTTTCATATGTTGGACGTCAAAAGGTTTTCGCTAGCGTGCGGTATCGTCTGCGGTTCTGGGATGGCACTCTTGGCAATTTTCGCGGCGATGTACGGAGTTGGAGGTGCACTGGTTGTTATACTGGCCACTCTCGTGGGTGGTTATGGAGCTAGCGCAGTAGGGGTAGGTATAGGATTTATCTGGGGTTTTGTGGATGGAATAATAGCGGGAGCGCTTTTTGCTTGGCTGTATAACAATCTCAATCTGTCATAGGCTATAGCCTATCGGATATTTTGTCCCAGTTTAGATTTTGGAAGTAAGCCTCGATGTAGGCTTTTCTTTCTGATGGAAGATAGTCAAGGAGGAAAGCGTGCTCCCATACATCCATAGCGAGCAAGATATCGCAACCAGCTAGGTTGCCGATCTCATGGTCGCCTACCCAGACATTTAGAAGATTCCCCATTTTCTTGTCACGAATCAGAAGTACCCATCCGATACCTCTCGCCATCCCTGCTTGCTTGAAGTCATTCTCCCAATTTTCGTAACTCCCGAAAGCAGAGGCGAGCGCATCCAACGTAGCACCTCTTGGTGTTCCATCTCCGCCAAGTGCTTCAAAATAATATTCATGAAGTCGCATTCCATTCCACTCAAAGCCTATTCTACGTCTAAGTTCTGCCATACTGTAAACGTCTGGCTCCGCGACATTTCGCGCGTCTTCAATTTTTTGGAGTAAAGCGTTCAGGTTGGAAACATATCCACTGTACAACTTCAGGTGCGAGCCTACTTGTCTTTCGGAAAGCCCCTTCATGCTACCTAGATTAAATTGTTGTTCTGTATACATAACATTTTACATTATTATGATAATTAGGGATGACAAGTCACCCCAAGAGGTCTATAATATAGTACATATGGCATTATATCAATCTATACAAAGAGCACAAGAGAATACCGAGAAAGTAACTGGTCTACACATGGGTGTTTGGGGGGACTTCGGAATGCTTTCCGGAGATGTATCTCATCTTGATGGCGACATCACGAATTTACGCGGCGATGCTACGGGAGTGTCTGGCATGACAATGCTCGTGTACGGCGATATAAGTGCTATCCACGGCAACATATCAAATTTGCGCGGGGATGTTTCGCATTTGCGTGGTGAAATTTCAAGTATAGAGGGCGACGTTTCAGGCATTAGAGGAGAGGCGACAAATATATTTGGAGATGTTTCAAATATACGAGGCGATGTTTCCAATTTAGTAGGCGATGTGTCCAACATAAGAGGGGATGTCTCCAACATACGAGGCGATGTCTCGGAGATCATAGGGACAGTTACCAAACTGTCGGGATTGGTGGATGGATTAGTTGGAGATGTTACCAATCTAAGCGGAGATGTTACCAGTATCAAAGGGGACGCTACCGAGATAGAAGGAGACGCGACATCTCTCTCTGGAAACATGGAAGATGTACTCACAAAAAGAGCATGAGAACAATTAGGCTTCACGATCACAATGGTGGGGAAGTAGGAGAGTTGCTTGCCTCAATGATTGAAGGCGGTGGAATTATGGTCTACCCGACAGATACTGTGTACGGTGTCGGTTGCAGAGCAGATGATGGAGATGCGATAGCTCGCCTTCGCGACTTGACGCAGAAATATCATCCACTCACCGTACTTGTAAACAGCATGGCAGACATTGAGTCAAATTGCGAAGTCCCCGACTATGCTTATGCCTTTTTAAAGAAACTACCAGGTCCTCTTACTGTCATACTAAAGACCAAAGGCTTACCATGGGTGCACAAGTCAATACTTGGACCAAACATGTCGCTTGGGCTTAGATACATAGGTCATCCTATCCAGAAAATAGTAGAATCATTCAGATACCCGATCATCACAACCTCTGCCAATCTAAATGGCGAGCCGACGATAAGCGATGTGGCTCATTTACCATTAGCTCTTTCTATTGGTGTGGATGTTGTCATTGATGCCGGAATATTGGGTGGTAAACCGAGCACGATTATAGATTGTACCGGTGATGAACCTATTGTTCTGCGTGGCGATACAGAAAGCTACACCGCAACGACAAAGTAGTAATCTATAATATCTAAATTTTATGAATATCGTAATATATGGGGGTTACAAAGAGTGGGAGGTAGATGAGTTTAAGCAAAGATTGGAAGGACACAGTCTTGTCTTTGTGTCGGAAACTGTGCAAAATGCTGGTGCGGAGCTTTCAAAAGATGCGGATGTGGTCTCAGTCTTTGTAGATTCTAAACTTACAAAAGAAGACTTAGAATTGATGCCAAAGCTAAAGATGATATCTACACGCTCAACAGGTTATGACCATATAGATCTAGCTTCCGCTAAAAAAAGAGGAATAGTAGTCTCTAATGTACCCACATATGGAGAGAATACAGTAGCTGAATACGCTTTCGCGCTATTGCTCGCTCTAGCTCGCAGGACGTACGAATCCACAGAGCGTGTTCGTGAGACCGGTTCTTTCTCGCAAGACGGTCTGGAAGGGTTTGACATATTGGGTAAGACGATAGGTGTCGTAGGGACGGGACATATCGGTTTGCATAGCATCAAGATAGCGAAGGGATTCGGGATGGATGTGGTTGCATTTGATGTAAATCATAATGTGGAAGAAGCAGCTAACATGGGGTTTATCTATGTTGGAATGGATGAATTGTTGAGGGACTCTGACGTCATCACGCTTCATGCCCCATACAATGATCATACGCATCACATGATAGGCAAGACTGAGTTTGCAAAAATGAGAAAGGGTACGTATCTCATAAATACAGCGAGAGGAGGTCTGGTGGATACAGAAGCCATGGTGTGCGCTCTACGGGACGGGATTCTAGCTGGCGCGGGACTGGATGTGCTGGAGGGCGAAGCGGATCTTAAGAATGAGCTTGATCTCCTTGAGGGAGGCGATGATAAGCAAGAGAGAATGAAAACACTGCTTGAAAATCACTTTCTTGTTGATCATCCGCGCGTCATAATCGCTCCACACAACGCCTACAATACCAGAGAGGCAATCATGCGCATACTAACCACAACTATTTCAAACATTGAAGCGTTTAGCGCAGGAACCCCTATTAACACAGTAGGTTGATGAGCTTTTACTACGCCATGACAATTTGAAAAAACTGTTGCTGTGAAAATATAAATAGTATGATGAAATTCTTGTCGTGGAATGTAAATGGGGTGCGAGCCGTGCATAGGAAAGGCGAGCTTTTGTCTTGGATAAAAGGGGAGAAGGCAGACTTTTATTGTCTGCAAGAAACAAAAGCACATAGAGAGCAGCTTGGAGACGAAATTTTAAACATAAAAGGATATACAAGTTTATGGAATGCGCCGAGCAATGGCAAGAGGGGGTATAGCGGAGTAGCTATCTATGCAAAGGAAACCCCCCAGAAAATTGAGGATGCGCTCGATGTAGCGGATTGTGATGGTGAGGGTCGGCTTCTTATACTTCACTATCCTAAATTTATTTTGGTAAATTGTTATTTTCCAAAGAGCGACACTTATGGAGCACGTTTTGATTACAAGATGTCGTTTTATGACGCTTTCCTAAAAAAAATGGAGAAGATGCGAAGGATGGGGAAGAGCATTATATTTTGTGGAGACGTGAACGTGGCTCACGAACCAATAGACCTGGCTCGCCCCGTTCCAAATGAAAAAAGTCCAGGCTATCTACCCGAAGAACGAGGTTGGGTGGATGAAGTAATAGATGCTGGCTACGTGGACACATTCAGACACCTGTACCCAGCAAAGAAAGAAGCCTACACATGGTGGGACATGGTCACACGTGCGCGTGATAGAAATGTAGGTTGGAGGATAGACTACTTCTTTATCTCCCAGGATCTACTTCCACATCTAAAGACCGCGACAATTTATTCCGAAAAATACGGTTCCGACCATTGTCCCACCGGCATAACACTTAATATCTAGATAATACCTTGGGAAATCAGAGCCTCTGATACTTTTATAAATGACGCAATGTTAGCACCTTTTACGTAGTCTACCGCGTTGTCCTTGTCGGAGCCGTGTTGCACACATTTAGTGTGAATATTACACATAATCTCACGCAGACGCGTATCTACTTCGTTTCTTGTCCATTGTAGGTGAAGACTATTTTGCGCCATCTCCAGCCCGGAAACCGCTACTCCTCCAGCGTTGGCCGCCTTACCAGGTGCAAACATGATACCAGAGTCTACTATTTTCTTTACCGCAGATAGCGACGTAGGCATGTTAGCTCCTTCTATTACAAGAGATATGCCATTTTTTACTAGATTGTCTGCGTCATCGTCCTCAATCTCGTTCTGAGTGGCGCAAGGTATCGCAAAATCAGCCTTTCTCTCCCATGGTCTTCTCCCACTGTGATAACTGGCTTTTCTGTAATGCTTCGCGTATTCAGATATCCTACCGTGCCTCACGTTCTTGAGCTCCATCACAAAGTCCAGTTTCTCTTCCTCTATACCGTCGGGGTCAAAAATATAACCGCTTGAGTCTGACATGGTGAGCACCTTACCACCCAGCTCTGAAAACTTTCTTGCCGTGTGTTGGGCTACATTGCCAGAACCCGATACGATGGCAGTTTTACCTTGAACTTGCTCACCTACGCGAGCGAGCATTTCCTCTAGAAAATAAACCACTCCGTAGCCTGTCGCCTCAGGACGTACAAAAGTGCCACCAGATGATAAGCCCTTACCGGTTATCGCGCCTTCGTATCTATTGGTCAGCTTCTTGTGTTGCCCAAACAGATAATTTATTTCTCGAGCTCCTACACCGATATCCCCAGCGGGGATATCGACATCTTTACCTATGTATCTTGAAAGCTCAGTCATGTATGCTTGACAAAATCGCATAATCTCCCTGTCGCTTCGTCCCTTGGGATCAAAGTCTGCGCCACCCTTCCCTCCACCCAGTGGAAGACCGGTAAGCGCATTCTTAAAAATTTGTTCAAAGCCAAGAAACTTAAGCATTGATATATCCACCGAGGGATGAAAACGCAAACCTCCCTTGTATGGTCCAAGAAGGGAAGAAAATTGTACACGATAGCCCCTGTTTATATTGATTTCACCTCTATCATCTTCCCACACCACACGGAAAGATATAATTCTTTCCGGCTCGGTAATTCGCTCCAGCACTTTATGATTCTTGTATAGAACGCTATTTTTAGACAAGAAAGACGCTATGGATGCAATGAATTCCTCCACCGCTTGCAAAAAAAGCGGTTCAGATCCACACCTTTTTTCCAGCAATTTCAAAAACGTCCCACCTGTCGCCTCGTCTCTCCTCACTTTTTTCATATTGAAAGTATAGAGTAACTACAGTATTAAATGTATGACCATTATAGCACACCTTAGGATGGGCCAAAGGTTCATGGCATCTTTAATTTACTTGAGTTCTATCTTGTTTTCGTTCAAGACTCTAAGAAGTTCAGCGAACCAGAGACCATAGCCCTCATCTGATGGATGAAACCTATCTTGGGCTACGTATTTGTTCGGATTTTGAATTACTGGGTCCGACTTTCGCTCCCTAAATAGATCTATATAAATAACGCCAAACTTCCGCGCAACTCTGACGAAGTCGTCCCGCAATCTCCTAGAACGAGCTTCATAGTACGAACGCATAACGATTGGTATTGCTGGTATGGTTGCAGCGTTGCCACCTGTCCAAAGAATAACTTTATGCGCACGAAGTGTTGCTTCTCGCACCACACTTTCTATGTGCTTGTCCACGTCGTCTAGCGCGGAGAGAAATACAACGTCATTTCCACCAATATTAAGTATTGCAAGATCATAGTCTTTTCTTGCGGGGAGACTCGCCAACAGTCTCGCCAGCTCCTCTGTGTCCATTCCGTTGCGTCCCATGTTCTCCACGCATGTATTTGGGAAAAGTGATGCGAGGCGTCCAGCGATGGAATTCTTTGGATTTTCTGCTCCGGTTCCGACAGCTGTGGAATCTCCCACAACGATGACCTTGTGCTTGGCTCGCGCCGGGCTTGCACAGTAGGGCAGTGAGCTTTTAGCGAGTTTCTTGCCAGTCATGTATAGAAGCATGAGACGTAAATATTCGCCCACTAGATATAAGACAATAACGAGAGCTGTAAACGCTAGAAGCTGGGTAAACATACTTATACTATACCAGCCAATACTTTTTTTGTCAAGTCAAGAGAATTCATTAGCATTGAAATAGGACTTACGAAAATGTATGCATAGCGAGGCGTGAGCCCGACTTGCGACCAAGCTGTAGATAGACCTACAGTGCGGGGGAAAGTTGGGCGAGGAAACGAAGCTAAGCGCCATTTGCGTACGTCCTATGAAAGATAAAGCAGTGACTCACGTCATCTTAAGCAAGTGCAAAAATAGATGGGTTGAGTCGATCCCATCATGTGGTTAGTACAAGGATGTACTGACATCGCGCTATTATTATATATAAGAAAGTTATATGATCAATGAGTTTAAAAGTAAAAAAACAATATCTACAATTGGTATTCTGGTAGGAGTGCTACTCTTCACCGGCTTCTTAACTAGAAGCAATGTCAACGTTGCGCAAGCACAAACGATAGATCAGTCTATGATTGCGCAGTTGCAAGCACAAATTAATTTACTTCAATTGCAACTTCAGGCACTTCTAGGAGGGTCGGCTGCAATGCCAAACTTCGTGAGTAATCTCACATTAGGAAGTCGCGGCATTGAAGTTCAAAACCTACAAAGATTCCTAAATAGGGATGCGGACACACGAGTTGCCATAGTCGGGGCAGGTAGCGTGGGAGCAGAAACGCAATATTTCGGGTCTCTTACGAGAAGCGCTGTGATGCGCTTTCAGACAAAGTATGCCGCGCAAGTTTTGATGCCACTCGGACTCACAAACGCGACGGGCTTTTGGGGAGCATCATCTAGAACAATGGCAAACAGTATCTTGGCACTCTTGCCACCGACACCCGTCCCACCACCACCGACACCACCTCCAACAGGAGCGTTGTTATTGCGCGTCAGTTTGGCGGACACAGACACTAGCCTAAAAGCCATCCCACGCAACGTAACGTCAGCAAACTTTGGGAACTTCAATCTGGTCGCGGAAAATGGAGATGTTGCTATCTCAAGTATTGAGGTGTCACGATCTGGACTGGGAAGTAGAAATGACTTTGAGAGTGTGTGGCTCACCTTAGATGGGCAAAGAATAACGGATGATAGATCTATACTTTCAAATGATAGAGCTACGTTTTCGTTTAGTTCGCCACTTGTTGTTGCTCGTGGTTCTCACAGACTGGCAATCATGGGATCTCTTGCGTCCAATGTGTCGTCAAGTCAGTTCAACACTCTGGGTATTGCAAGCATAAGCGCAAGCACAAATATCTCCGGTACACTTCCTGTGTTTGGACCGCAGACGGTAACTTCCGCGCAGTTAGCATCTGAGGTAACCTTAACATCTCAGGGTTCCAATCAGTCTATAAGAGTGGGTACAAATTCCGCTGAAATAGGACGATTCAGACTCTCTGTAAACTCGGCGAGCGATAGAGCTGTTGTCATAGAACGAATCAGATTTGAAAATGATGGTCGCTTGAGAAACATGGAGGAGAGCCTCGAAAACGTAAGACTAACTGCCAGTGGCTCCAGTGTTTCATCCACGGCTACAATTAGTGACGAAAATGACACTATCTTGTTTGACCTTGGTGCCAATGGTCTTAGAGTAGGTGATGGACAATCATTATCGTTTGTAGTTCTAGCGGATGTACAAAGCGCGGAAGTAAACGATACAATCAATCTATCGTTAGAGAGAGCATCGGAGATTGAAGGTAGAGAAGAGGGAACAAATACCGGTATCAGAGTGCTTGGCGTGGATGCCGCGAGCAACAGCACAAATCCAGCCAGCAATGTAGAGCTTGCCACATATTCGCTACTCACGGGACAGGTAAATCTATCCGTCAATAATTCCTCATCCAAGAGCGTGGCGCAAGGTAGTAATGATGTTGTGCTGTTGGATGGTATTCTACGAGTAGACTCACCTGTTCGCGTGGACGGCTTCAGAGTGCGATTGGGGAGCCAGACACTTGTGGGGGCAAATACGGTAGCTTCAATAAACGCGCTCACAAACAATGTAACGCTAAAGATAAGCGGAATCAGTGTACAAAGCGCGAGCTCACTTACAAACGCAAGTGGTGGCGCGACCAGCGAAACCATAGCTACTGGCGCAACGGGCGACTACTTAGATTTCCGATCCAACTTCATACTTGAGTCCGGCAGTCATCCTGTGTTGGTGGAAGCGGACATGAGTCTTTCCGCGACTAGCGGAAGTAAGATTCAGCTTCAGATGTTCTCTTCGGATATTCAATCACCGAGATACACTGGAACAGGTAATAACGTACCATCGTCGGAGCTCACAGGTACAGCACTCGGATCACTGACCACCATACTTTCGCCTGTCGTTACCTTAAACAGAAATGATGGTCTTGGAAGCGAGTCAATCGTTGGAGGTGCACGAGATGAGGTACTGATGCGCTTCACCATGAACGCGAACTCCTCCTCACAAACCAGAGTAAGCTCTATGACTGTGAGAAAGGATTCTGGCACAAGCATGAGTGCGAGTGATGTTACGAATGTACGTCTCTTTGTAGACGGCAATCAAAAGGGAAGCGCGGTAGATCTCTCAAATGGAGCATTTACATCGCTCAACTTTGACATACCCGCGTCCGGTCAAGTGCAGGCTGAATTGCGGGCAGACATCGGGACTGTAAGCTCTGGTCAAACACTGGCGATTCAAATTGTGAGTGTAGACGCCTTTGACGCGCTGGGCTCCAATGCGACTGTGAACACGTCAAATGGAAGTGCGATCTCTACATCAAACTCCCTCCAGTCCGCCACCTTTACCGTGGGAACCTCGGGACAATTTCAGCTAACGATAGATGGTAATACTCCAAGGGAAGATATAATCGTAGCAGATGGGGGAGGGGTATGGTATCCGATTGCGACTTATAGACTTTCCGCGCAAGATGAAGATCTTAAGCTTACAGACCTATATCTCGTGAACGCGACTTCCTCAACCGATGTTACAGACATTACGACATCAGCTGACGCTAGGATCCAGACACTCGGACTCTTTGATGAAAATGGTGTACTGAAAGGCTCTAGAACATTGACAAGTGGCGCGGTACACTTTGATCTCGGCACGACTGAGAACTCAAGTGGACAAGGTGCTATTAGAGTACCCAGAAATGGGACATCCAGACTAACTGTAAAGGTTAGACTAAATAACATAACCACAGCAAGAGACACTGGCGCTCTCATTCGCCTTGCTCTAGACACCACAAGAGGTACTGGAAATAGCGGCGTGGAAGTCCAAAGCATCTCATCGGGCTCAGATCTCGGCGCGACATCCATCGTAGCTTCCAGAGATGCGAGTGGGGTGATGCGAGCTACCTCAACTGCTTCTGATTACTTTGCAATCAGAAAGACTAAGCCAGCCCTCTCCAATGTAGCGCAAGCGGGAAGCGAGACTAACCTTATAAGTACAAATAATGTGGCTGTACTTAGATTCAATGTTTCCGCAAGCTCAAACGAGGACGTTCTTTGGAAGGGAATCAAGTTTGATCTACGCGGACGATTTGGCGGGAATGCTCTTGATAGGACGACGACAGGATCAGCCGCGTCTTCTACACCAAGTAACAATCTTGGGTTCTCCACCTCCGCATCTTCTGGCAATCTCACAAACTTCAGACTCTATGAGCAAAATGGAGCAGAAGTTAGAAACCAAAACTACGCAATCCATGTAGACTGGGATGCCACAAACGGAAACGGTGAGGTGGCGGTTGTTATGAATGACTTGCAGGAGGAGATTGTGTCCGCGGGCACATCCAAGACCTACGAGCTTCGCGCGGACATAAGTGGTGTATCGCAAAGTGGCGACTTCGTAAACATAACCGTAGACGCGGAAGCCAACAACAAGAGAACAGGATCTTATCTAGTGCGAGGCACGGATCCGGAAGAGGTAGATGGTAGTGCGGATGGAGAGATGAGCATGACTGCAAATACAGCCACCACTCCCTACGTATTCCTCTGGGCAGACAACTCAGGAAGCCCTCACTCTTCCGCAAACGATACCAGTACCGAAGCTACGCGTGATTGGACAAATGATCGCTTCCTAAAAATGGGATCTATCTCATGGAACAAATCGTCAACGTTCTAATCACGGAAATTCAGAGTCGCTAGCAGTTATTAGTTAACATTGAGTCGGTCGTACTCCAAGAAAGTCCTCGCACCCGCGAGGACTTTCTAATTTTCCCCTCCCTTGCCTGAGGAGAGGGCTGGGGAGGGGTGGGAGTACCCCTAACTCTTACCAACTTGCCTATAACGACACGCGCAATTTGTAATCTCGTAGCCTCCCACTACCAGACTGGCTGAAAGCAGAACAATGTTTTTGATCACAAACTCTCCTTCTATGGTGAGGGCAAAAAAATTGCCACTTACAAAAAATAAATCGGGAGCGAGAAAAAGAGAAAACAATGTACCCATCATTTGGAGCCAAAGCAAGATAACAGTTGCACGTAGAAATCTACTAGAAAGCAAACCAAACCCTATCAAAACTTCCCACAAACCGAGGAAAAGCATAAAGGGAACTATTGGCATAAAGGTGTATGTACTTGCGACGACAACAAGCGCTGGTGAAATACCAAAGAGCTTGAGAAGACCAAACCAAAAGAATACCACCCCCAGTGCAACTCGCAAAATATCAGGTGCCCATAAATGCATCTCTCTTATCAGATACTTATCTAGCATCCGAAAGTAACGCCCAGTCTTAATCCTCATCATACATATAATTATACAGACTCACTCACATCCACACACCTAACACATGTGGAAATCCAAAATCCCTCAATTTTACAAAAAACCGCTTTTTGACAAGAAGCGGTTTTTTGTAAAAAAAGATTTGGTTGACGAAAAAAACCTCGCCGAGGCGAGGTTTTTTTCGTCTAGCGCTTATGCGCGCTGGATGTTGGTGGCATTCGGTCCCTTAGGAGACTGGCCGATCTCGAAAGATACGGCGTCATCTACGCTAAGTTCATCGAAGGTGATACCAACAAGCTCATTTGCGTGAAAGAAAAGGTCTTTGTCAGCACCATCATAGGTGATGAAACCAAATCCTTGAGGCTTGAGCGTCTTGATCGTTCCCTGCATGTTTTCTTTAGACGTCTACTCTATAAAACCATCGCTTCTCCTTTTTAGAACTTACGTAAAGAATTTCTAATATTCTAGCTTCATTCAAAACTGGATGTTCCAATTTCTGATGAAGTAGCATTAGAGGCTCTATACGTAAGTCCTACATAAGTCGTATGTAGGATCGACACTTTTGCTTCCTACCGCTCTGGTAATAACATAATATCATAACCACAAATTAAATCAAGTCCTCATGGACACTATCGAATCCACACCATAGATAGAAGTTCAACTTCTATCCGCTCACGACGCATTGTGTGGTTAGATAGGAGTTGAACTTCTATCTAACCACTGAGACTAGTTGAGGTAGCGTTCTCGGAGGATAAGCAGACCAAACATAAGTGCGCCTAGCATATCAGCCGCAAGATCCAAGAGAGTATCAGCTAGTCCGCCACCGCGGAAGTATCGGTATAATAGGGGATATGTGTCCTTATTTTGTCCCGCCCAGTATTCGGCAAACTCCCAGAATACTCCAATAAATAGTACTCCGCTGACTAATATCAGCAAAAACTTGATACTGGAAACTAGAGATAGTTCCCTTTCCAAAAATCTATATACTATCCAGCCGGCAATCAAACCGCCTGCAACATGCAGACCTTTGTCAAAATATATATAGGTGTAAGCAAGACCATATAATTCAGAGATCAAGCTTGCTAGGATAATAATTATAACCCCTAGCGTGAAGGGCGCACCGAACTTCATCAGTTTATTGTTCATCTGATAGATTATAGCAAATAGAGTTATCCTTGTACCAACGAAAACTATCAGCTTCTTCTTTGTAGCCTGAATCCATGATAGGCGAGCAGACCGATGCATACAACAGCCAGCCAGCTTACCCACATGGGGAGCGCAAACGTACCGATTGAGACTGACCAGCCATAGAAGATTCGCATTGAATGCAACACCGCCACAATTAGAAAAAGTAGCGTAACTGTTCTAAAATAGGTTTTTTTCCTCATGTAGGTATTATAACATGTGCCAATGTCTAAAATAAAACTAGTTTTCCACACAACTCTATAGAAGAGATTGATGATTAAAAGAATTTTAAAACAAGGATTCCGAGACAGGCTATCCACTGCACGCCCGTTCAACGAGAGCACTATTGGAAAGCATTGCTTCCATTGCGTAAGATTTTAGATGATGCCATAATTATTGTACACAAATGTCGGAAGAACCAATATGTTAGATTAATAATGAGTTTAACATGCGTAATTTTTGTACTAGAGTAAAGATATGAGCAAACTAGAGCGATTTATACATCTTGCAGGGAACCCGAAAAGTGTCATCAATCAGAAACCTCCATTTTGGCGTATGAGAGTAGGACGTGAGGCAAAAGAATACCCAATCCATGGATGGCAAGTGGAAGGGCAAGCGGCACCGGGCAACAACTCAGAGGGAGTGGAGCTAGGTGCGAACTTTTTACTCTGGTGGGAGCTCTATGGTGAAGTTACGATAGAAAAAAAGTCGGATGGTCGCCACCTCAAACTAACTCTGAGAGATCCCAAGCGGCAAGCGGAACACAAATTTGACCAAAGCCAATCCACGCAAAAGGGGAGCGGTAAGATTCGCATCTATGGTGCTCCCGACAAAGTAGCAACCGGTAGTGATATCAAGTGGAGATGCGTACTGGGGGACGAGGAGATTGAACTACCTCACTTCTTTGTTGTTGGAAATGCCTCCTCCGAAAATGTCGCTCCCGGTATGGACATAGACCATGGTAATCCATTACAGCGACTATGGCTGGAGTTTCAGGGCGAGCTCTGGATTGACGCGCAGGGACAAGGCTGGATTATTCTCTAGGGTGCGCCCTTCGTACAAGTCGGTGTCCGCCCCCGCTTCGCGGGTGGGAGGATCTACATGGAGAAGTAAAAGTAAAAAGCCCCGCCACGTGTGAACAACGGCAGGGTTTGGTCTGATGTCTAGTCTTGGAGTTCGTGAACGATATCAGCAATATTTTTGGCTAAATCTGTAAGCGACGTATGCATGGTGATGGTCCTATCGCACTCGGAGAGCTTGTTCTCGCTCTCCATTGGCATATCTGTGAGACGGACGATCTTTAGATCCTTGCAGATCTCGCGCATCCAGCGCACATTGTGCACTAGGTACGGCAAGAGTCGATCAAGCACCACCGCTTTGTGCTCCAGCGCGAGCTTGAGCGCCTTCTCGCTGAGTTCTTCAGCGAGCTTACAGTACCGCTTGTAGACGCTTTCCGAACCTTCCACGCACTCGTCCATACTGAAGCCGAACATCGTGTGTTTCTCATAGCTACACCGCAGGAAGCTGTCGGTCGCAATAAGGACGACTGGTTCATCCTTCGCTTCCTCTAGTACGTGAGCGATCTTATGGCCGTTGTAGCCGGCTGATCCGCGACCATGCACCTCTACTCCGATCAGTCTTGACAGAGTGACAACTAATAGTTGTATCTGATGAGTTTGACACTCTTCGTTGGCATTATAACCAAGTATAATCTTCACTTTCGTACCTCCAGTGTTCTCAAAGACTCACTCGTTGGTGTACCTACTTAACTGGGTGAGATATTATCACACACCAATCTAAAAAGATACCACTGATTTCAGTGACTTAACTATTCTTTTGTTAGTTATTACTAATTCCAACAAAAGAAACCAGTTAACTTAGAGTTCTGTGTCCACTTTATGGGGTACAGATCAATGGCTCCGCGGGTAGGATTCTCCCATTACATGGGCGGTACAGGCTTCACATCTCGTTTCGTCCTACGGACTCACTGCGATATGTTCAGCCTCTTCGAATCCTACCTCGCAAGGCAAGCAGTTGCCTTGCTCGCGGATAAAGTCTCGCTACGCTCACTTGCTCCGCGGGTAGGATTCGAACCTACAACCAACTCCTTAACAGGGAGCTGCACTACCGTTGTGCTACCGCGGAATACGTACGATGCGTTGAGTATAGCAAAAAAGGTGGTGTGTGGGCAACATGGCTCGCGGTATTCACAAAGCATGAATGTGTGAGAATGTGTGGGGGGATATCCACAATTAATGCTGGGTTGTTTTGTCTGGGGTGATGGTGTGGTACAATGTTCGTGAGATTGGATTGGGACCCCACCCCAGCCCTCCCCTAAATCAGGTGAGGGGGACCATGGTATCAAGGCTACTTGTATAATGTAGGGGAGGGAGATAACCACACCCCTATCTCTCCCCTTAAAAGGAGAGGGGGACATAAAACATCAATATGGATACGGAAAAAGAATTGAAGGAGATCAAGTACCTTATTTCTCTTATGGAGAATAAGGTAAAGCGACTTGAGGAGGAGATGCACAAAGGTAAAGCCGTGGCGACACAGTCTACTCCAGTCATTATAGTGGATGATATGGACCAAAACCATGCTCCAGAGATAGTACCAAGCAAGCCACCAGTGCCACCTAGTCTAGTTGTAGATGAGAGTGCTCACTCAGTGCCACTCAAACAAACACCTAATAAAGGAAATTATCTCGGAGATGAATTTGCATTTGGTGGCAATCTGTTCGCGCTAGTCGGAGTGATATCACTGGTGATCGGTGCTATCGCTTTTTACTTCTACGCTGTTGCTCAGGGTTGGATAAACGAGGCAGTGCGCGTTCTGATCGTGCTTCTTGTGGGAGGTGGTCTGATGGCTGTGGGAGAATTCTTGAAGGAAAAATACAAGAGATATAGCTCTATACTATTCGGAGGGGGGATAGTGCTTCTGTACCTATCCGTATATATGGCAAATGTGCACTACAGTCTCATTGATATAATCACGGCATACGCAATATTGGTCATATTCACCGTCATAGCTGGCATGCTTTCCATGAGAAGGGGGGAAAACGAGGCTATCGTGATATCCATGCTGGGTGCCTACCTTACTCCCTTTCTTTTAGGACAGGCGGAAACATCCGCAACTGCCTTGGGTATATATATGACAATCATCAATATATTCGTGGTTGTCGCCGCTTATTATCAGTCGTCTTTCCGACAAGTCGCAGTCGGTTCTTTGCTAGCTTCTGTCTTTTACGGCTTATATTTGGGAAGTTTTGTCGCGGATGACAAGCTCTCTACGTTTATCGCTCTCGTTTTCGTAAACTGGATTATCTTCACCGTCTCTTCATTCGTAGTCTTTGTAAAACCTGATGTAGTTCCTGACAGAGGCGACTACATATTTATGGGGGCGACGGGGCTCGTAGCTCTCGGATTCTTTGTGCCATTATTTGAACTCCAATCACCAGACAATGGTGGCTACGCGATAGGCGTCTTGGGCTTGCTCTACGCAGCTCTCGCTGTTTTCGCAACATGGACACGCTCGCAAGAAAGGCGTGTAGCATTTGTCTACGCGGCTCTGTTTGGACTATTCTGGACAACAGCGATAGCACTAGTCCTAGACGGCGCAACCATGATCTTGGCATGGGCTGTACTCGGCGTGCTTTATCTTGTGGGTGCTATGTATTTGCGTTTTCCGGAGCTTCAGTCTGTGGCGGTATCTTTGCTCGCCCTCTCCGTCTTGGCATTTTTTGATTTTGCCGAAGGTAATACAAGTGGTACAAGAGTATTACTAAATGTGGAAACTATTACGGGTATCATACTCTCCCTTCTCATAGCGTTTTCTTACTATGTTAGCCGACATGTAGAGAGTGTTAAAGATTGGCAAAAGAACATGCCTGCGATACTTCTCATCAGTTCACAGGTCCTCGCTATGATCACACTCATCCTTCAGTATGACGGAGCAGAAAATAGCGCGCTTATCGCGGGGCTTGGCGCGCTTACTCTTGTAGCTTCGGGCACGGTGTTCTACGAAACAAAAGCCAGAGTCGTCGGTTATGTGAGCCTCCTAATCGCTGCGTGTGCAGTCCTTGTATCTGTTCTGAATCGCACAGTAGGTGAAGCCGTACTCCAAAATCCCACATTCCTAACTGGTATTTTCTTGGTAGTCATTTCCATAATCTGTTATTTCGTAATTTCCTCCATCTCTAAAGATGATGCGTCCGCGTTAGCACCAAACGATTCTACAACCAGCACACAGACTTTTAGCTTGAATATGCAAGTGAAAAACGAGCGTAATTTCCTGCTCGTTTATGTTAATGCACTAATACTTTTCGTTGTTAGTGCGGAAATAATCTACTACTTCAACCTACGCTCCCGACCTATCTTTAACGAACTCTATATTTTGTATCAAAATAGCAACTTTGATTCCACAGTAGCCACTCTGCTGGAAAAGCAAATAAGCACACTAAGCAATACGCTGCGGTTGGTACTGGATGGATTCTGGGCTCTATATGGCGGTGCACTACTTACTGTTGGTTTCCTCTATCGCGTTCGTCCTGTAAGGTTGGCTGGTGTGACATTGGTAGCTCTTGTTATCGTGAAAATGTTCTTGATAGATATCTGGTCATTTGAGATTTTGTATCGCTTTGTAGCCTTTACGCTTCTCGGGATATTTTTGCTCCTTGTCGCGTTCTGGTACAACCATAACAGAGAGAAGATAAAAGAGATTTTATAGAACATCTTCAGCTATTTTGGACTTTGCGCCCAAAGTAGTGTATCCTTACCACTGTATGGTTTGAGTATTTATAATTTTAGCAATCTAGAGATATGAATAAAGCAATAGCTATAGTTGTGGTGATATTAGTTGTAGTCTTGGGAGCATTTGCGGTCAGGAATAATATGAGTGGTCAAGGAGCCTTGGGGGCTACTGTGGCTACCGTAAATGGAGAAGCAGTCACACAGGGAGAGTTAAATCTTCTACTGGCTGAAGTAAATGGCAACCCAGAAGTAGTCATACCCGCGGAGGGGACAGAGGAATACAAGCAATTTATGGAGACAGTCTTGGATCAGGCTGTAAACAACAAGCTTCTGCTCTCGCACGCCATCTCGCTTGGATTTAAAGCGGACGAAGAAAGTGTGCAAACACAGCTTGCGACGGTGAAGGGCAACTTTGAAAACGATGAGGCATTTCAGGCTGAACTTACAAAGTCCGACATAACGGAAGCTGTACTTGTGGCGAATATGCGAAGGCGCTCGATATTAGGAGCATATTATGAAAGCCTCTCTGCAGAGAACGATCTCTCGGTTTCTGACGAAGAGGTGAAAACATTCTACGATACACAGGTGGCGAGCGGAGAGGGCGCGCCCTCATTTGAGGAAATAGAAGCACAAATCAAGGAGCTACTGAGCCAGCAAAAAGGCGAGCAACTTTTGGCAACAATCATCGCTGACCTACGCGCGAAAGCCACGGTGGTATCTAGCTTGTAAACTAGGGTAAAGGTTGAGTTAGATTAAGGGGTAAAGATGGGTATAACGAGATATTTGAAGCCTATGCGATATGATAGGGGGATAGTCTTTGGAGTCTTTGACGGGTTGCATGATGGTCATAGGCATTTTCTAAAAAATGCTTTGCTAAGAACACATCATCTAGTTTTGGTGATAACGACAGACGATACAGTAGAGAAGCTCAAGGGTCACAAACCTATTTACAAAAAGGGAGAAAGGATAGAGGCAATTTTATCTGAGTTTCCTAAGATAGAAGTGGTAGAAAGCGACAAAGTACTGGGGAGCTGGGAAGTGCTAAAAAAGTATTCTGCGGATATGGTTATTCTAGGATATGATCAAGATGGGATAAAGGGAGATATGGATAGATTATCTTTCCCTTTCATAATTCTAGATTCCCACATGCCCCACAAATACAAATCAGGCATCCTAAATAAACGAAATACTCTTTTATAGAAGTTCAACTCCTACAATTATAGGAGTTGAACTTCTATAATGCGTTAGAGAGATATTTTTTGGAGGTCGGGCTGTGTGTCGGTTTTTTGGATTGTAAATACGATACGGCCGAGTAGTTGCCCGCGAGCTGTGACGACATCTACACGCCACTTACCATCTGTTATGTTGGACTTGAAAGAGTAACCCCTATATCCTCCATCTCGCCCGCCATGTATAACAATTGGGATACTGCTTACGAGCTTCCAGTTATCCTCTGACTTTGTGTACCATCTATGCTCTACGGTAGTTCCTATCCGAGTGGGTGCGTAGATTGCACTGTAAGCGTAGACCGGAGAGCTTTCGTATCTGTGAAAAACTTTGGACTCTCTTCGGAATGGCATGTACCATGGTGATTTTTCGTAAGTACCAAAGTATTGCGTACTAGTTCTCTCTACCATGTGAAAAATTCCGCTGTCACGCAAGGCAAGGGGTATCGGTGGTATCACGTTTGCGAAGTAGAAAACGTTAAACAAAATATAGATGGAGAGTAGCGACACGAGCAGATGCTTTCTCTCATGCCAGAGTTTTCCCGGAGCAATCTTGTACAATGACGCAATCAAGATGGCAACAACGAAGAGAGACAAGCCACCACTCAGGACAAACGGTACAACTCCGATGCTACGAAGCAAGACCGGTACAAGAAAGGCAAAAAAAGAGAGCAAGACTACAAAGTAGATAGAGATACGAAAACTCAAAATTGCGTATTTTGAACGAAAAAACTCGTTTCCTATAAGTAGCCCCGCAAGTCCAAGAATGAACGGCCAGCTAGTGTACAAAGAGGCACTTCTTGTGTAAAATACAATGAAGCCACTAAATAGCGCGCCAAATGAAAACTGCAGGATAAACGGTATCCAGGGGAAAAGAAACTCAAAGAATCTGCCTTTCAATCTGTTGGCTTCATAAGCGTAGAGCACAAGAAAGGAGATGGTAAGAAGGGAGAGATGACCAGCAAATATCAGATTATCAAACAGGGCGTCTATGCGACGCAACGTGAGCGAATCAAAGAGGAGTCCGCACACTAGCGCAAAAATAAAGAGCTTGCGCTCGTTGCGATTAACAAAAGACTTCACCCTTGCGTAAAACTGCGTTTCTATAACCAAGTTTATCATCTTTATCAGTATAACCTAACTTTAGTATATATGCTCACACTATACGTAAAAACAGGATGCCCTTTCTGTGAAAAGGTGCTAAAATTTGCAGGCGACAATGATGTTTCGCTCAATCTCAAGAATATCGCGGAGGAGGGTGTGAGATTGGAACTAATAGAAAAAGGTGGAGAACAGCAGGTGCCGTTTTTGGTCGATGAACAAAACGGTGTCTCAATGTACGAATCAGACGATATTGTAGAACATCTAAAAAAGAATTTTGTTTAGGACTTACGCAAATGACGCATTTCTTTGTCGCTTTGCTCGTTTGCTCTCGCGCTGTATGTCTATATACAGCTTGGTCGCAAGCCTCGCTCGCTTCGCGAACTGCATCCATTATCGTAAGTCCTATTTTAATTAGAATTAGTTAAGCTTTAATCAATATGTTTCAAGGAAATTGGACGTGTAGTGCCTGTGGGGGATCTATAACGGAGCTTCCGTTTGAGCCTAAAAGACCGGATGGGCTGAAGTGTAGAGCTTGCATGGGTGGAGGTGGAGATAGGGGCGACAGAGGGGAGAGACAGATGTTTGAAGGTAACTGGACATGCGCCGGATGCGGGGGATCAATCACCAAATTACCATTCCAGCCAAGAGAGACTAGCAATCTAAAGTGTATGGATTGCTTCAAAAAAGACCGCTAGCCTTTTGTAGCAACGAACACCAAAAATCTAAGCTACACAAGAAAGCTCGCCACGTTAGGCGAGTTTTCTCTGTCAATAATAATAGCGTGGATAATAGTATGTGTAAGTGAGTGGGTAGTAGTCATAATAACTATATCCATAAAGTCGGTCGTCCGTCTTATCCCCGCTCGCCTGTGGACGGGGTTTTTCGCGGACGACACCATGGCGACTATATCGGTAGAGTGCGTCCAGCCGGACGCACTCATTTAAGTTGCTTCCATTCATCCCCGCTCGCCTGCGGACGGGGTTATCTGGGCGCTTCCGATAATAGCTGGGATAGTAAGTATAGGCACTCTCGATGTGTAATAGTACCTGTAACTATAGGGGTAGTAATAGCTGTACGATATTCCCACATAATCATAACTGGGTCGCGTATGCTGTGATTCATATATAGACTGACCATAACGCATCTCATAAATTTTTGCATTTGCCGAGTACGAAGTTGCGCCATAGATTGCCACAATTAACACTAAACCCACTGAAAGCCTAATAGCCGTATACCGAATCTCTGAAACCCATTTTTCGCTGAGTCTGTTGATGGTTTGTATCTATTAACCTTGCGTGATAGAAAAAAACTCTATTAACTAGACGTACATCAAGAATTTTCTTTACAAACATAATCCTCACTAAAATACGGCTAACTATCGGTGTCCGACACCGATAGTTAGCCGTATTTTGTGTTTCTGGCTACATTTAGAAGCAGAGCGGTCCATAGGTGGTGTACGCGCATCTTGGGTGTGCCTGACCTGTGAGATATAGCGAGTGGTTGCTATGTGAATCATATGGCTCGTGATATTTCCACGTAGTGTAGTCGGACTGAAGTTGTAACGGATAGAAAACTGCACTTGGATCATAGACAGGAAGGTTAAATTTTACTTTTGGTGTGAGTGGCTCGCTGGGAATACTTGATGAGCGTGGTGTAAGAGTTAGACTCGGGCTTGGATTTGCGGGCGCTGTTTCCGCATCCGGATTATTAACCACGTTTACAGTGCCTCTAGTAACTGATCCTCCTCTTGGAACAGAGGCATTAGAATAATATGGATACGAACCCGCTTTAGTGAATCTACGCGAGAATGTGTAGCCCCTCTCCAAGTTTGCGCTTGCAAACAATCCGTCTTCAGACACTATATTGTGTACCTCAAAATCGTAGTTTGTCCAAAAGACTTGAGTACCAACGTATACCGTAATACTGCTCGGCACGAACTCGCCGTCTCTTATGGCGACCTGCGCCTGATCCGATACCTGCGCGCCAACCTGTCCTGGCAAAGACAGTATGACGAGAAGTGACAAACCGATGAACCTTGTAAATATACGCATAATTGTATCATCCTACTCCCGACAGCCTCTTGACAACAAGCGCAACCTCTACCCAAATATTTCACGCTCTATAAATTTTTTAGAGTAGGTGCTCGTATCTTATCTTCTAATTTATCCCAAGGCTTATTGCTTTATTATATTTACTGCTACGGTCTTTGTACAGGATTCTTAGTTTAAGAAGCCCACGGTGCGTCTGCACGGCTACTGTATTTCTAGATTGTCCGGTGAGAAGAGAAATCTCCTTTAAAGATAAGTCCTGAACATATCGCATTCTCATAACCGCCTGATACTTGGCAGGTAGACTATTTATCATTAGAGCTGCATTTTTTCCATCAAATACATCCAGGCTACGCTCAGACGGATTCAAAGCTCTCGGTTCGTAGCCCTTTTCAATGAGGGCATCTAGAGAAACCGTTTTGTGTTTCCTGTACTCGTCTATGATTAGATTGTTTAATACGTGATAGAGAAAAGCCTTCATTGTTTCAATCTTTCCGCCCTTCGCTAGATACCCCCATGTCTTTACGAACGTATCCTGCACAAGGTCATCACTCGTAGCCTTATTGTGAACTTTATAATAAGAATGCGCAGTTAATCGCTTGGCATAATCATGGTACGCAACGCTGATCGTAGCTTCATTCATGGCTGTCTCATTTTTATCATTCATATAGTAGTAGTCGTTTGAATGGTGGTTATATTTCAAGACTATGACAAATTTCCTTAACCAACACAGTATGTCCATATTTATAGCCACATTAGAGAGCTAGCAAAAGCGCCATATATTACGTCATGATTACAAGGATATTCGTATATCAGACCCTATGATAGCACTATTTTGGCTACCTTGGATAATTGTTGTAATATTTTGTAATTATGGACGACATTCAATGTATGAACAAAAACAACAAATCAAAAAAGAGTAGTTCTCCTTCAGATGGGGCAGATTTTGTAAACCATTTCTGGGAGAAAAGCTGGACATATATAAAGACAGTGGTAGACGTGGTGCGAGAACCAGTACTAGTACTTGATAAAAACCTAAGTGTGATGGCAGCAAACGAATCCTTTTACCGTACATTTCAGGTTGACGCCACCGATACAGAGAATACTCTCGTGTACGAACTTGGAAACGGTCAGTGGAATATACCCGCCCTCAGGAAGCTTCTGGAGGAAATCTTGCCAAAAAATACTTTCTTTAAGGGGTTTGAGGTATCTCACGAATTTCCCTACATAGGTAGAAAGGTGATGTTGTTAAATGCCCGTCAGATTCACATTGAAGAGGACGAAACCTTTCCTTCCATTATCCTACTTGCCATAGAGGATGTCACAGAGATTATGGCTGTCGCAGAGACGCTTGCTCTCCACACTAAAAACATGGAGGCAAGCATTTTAGTCAGAACAGAGACGCTTGAGGTACAGGTAACGAAACTTGAAAAGGAGTTTGATAGGATAAAAAAGTCACAGACCAAAATATAGTTTTTGTAATATTACAGGTTTCAATACGACAATATATATGGTGGAAGTTTAAAAGGTCGACAAGTGGTAATTGAACTGATTTATAAATATTCTAAAAAACAAAATATATGAACAACATAATAAGCATGCAGTGGAGCAAGAAAGACACCGCCTACTTTGTCGGTGCCACATCGGTAGCGATAATAGTAGCGATATTTTTATTGACACAAAGTGCATCTGCCGCGATCACTGCTCAACTGGACATGGGCGACAGGGGAACAGAAGTAACCGAACTTCAGGTATATCTGGCAGCGAATCCCTCGCTCTATCCATCTGGACTAGTTACAGGATACTTCGGACAACTTACTAAAGCGGGCGTAGAAAGATTCCAGACATTGCATGGGATTGCATCATCGGGAACTCCCGCTACGACTGGTTATGGGAGAGTTGGTCCACGTACAATTTCGGCACTCAATCTCAGACTCGGTGGCATGGGCGCAGATGTACACGCCCCATCTATTACAAGTGTAAATGTAAGCACGGGTACTAATAGTGCAGCAGTTGCTTGGGGTGCGAGCGAGATGGCGAGAGGAAAATTGTACTACAGTACGTCTCCACTTAGGTTGAGTAACACCTTTGACGCAACAGGTTTCTCTTCCGGGGAGATAATAGTAAACGGCACTTTGGCATCGTATGATGGCATCGCGAAGATGAGCCACCTGACCAACATAGATGGTCTAACACCAAACACAACCTACTACTACCTCGCTCTAGTCCTAGATGCGTCTAATAATGTTAGCATCACCAAGCCCGCCTTCTTTGTAACCACTCAATAAAGTCACTTGGAGATACAATAAAAATCACCGTCATTGACGGTGATTTTTACTTTATTTTAAAATCATCCTCACAAAATATAGTCGCCCAAAGCTCCAAGTGTTCGCTTTGTTCTCGTTATTCTGGTGGGCGAGGAGAGACTTGAACATTACATGTTCGGTACACCTTTCGTATTTTTTCCCTCCAGAGGAGGGTCAAAAATATACTCAAGGTTTTCAAGTCCCTCCCCGCGAGCCGAGCAGTCGGCTCGCTTCGCCCGCTAAACTCACTTCGTTCGTTTGTGGGCGAGGAGGGACTTGAACCCTCATCCCTTGCGAGACACGATTTTGAGTCGTGCGCGTATACCAATTCCGCCACTCGCCCATATTATACCTTCACAATTGCGTGGTTTACATAGAACACAGATATAATACATTATTAATCAACTTTTTTCCACAATGCGACATCCCACTAATGATGTTATACTATAACTCTATGAATGAAAGTAATCTTAGGCGACCAGTGTCGGGGGCTGCGGCTACGGTACAGATAGCAGAAAATTCTTTTTCTTCCAACTCAATCTTTTGGATAGAAGTGGAGAAGATAAAGCCAAACCCTTATCAGCCGAGACGTGAGTTCAACGAAGAGAGCTTGCGCGACCTCGCAAGCTCTATCAAGCAGTACGGCATACTTCAGCCACTCACGGTAACTCGTCAAGAGATAGAGACATCGGGTGGGATTACGACTGAATACGAGCTTATTGCGGGCGAGCGGAGATTGCGCGCTTCCAAAATTGCCGGTCTTTCACTGGTCCCGGTCATTATCCGCATTGGCGAGAACTCAGAGAAGGAGAAGCTAGAGCTCGCAATCATTGAAAACCTGCAACGTGAGGATCTCTCGCCCGTAGACAGAGCTGTCGCTTTCCAGCGGCTCGCGGACGAGTTCGGTTTAAACCCGACACAGATAGGAAAGAAGATTGGCAGAAGTAGAGAATATGTGTCAAACTCCATTCGCCTACTGGGGCTCCCGGAGGAAGTTCTAACGAGCTTGCGCGATAGAAAAATTACCGAGGGACATGCCCGCACTTTGCTCATGCTTTCTGACAAGCCCGCCGAGCAGTCCACTGTTCACAAAGAGATACTCTTTAAGAAGCTGACAGTAAGAGAAGTGGAGAGAATTGCCAGAAAGATCGCTTTTGAGAGAGTGCGGAAGCACGGTGAAGATACCAACCCTGAAATTCTTTCATTTGAACGTGAGCTCACAGAAAAGCTAGGAACGCGAGTACAGATAAAACAAGAGGAATTTGGTGGAAGGATAATGATTGACTATTTTTCACCTGAGGATCTCACAAACATTCTGCTTCTCATAGAGAAGGGCAGACAAGAAGGAGTGTCCGTAAACGATCCACTGCGAAGGGAAGCGGAGGCAATATCGACTGGGAATAATTTAGATGCAGCAAGTTTGGAAACAGAGCCTGATGCAAATGAGGCTCCAATCGACGACAAACCCGAATCAGAAAAAGAGCCAGAAGACCTTTACTCTATACGCGACTTCAATATTTAATTAGCGCAGTAGGTTGTGGTGAGCTTGTAGGAAATAGCTTGTAGCTGGTAGCTTTCACGAGTGGTGTGATTTACAAACATCGTCTCGTGAAGCTAAAAGCTACAAGCTATTTCCTACAAGCTCACCACAATCAGCCTGAATGTTTCGGGATAACACCACCGTGGAGATTTATTCCGGCTTTAATCTTGCGACGGGCATTTGTTGTTTTTGCAAATTTCAGCCACGAATAAGATGGCTTGGAATCCTTTCTAGTGTTTATCTCCACGATATCACCATTCTTGAGAATCGTGTCTAGTCCGGCGTATTTACCGTTTACCCAAGCGCCGGCTGATGTGTCCCCAATACTTGTGTGCACCGAGTAGGCAAAATCTATCGCAGTCGCACCATCCGGCAGCTCTATAACATCTCCCTTTGGAGTAAACACAAATATCTGATACTTAAAAAAGTCAAGTTTAAGATTCTCCAAAAAATCACTGCTTTCACTCTCCGCGACACGTCTCTGCCAATCAAGAACCTGTCGCACCCAATGAAGTTTACGATTCAGTTTTGCTCCTTCCCTCGGCTTACCTGCCTCGCTGTATGCGATATGTGCTGCGATTCCAAACTCTGCCTCCTGGTGCATCTCACGTGTCCGAATCTGGATCTCCACTGGTATAGCGTCACGTGCGAAAACATCGGTATGTATACTCTGATAACCATTTTGCTTCGGGGTAGATATGTAATCTTTGATACGACCGGGGAGGGGAGTCCATAGACCGTGTACGATACCAAGAACCTTATAACAATCTTCAATCGTGTGTACTACTACTCGCAGGGCAGAGAGATCGTAGATATGAGCTAGATCCATCTGTTTTTCAAGAAGCTTTTTGTAGGTGCTGTACATCGCCTTCATTCTGTGATTTATTTCCACGCTCAAAAGCCCTCTTTCCTTGAGAGCACTCTCCAGCTTGCCCTTGATGCCAACAAGACGAACCTCATCCATACGATGACGCTCTTCCAGCATCTCGTTTACTCGTCGCCATGATTCCGGATAAGCATACTTGAAAGCTCCGTCCTCAAGCTCTTCCTTTAATCTCCACATACCAAAACGTTCGGCAAGTCTGGCGTGCACCTCAAGCGTTTCCATGGCTATCCGTGTCCTTTTTTCGGGGCGTACAAACTCCAGCGTACGTACATTGTGCAGTCTATCCGCCAGTTTTATGACCAACACTCGGATATCTTTTGCCATCGCCACAAACAGCTTGCGAAGACTTTCTATGCGTTGATCACCCGGTCGGGATAGAAATTTAAGCTTTCCAAGCTTTGTTACGCCATCAACCAAAAATAGTATCTGGTCTCCGAATTCTCTTTGAATGACCTGTGCCGGTACAGGAACATCTTCCATTGTATCGTGGAGAAGTCCGGCCGCGATCGTCTCTGCGTCTTGACCAAGTTCTGCAAGTATGAGCGCGGTCTGAAAAGCATGTGTGAAATATGGTTCTCCAGAAAATCGTTTCTGACCTTCGTGCGCAGTCCTCGCAAATTCAAATGCCTTTTCTACAAGCGAGATATCATCTGCCCTTTCAGATCGCATCCTCTCTGTAATTGTATCTACTTTTATCTCCTCCATCACAGCTAATCATACCCCAAATTAAGGAAAAGGGGAAAGGTGAGCTGGTAGGAGCTAGCTGTTAGCTTTTAGCTTCAACCGACGAAAGACGAACTAAGCATCACTCATTAAAAGCTACAAGCTAACAGCTACAAGCTACAAGCTTTTCTCTAGCTTGTCGGGTCTATTGTTGGGGCATTTCTTGTCACTACAACGGTTGGGGATTGTCTTGGTACCTTCCATCATCAAAGCTCCGCAAGCTCCGCTTTCTAGCGCGTAATCACAGATTGCGCCTGTTGGTTTTGCGTTTATTGTATTTTTGCAGTCAGGATAGTTGGTACAGGCATAAAATTCACCAAAGCGCCCTCGCTTCTCCGCCATCTCACCTTTTTTACATTCTGGGCATTTAACGCCGGTTGTCTTTATGGATGACGGGTCTTTTACAATGTACTTGCACTTTGGAAATTTCCCACAAGCGACAAACGTACCAAATTTTCCGGTACGCTCTACCAACTTTCCTCCATTGCATTCCGGACAGTCCTCACCTGTCTCTTTTGGACCCTCCATCGCATCACCACTTATTGTGCGCGCCCCTTTACATTCCGGAAATTTGGAACACGAAATAAAGATGCCGCTTTTACCCAGTTTGCGAATCATCTTACCGTCGCAAGCGGGACAGAGCATGTCCGCGTCCGCATCACCTAAGTTTGTTACTTTGGGTACATCCTCTTTTTTCTTAATTTCCGCGCAAAATGGGGTATAGAAATCTCGAAGCGTGGGTTCATATTCACGTTCGCCTCGTGCTATCTCATCAAGCTCCTCCTCCATCTCCGCGGTAAATGTATCGGAAATTATATTGGAAAAATGCTCTTCCAAGAATGATGATACTACTTCTCCTGTATCAGTTGGGCGGAGGGACTTGCCCTCCTTTTCTACATAACCTCTTTGGATAATCGTGGTAATAATACTCGCGTATGTTGACGGTCTACCGATACCTCGTTTTTCCAGCTCCTTAATAAGACCAGCTTCACTATATCGCCCGGGTCCTTCCGTCTCTTTGCCCTCCGCGTCTAGTTGAAGAAGATTGAGCTCTTCACCCTCTACTACACTCGGCAGAATCACATCATCCTTCTTGGCTAGGGGGTCTGCCTCAATCCATCCCAATGAAAGTACCCGTACGCCAGTGGCTGTAAATGCTTCTATCGTAGGCTCTTTATGTTCTGGCGAAACCTGCACTACAATCTTTGTACGAAGAAGGCGAGCCGCTTTCATCTGTGATGATAGCGTACGACTTCTGATGAGTGAGTAGAGCTTCTTTTCATCTTCGCCTCTACCCGCGATTTTCTGATTTGCTTTTGACGGGCGTATTGCTTCATGCGCTTCCTGCGCATTCTTGCTCTTTGTTTTGTAAACTCGCATTTCCAGGCTTTCTCTTCCGAACTCCTTGCTTATTACAAGTACTATCTCGGATAGCGCGTCCTTGGAAATATTCGTGGAGTCAGTACGCATATAAGTGATGTGTCCAGCCTCGTAGAGTTTCTGCGCCGCACGCATGGTGCGAGATGGTGTAAATCCGAGACGAGAGCTCGCTGTTTGTTGCAGAGTGGAAGTTATAAACGGTGCTTTCGGCATCCGCCTCTCTTCCTTCTCCTCAATCCTCTCTACCATCCATTTACCACCATTTCCAGCCATAAGCACACGATCTTTTTCCTTCACATCTCTTGGCTCCTCTGTGTACAAAAGTTCAAGTTCTTCTCCTCTCTTTGTTTTCGTTCGGGCACGTATTACAAAGTAAGCTTCGGGTATAAAAGCGCGTATCCCTCGCTCCCGTTCACAAATAATCCGGAGCGCGGGGGACTGTACGCGTCCCGCAGATAGCCCGTAGCGCACCTTTTTCCAGATTAGCCCAGACAGATCATAGCCCACTAGCCGGTCTAGCACGCGCCTCGCTTCTTGCGCGCTCTTTAAGTGTTCGTCTATGCTTCTGGGATTTTCCAAGGCGTTTTGCACAGCCCTCTCTGTGATTTCGTGGAATGCAACCCTTTTTGGTGATACGAGCCCAAGTGTCTCCTTTAGATGCCATGCGATAGCCTCACCCTCACGATCAGGGTCTGTTGCCAAGATCACATCGCTTGCTTTCTTTGCGAGCTTTTTGAGTTCCGCTATCACCTTGTCTTTGTCTTTGGAAACCACATAGCGCGGTATAAAACCACCATTTATATCTATTGCATCCTTGTTGGATTTGGGCAGATCGCGTATGTGGCCGATACTGGCACGCACCATAAAATCCGCCCCGAGATATTTCTCTATTGTTTTTGCCTTTGCGGGTGATTCTACGATTACCAATTTCATCCTTTAAAAGTTAGATACAAGTTGTACTACAAATAGGAAAAATTGTCAAAACTAGCATCTCCTTAGCGTTCCCTCTACTTCAGTTATCATGCCCTTTATTTCCATTTCTATAAGAAGCGCGTTTCCTAAACCGAAAGGCATAGAAAGTTCACGAAGAAGTTCGTCCTTGGACAATGAATTCTCCAGAAGGGCGATTACCTTGCCTTCATCTTTAGAAAGAGCAATCATTCTCTTTTCAATTTTTTCTAACCCCAGCTCTGTAATAAGGTCATCAGTCTTGGTGATGGCTGTCGCACCTTCACGAAGCAAATCAAGCGACCCTCTGCCCGTGGCGGAAAAGATAGATGAAGGCACGGTGAGCAAATCCCGATTGTAATCAAGTGCAAGTTTGGCAGTAATTAGCGTACCGGATCTTTCCGCGCATTCTACGACAAGAACAGCTTTTGAGATACCAACCATTAGTCTGTTGCGGGCAGGAAATGTCCACATGGCTGCTCGTGAATCAGGTGCAAGTTCAGATAAGAGCGCGCCTCCGGAATTCACGATCTCTTTCGCGAGACCACGATTCAAGACTGGATACAAAACTTTATCTCCCAAACCAGAACCGGGTATAGCAACAGTCGTGATGCCGTTTTCCAAAGCACTACGGTGCGCGATTGCATCCAGCCCAAGCGCCAGACCTGAAACAATAACCACGGGATAACCAGAGAGACCACGGACGAGCATCTCGCACACATCTTTTCCATACGAAGAACACCTTCTCGAACCCACAACCGTAAGCCAAATATTCTCCGTTAGAGATGGAAGCTCTCCCACAACCCACAACTCCTTTGGTGGTTGTGGTATCTCACGCAGAGGATCCGGCACAAGCTCAAGTCTTCGTGGCATCATATCAATCTCACTGATTTTCTTCACGCTAATAAGTCTATCACGACAGCCACCTCCACATATCCACACTCATACCAGTACCCACAACATTATACCACACATTTCTGAAATAAACGGGGTCTGACCCCATTTATTTCAGAAATGTGTGGTATAATGTTTTTTTGGGTGGTGGGGTTGTTGGAGGTTTTGGGTCTATTGCGGTGTGTTTTTAATTTTCCGGTTTTTGTAGTAAAATGGGGGTATGATGTGGCGCACGAAGCATGTGCGCCCTGTTGGTATATTATGTTAGATAAAATCATAGTTAAGGGGGCGCGAACTCACAACCTGAAAAATATTACGGTTGAGATGCCACGCAACAAGATGATCGTGTTTACGGGGCTTTCCGGATCGGGAAAGTCTTCTTTGGCGTTTGACACAATTTTCGCGGAAGGACAGCGCAGGTATGTGGAGTCTCTCTCCGCTTACGCACGGCAGTTTCTGCAGAAATTTCAAAAACCTGACATAGATGACATTTTGGGTCTCTCACCCGCCATCTCAATAGATCAAAAATCTGGATCAAGAAATCCGCGCTCCACTGTCGCCACCATCACCGAGATATATGATTACATGAGAGTTCTCTATGCGCGTGTTGGTGTACCACATTGTCTGCTTTGCGACAAACCGATTAGGCGTATGACAAACGACGAGATTAAGGAGATTGTACTTCAAGATATCAAAAAAAAGAGTAAGACTTCCGACACCACGCACATTGAAGTATGTGCCCCGCTAGTGCGTGGTAGGAAAGGAGAATACTACCAGCTACTATACGATATGCTGGGCAAAGGCTACAAAGATGCATGGGTAGACGGACACAGACATAGCTTGAGAGAGCGCATCGTCTTGGAAAAACATAAAAATCACACCATAGCTGTGGTCGTGGACGATCTGCACATGGGAGCGTTTGGTGTGAAGGATGGTGAAGAGCGCCTCACTGAAGCGGTAGAGAGAGCTGTTGCGGAATCAGACGGGCTTGTTTCTGTAAAATATATAGACAAGAAAAAAAAGATATTGAGCGAAGAACTATACTCCACGGTCTTTGCTTGTCCAGATGATGGATTCTCCTATCCGGAAGTAGAGCCACGGTTGTTTTCATTTAACTCTCCTCATGGTGCCTGCCCAGAGTGTAACGGACTGGGGACGACCCATTTTATGGGTGAAGTTAATTGTGATGCCTGCAAGGGATACCGTCTGCGACCAGAGGCGCTGGGTGTAAAGATAAATAACAAAAATATAGTTGAGACTACGGAACTCGGAACAGGGGATGCGCATATTTTCTTTAGCAACCTCACGCTCACGGAAAGAGAAGCTCAAATTGCCGAGGTTGTCCTAAATGAGATACGCGCCAGACTCGCATTTCTTCTAAATGTAGGGCTCAACTACCTCTCTCTATCTAGACGTGCGAACACACTATCCGGTGGCGAGTCACAGCGCATTCGTCTCGCATCCCAGCTGGGATCGCGCTTGGTAGGCGCGTTGTATGTATTGGACGAGCCAACCATTGGACTCCACCAGCGCGACAACGATCTTTTGATAAAGACACTTCTGGAACTCCGGGATCTTGGAAATACCATAATCATTGTAGAGCATGACGAAGACACGATATATTCATCAGACTTTCTTGTTGACATAGGTCCCGGAGCTGGTGTTCACGGAGGCGAGGTTGTGGTCTCGGGGGAATTGAGTGAGCTTTTGACCGCAAAGACAAATCCCTCAAAGTCGGTAACACTTTCTTATCTTAGAGGAGATCGCGTAATTGAGCTACCGGAAAAAAGAAGGGATGTGGACAAGGGTTCACTAAAGATTCGGGGCGGCCATATTTGGAATATCCAAAATCTAGATGCGGACTTGCCTCTTGGTAAGCTGGTTGCAATTACAGGAGTCTCAGGTTCCGGTAAATCTTCTTTTCTTTATGAAATAGTGGATAAAAATATAGCAATTCGTTTTGACAGAAAAGCCAAGCCAAGCGATGTGTCAAACTGCAAACACTTTTCGGGTACTGAATATATTTCAAGAGCGATAACCATAGATCAATCACCGATCGGTAGAACACCAAGATCTAATCCTGCAACATATACTGGAGCGTGGACTCACGTGAGAGATATTTTCGCATCCACAGAAGAAGCGCGCTTTCGTGGGTGGAAATCAGGTAGATTTTCATTCAATGTGAAAGGAGGACGTTGCGAGGCATGTCAGGGGAACGGTGAAATCGCGGTAGAGATGCACTTCCTGCCAACAGTCTATGTGCCGTGTGATGTCTGCAAAGGAAAGCGGTTTGAAAAAGAGACACTTTCCGTAAAGTGGAAAGGCAAGAACATCCATGACATCCTTTGCATGACTGTGGAAGAAGCGGTACTTTTCTTTCACGATATTCCCGCCATTTCCGATAGATTGTTGACTATGCAAGAAACGGGTTTAGGCTATCTGGAGTTGGGACAATCCGCGACTACATTATCTGGTGGCGAGGCGCAAAGGATCAAAATATCAGCCGAGCTTTATCGCCCAATGACGAGAAAAACATTATACCTACTTGATGAACCGACAGTGGGACTCCACTACGAGGATGTAAAGAAGCTTTTGGAAATTCTCCAGACCTTGGTAAACAAAGGGAATTCCGTGGTAGTCATAGAACACAATATGGATATAATTAAGTCTGCAGATTATGTACTGGATTTCGGTCCCGAGGGTGGTGAAGGTGGTGGTCGCCTTGTTGCCAAAGGCACACCGGAGGAAATAGCCCGCAACAAAAACTCCCACACCGGCAAGTACCTCCACCGCGTTCTAGTTAGGGAAAAGGTGAAAGGTTGAGATTAGGTGAAAGGTTAAAGGGCAAAGGTAATAGGTTGGACGATAAAATGATTCGCAATCATATCACGACACTAACGCAACCTTTTACCTTTAACCTTTCACCTTTGCCCTCGTATCCTTTTAACTTTCACCTAGTTTATGACATTGGATGATTTTAAAAAATTAAAACTTTCTAGGAAAGCGGGGGTTTATCTTTTCAAGAAGGGTAGAGTTGTATTGTATGTTGGCAGGGCGACGGTGCTCGCGGAGCGAGTGAGAAGCTATTTTGATAGGGATTTGTATCTAACTAGAGGGAATCATGTTGCACGCCTCCCGAGTGAATCAGATGCCGTGGAGACTATTGAGACGGATTCTGTGTTGGAAGCAATAATGCTAGAAGCAGCTCTTATAAAAAAGTTTTCTCCACCTTACAACACTGATCTAAAAGACAACAAAAGCTTCTGGTTGATTGTAATAACAGAGGAAGACTTTCCTCGTGTTCTTTTGGTGAGAAGTCATACACTCCAAAAAGCTCCGAGTGGTAGTGTCGCGGTAAAAGGTGGCTCGCTTGCAAAAATACACAAGCTCTTCGGACCTTTCCCAAACGCGGGCGAACTAAAAGAAGCGATGCATATCATTCGTCGTATCTTTCCATTTCGTGATGCCTGCGTTCCGTATAATGCTAAATCCATTGCAAAGAGTGGAGGACGGGCATGTTTCAACAAACAAATCGGACTTTGCCCAGGTGTTTGTGATGGTACGGTAGATAGAACTAGATATGCACGTACAATCCGACACCTAGAGCTTTTTCTACAAGGTCGTAAAGGTGATCTTGTGGAAGTATTACGGAGGGAACAAAAGAAAGCAGTAAAAAAACTGCATTTTGAGGAAGCAGGAGTCCTGCAAGACAAAATATTCGCTCTTAACCATATCCGAGACGTAGCCCTCCTTAAGAGGGGATCACGGGTAATCGCTAACGGTGAATACAGAGTGGAAGGTTATGACGTCTCCCATCATGGTGGTGAGCATGCCTATGGTGTGATGACTGTTATAAAATGTGGAGTGGCAGAAAAATCAGAATACAGAAGCTTCAAGATAAAAGGTGCGAAGGGTGGAGATGACGTAGGAGCACTTCACGAAGTTCTAACCCGACGTCTTGCTCATCCCGAATGGCAATACCCGCGTCTTATAGTAGTAGATGGCGGCATAGCACAGCACAAAATCGCCGAACGTGTACTCGCTGAAAATGGCATCATTATACCCGTGGTTGCCGTTACTAAAGATGAGCACCATCGTCCGAAAAAATTACTTGGAGATACCGCACTACGCCGAGCACACGAAAGCGACATACTGCTGGCAAATTCAGAAGCACACCGATACTCGCTTCGTCTACACCGCAATGTTAGGGAAAAGGTAAAAGGGACAAGGTGAAAGGTTGGATAATAATTTAGAAGTATGAATTAGGAATTAGGGAAAAGTGAGAGAATTTTCAATTTACAATTTTCAATGAATTTTCAATGTTTAAATTTTCAAACTCTGCTAACAAATTGGTCTTAAAGAAAAGCAGGACTGTCTTTGGTGAGAGTATATCCAGATTGCTTTCGTATAACATATATAGTGTTATATACCATTTGGAGTACAATTGCAGCGTTTGAGACATCCGCCCGGACGAATGTCCATTCGGACGTGTTGGAAATTGAAAATTCATTGAAAATTGAAAATTCTCTCACTTTTCCTTAATTCATAATTCTCGTCATCAACATTTTCCCTGATGATGTTGTACACATCACAGTATTTGCGTGGATGGTGTTATAATTGTGGTTATGACAAAGACCAGAGTTGGAGTCTTGAGAGGGGGACCTTCTCCCGAGTACGAGGTGTCCATAAAGACGGGCGCTTCAGTGCTCAAGCATTTACCTCTACATTACGAGGGTAGAGATATATTTATAGACAAGAAAGGAATCTGGCACAGGGATGGTATACCTGTTCTATATGAAGATGTCTTTCGCGATACAGACGTTTTCTTCAATGCTCTTCATGGCACCTATGGGGAAGATGGTACGGTGCAAAGACTCCTAGATGGGCATCGTGCAAAGTACACAGGCTCTGGAATACTTGGTTCAGCCATAGCCATGCAAAAGCACCTTGCCAAAGAACACTTCAAGAAGGCGCAGATAAAGACACCATATCATGTGCATCTAAAAAAGGCAGACGAGGATATGATGGTACACGTACGTACGGTTTTCAACACCATGCCTCCTCCATGGTTTGTAAAGCCAGCAAACGCAGGTTCTTCGGTCGGTGCTATGCACGCCCGCACCATGGAAGGACTGGTGCCAGCTTTGGAAATAGCTTTCGGTGTGAGCGACGAGGTACTCGTAGAGGAACTGATAGAAGGTAGGGAAGCAACGGTCGGGGTAGTGGAAGACTTCCGTGGGTACAAAACCTACGCCCTTCCCGTCATTGAGATAGTGCCACCAAAAGAGCGAGATTTCTTTGACTACATATCAAAGTACGACGGCAACACTCAAGAGATCTGCCCCGGTAGATTCTCCCGACCAGAAATTCTAGAGTTGCAAGACTTCGCCATACGCGCACACAATGCCCTCGGTCTTCGTCACTACTCTCGCACAGACTTCATCGTCAGCAAAAAGGGCATCTATGTACTTGAAACAAATACTCTCCCAGGCCTCACCGAGGAGTCTCTACTTCCAAAATCAGTTCAAGCAATAGGAGCAACCTTCCCCCAATTCCTAGACCACATCCTCACCCTCGCCCTCCGCTAACCAATCCAAAAAAAACATTATACCACACATTTCTGAAATAAACGGGGTCTGACCCCGTTTATTTCAGAAATGTGTGGTATAATAAAAGATATGGCTAGAGCACCTAGAATTGATCTGGCAGGTTATGTTTATCATGTGATAAATAGAGCCAATGAGAAGCGAGCTTTGTTCAATACAGACAAAGACTATTTTGCTTTTGAGGAGATACTGCGAGAGGGAATCGCATTGTTTGATATGCAGGTCTTTGTGTTTGAGATTATGCCAAATCACTGGCACCTCGTTGTGTCACCAAAGAATGATGGCGACATGGGTCTATTTATGGCATGGCTAACTACCACGCACGCGACGCGCTTTCGCAAGTTTTATGACTCGGTGGGTTTCGGACATGTCTACCAAGGTCGTTACAAATCATTTATTGTGCAAACCGATGCATACTTTTACAGAGTATGTCGCTACGTTGAGCGTAATGCACTGCGGGCAGGATTGGCAACAAAGGCACAAGAGTGGAAATGGGGGAGCGCATGGATCAGGAAATATGGAAACGAGAAGCAACGGAAAATGCTTGCCGAATGGCCACTGAAAATGCCGAGCGACTATGACAAATCATTGAACGAGAATGATGAAAGTGATGGAGAAAAGAAAACACTCCAAGAAATTAGAAACGCCGTAAATAGAGGGTGTCCCTATGGGAGCGATTTATGGAAAGAGAAAATAACAGAGCGGTTCCACATTGAATCAACAACTCGAAAACCGGGACGACCGAGCAAGCAATAAAAAAACATTATACCACACATTTCTGAAATAAACGGGGTCTGACCCCGTTTATTTCAGAAATGTGTGGTATAATGTTTTTTGGGAGGTTTATGTGATGAAGCCTCCGTGTATGATGCAACGGTATACGATGTTTGTGTTTAGAAAGATTTGTTCTTGACCAGAGAAGTTTTCCAGTGTACCGTTTGTCGTGAACTCGTATGACCAAGCACCGTCCGAAAACTTTGTTGGTCCTCGCACTGGAATGTGGTCGTCATATTCGTACATCAGTGCTCTTCGGAGAAAGTCATAGACATCTTTTTCGCTTACTTTTTCATCAAGAATGAAACCGAAGTAGTTTGCTCCCCATGCTGGTTGCTCGTTTTCGTACACTATTTCCTCGCCAATAAAGTCTCGCGCGCCAAAATATGTATCATGGTATATCAGGTTGCCCTTCTCAAAATGATAGTCACATGATTTGGGACGCGAGGATGCCACTTTCCGCGCTTCCTTGTTTGCGTATGTTGCTTTGTTAGCCTCTTTCAAGAATTTTCTCAAAATGTGAGTGTGCATATTGCTTACTTTAGGTTTATGTGACCCTACCCCTTCTTCGCCCCAACTCCGCCAATGCCATGCTGGGCACAGCAAGGCTACGAAGTGCATGCCCATCCATCCCTACGGGAGCTGTATACCTTTTCGCGCTTTTCCTTCGCACGTCGAGTAAAAACCACAGAAAAGGTCTTGCGCCCCTCGGCTCGCTCGGGGCTCACCCAAGAAGGAGAGAGGGTCTTTACTTTGCTTCATCAATCCTGTTTAGCTTGTCGCCAATTCTCTCTACCGCGCGCAGTACCTCGAGCGGTATCATCCATATTGTGGTGTTGGACTGGTCGCTTGATAGGTCATTGATTGACTGAAGCGTGCGAAGGTGTAATGCGCCCGGTGCAGCAGCCAAAGTTTTTGCCGCGCTTGCCATATTTTCTGCCGCCGCCACTTCGCCCTCGGCACGGATTATCACCGCCCTCTTCTCGCGTTCCGCCTCTGCCTGCTTGCCCATCACCCGCTTCATTTCATCATTTAGCCCGATATCCTTGAGCTCTACGTTAAGCACCTTAATCCCCCACGGGTCTGTTGCCGCGTCTATAACCTCCTTGATTTGCGATGATACCTCATCACGACGAGCGAGCAGGCTATCAAGCTCTGTCGTCCCGACGACGTTCCTCATTGTCGTCTGAGCAAGCTGGGATGTAGCGTAATAGAAGTTCTCTACTTCCAGTATCGCTTTGGCCGAGTCGGAGATTTTGTAGTAAATGACCGCGTTAATTTGCACCGATATATTGTCCTTGGTAATCGCCTCCTGCGATGGCACGTCCACGGCCTTGACGCGGATGTCCACCTTCTTCATGCTCTGGAATATTGGAATAATAATCCGCCAGCCCGGCTCCTTCATACCCGTATACTTACCGAGTGTCAAAACTACCCCACGCTCATACTGGTCTACCTGCCGGATAAATATCACCAGCAGAATGACAATCGCGACAACCAAACCTAGTAGTGTAAACATAGTAGTTATTAAATTATTAGTTATTTAACAGCAATTATATCTGGGCTCCCAATTTTTTCAAATTAGGAATGGTGGACCTTACCGGGATCGAACCGGTTACCTCCACATTGCAAATGTGGCGCTCTACCAAGTGAGCTAAAGGCCCTTGATTAGGGAAAGTTGAGTTGTGAGCTTGTAGGAGTTAGATTGTACTACGCTACTGCGATCACCAAATTCCAGGATCTAGCTCTTGTGGCTCATGGTGCGCGATCCATACTATAACACAATTTGGAGTTTATACACAGGGGGGGTAGTTCAAGATATGTGTTAATTAGCTACAATGATATTAATACCAGAAATCTTAATAATACATATTATATGAACAACGCAGAACAAAAGCTAAATGAATTTGTAGACAAGATGATAGAGGACAAGGGTATCACGGGTCTGGAGCCGGATATTCATATAGAAGTGCGCAAGGATTTGCTACGTCGTCTCAAGGATATTTTAGACGCAACAATCGTTCACCATATGCCGGAAGAACATATTCCGGAATTTAGAGCACTTTTGGACAGAGACGCGAGTGAGGGTGAGATGCGTGATTTTTGCGAGAAGCATATAGCCGACTTTGATCAGGTATTGGCGAGCGCGATGGTAAACTTTAGAAATAAATACCTTGAAGGCACTATTTAATACCTTAATCATATCTTGTCATGCCCGAAAAAGATAACAAATTTAAGATTGGCATCTTTGATACATCGGATGCCATAGACGCGCAAGCGCGAGATGAAGCGCACGCGCAAATATTACACGAGCAGGCCGCCCTAAGCACGGGAAGCTGGGCTGATTTTTTTCAAAATGTGAAGAGGCTCAATGTGCGGGAACTTGGATCAAATGCCCTCAAATCTACACGGCGTTACATTCAGTACAATTTGCTTGGTGATCTAACGCATCTCAGAAGACAAGAGCAATTCAAGAACCAGATGCGTGCGCATGCTAGCATCTATAGTAGTGGTGGTAGAAGCGTGGATAGAGAGTCCAGAACCGCGGTTGCCGACAGACTAGTGAGTGGGGCATTGCAACAAGGTGAGATAGTACAGGATGGGATTCCAAATAATTTTCAACAAGAGATAAAAGCTTTGGTGAGAATATATTCCACGGGAGCAAGTAGTGATGCGTCAGGAAATATTTCCGGTGGTATGAGAGACGCTGATTTTGAGGCACAAAGGGAATTAATCATAAGAAGATATGCCGAGAATCACAAAGGAATAAGCCAGAGTGATGTCATGGGATTGTTGTCGTACTCGGACAACATGTTGCTCGTCGCCAAAGAAGTGCGACAAGCAGTGGCGCATGGTGAGGGTTTGGAAGCACTCGTAGATGAACTTCAATTTGTAACAGGAAAGGCGCGAATGGGGGCGAATACAGAGGCGAATCTGAAAGGGATAGACAAGATTCTGGCAGGGATGAAGAAATACAGGCTCGGAGCCTATTTTGCTAACAGCAAGACTGTGGCACTTGCAACAGCGTTTGGATACTCAGTGCTCGCATGGAGCGCAAAAAGCGTGACTAGAAGGGTGGCTGGAGCTGTGCTCACTGGTGCCGCTGCAGGTGGTTTTATGGCGCAGAGAGAGGAGGGTATAAAGCTGGACGAGGAGCGTCGTCTTGTGGCGCGCGAGATGGCGTACGGCAAGACTTTCGCAGATAGTGCTTCAGCTAGAAGAGAGCTCGCAAGTACTGTCTTGCGTCAGGAGAGCGCGAGCTACTTCACAAACAGTATAAACGAGTTACTCTATGATGGTACAGGCGAAGGTGGACGACCCAAAGAGAAAGCGGGTCTAACCAGAGAAGATCTCGGGCAGGCAATATCTGTCGTATCTGAGCTTGAGGCGAGAATAAGAATTATGGATAGAAAGCAGGTTGAGGGTGGGCCTGTGGATCTTATCAAATATAGCAGAGTTGAAAATGTGGAGGTGGAGAAAAACGAGCTCTACAAGCTTCGGATGTACGCGCGAGCTACGATAACTGAAGCTTTGAAATCTAACCGCTTTTCCGATCAAGGGCAAAATTTTGATGTAGACCAACTTCAATATAAAATAACCGGTTTTGATCAGGATGAACTTGCAAGCATTATCAAATTTGCAATTATTGAAGGACATGGTGATGGAAAGGGGACATTTAATAGTTTGGCTCAATCCTTAGAAGAACTTCGTATAAGTAAGGGTTTTATGGTCCATCCGATTGAGGCACACATGGGTGGCGATGAAACCCGTAAGAAAGCCGCGTACAAGAGATGGATTGAAAGTCAGGCGAAGAAGCTTTTAAGATCTGTACAGTTAGGGAAGGAGACGATAGATTTGCCGAGGGTAGACGGCGACGACAACGCTAAAGATAGAGCAGTAGATGAGTATATGAACAGAATGAGCTCTTTTCAAGAGAGCTTGGTGCTCGTGGATGATTTTGGCGAGGAGGAGCTAAAGAAAGACTTATACGCGAAAATGCGCAAAAGTCGCGGCTGGAAAGCATTTGCGGTAGGCGCAGCTTCCGCCACGATCATAGGAGGCGCGATCAGCACTGCTACCGGATGGGCAAGCGGGTACTTTGGTGGTGACGAAGCCGTAGCCTCAGGTGGCACAACTATGCAACTTATGGCGGAGAGTGGGCATACTGGGAGCATAGCACTGCCTGGGG